>SDBT01006876.1_pt1 | contig 18816 bp, 19 predicted proteins | sample 2277101 | NCBI WGS metagenome assembly SDBT01 (sample SAMN10404973, study PRJNA504765) | marine sediment metagenome | isolation source: marine sediment core GS10_PC15, 103 cmbsf | place: Arctic Ocean: Southern Knipovich Ridge | collected 2010
GTTAAGATTATCGCCTTCCTTGAACTTGAACGAAATTGAGCATTTTTCAAAGGTCTCAACCCTTGTGCGGCCTTGCCTCGGACCAAAATCTACCATTTCTGAACGAACACCTGACAGTGCCCCTCCAGAAGTCATGCTTTGGTGAATCGGTATTCGTGGATGGGCACTAGATAGAATTTTGTTTGAATTAGGGGGGAGGGGGAATTCTTAGAGACCAAGGTCTCTCTTAGTGATTCTGGCTTGCCACTACAATGACATCAAATTTCGAGTGCCAGTTTAGGGGTTTCAATACTGCATTTCCACCAAGATTCAGCGTCAGACGTCTTGCTTCGTCCTGCAACCCCTGTACAAAGTAGACGGTATTCTTGTAAAAGTTGGATCGGGGTGCGTAATCAACCAGTTCTATGTCATAGCCCAAATTTCCGAGCTTTCTTGCCATCTGCCGAGCAGAGTCTATGTTGCCGTCTCCAGTGAGCACCTTAATCTTTAATCTTCCCACATGTGTTGTGGAATCATACGTTGAAGAGGAGGCCTTGATTTTGACCCCAAGACTGTTGACTACCTGTGCAAGTACTTGGCTTTCATCCCTAGCCCTTTGGTTGTCTTGTTCCAGCCGGCCCACCTCCTCATTCAAGGACCTGTTCTGACCCGTCAGCCTCTGAATCTCGTCGTCTGTTTGGTCTTTCAAGGTATTTATTTGTCTTTCCAAATACAGTTTCTCGTTCCAGGTCTCTTCTTTGGTCGTTTGAAATTTGTCGATTTCTTCTCTTGAACTACCGTCAAGATATTCCAAAGCAGCACAACCTTGAAAAACAAGAGCCAGATACACAACAAGAATAATTAGACGACCCACGAACATCCCGTTCTCTTGAGACCTTTGAAAAGCATCCCCTGGCGCCCAATTTCTGCGTCCCCGATGAGCGGGATTTGTCAACAGGCTCAAATTCTAGCCCTCGAAATACTCAATGTATTTCTGTGGTTAAAATTATCGCCTTCCCCCGCTCAAAGTCCGGGATCTCCGACTTGAACTTGAACGAAATTGAGCATTTTTCAAAGGTCTTCCTCCCGTGAAAAAATGCTGTGCTGTCTATCTTTCAACGCACACATCCATATTCGGATATGCGGTTAAGGTTCATGATACATTTTTCTATCGGCTATTTTTGAAAAAAGCTCAAACAGTTGACACAAAAAAGTTCCTCCGTGACAGGTTCACACCAACTCAGAGACAAAAGGCATCAAAAGATTTGGACAACGGCGTACTTTTGGCCTAGTCACCCCGTCCTTTTTCTTTAACCCTTTTGAAATGCCTGACGCTTCTGCCTGGCAGTGCTATTTTGAGGGCATCATCTTGGATCTTTCCGGTGATGACTCCGCCCGACTTGGTGTGCAGCCTTATCTCGTCGCCTTTTGTATCCCATCTAAAAGATGCCTCGTCATCCACGACTCTCCACACACCCAGCCCGTTTTCCTTCAGCGCAATAAAGGTCTCGGAACGTTCTGATACTTCTCCTGGTTGGGCCAAATACGTGCCAACGTATCTGTCTGCCCGTTCACACGAGAACCCACCCATCACCGCAAGGCACACGAACAATAGCAAGAAGGTGGGCCCTGCATCGCGATTTCATTGACATGCCGTCACACGCACAATTAACTGGTTTTGAAGTGGGAAATCCGGGTGCGGGCACCCAAGAACCACGTAGTCCGGGTCACCGACCCCCTAAATCTTCTCAAACGCAAATATTTCCCTACGCAGCAGGTAGATTCTATCAAACAAAAAGACCTGGATGGTCAGCATCACCCAAACCGGCGTTCAGTTTCTCTTTCAAGTCTCAGATCACCGCGCAGCAACCACGAGGACAACTGCTGGACAAGGTGATGTGAAACACGTGGGTAATCTTTCAGAATCCGGTCAAATTCATCCTTGGAAATCACAGTAAGGTGGGTCTCTTCGAGCGCCTCCTCATGCCCGGACCTGGGTTCGCCGGTTACCAGGGCCATTTCCCCAAAGCTCTCACCCGGTCCTAATCGGGCCAACTCGGTCTCCACTCCATCCCTGCATTTTCTGAACACCCTGACTTTGCCGGCATTAATCAAATAAAAGCTGTCGCCCGGATCACCCTGTTCAAAGACCACAGTGTTTGCAGGCACAACCGTGCTTTCACAAATCTGAGCAAGCTCAAGCAACTTCTCCATGGTATTCGAGATTGCTTCGCTTTCAGCCGTCGCAGCCACCTTGGCGAAGTCTGCCCGCTCGCAATGACATATTTTGCGGCTTTTTACGAGACCATCAACTTGAAACTCGAGACTTGTGCTTTTCAAGGCGAAGGCCGCAAAACACTACACCGTATTCTTTTTCGTGTTTTAGTACCTTCGTGGTTTCGTGGTAATTTTTTTGCTTTTCGTTGTTGACGGGACAATCGTCAATGGCAGTTTTGGGCTTGCTCGCCACACCGCATCGTTGCTATATGGGTAAGAGTTTACGTTTTTGAAAAATGGGGATTTTGACGCTCCGCTCTCCATGAATCTTTTTCCAAAATTTCTCAATGTCGTTGTCGTTCGCAAAACAGCCATTTTTCAGCCAACCAAAGTGTTACATATATGGGAGGCCCGGTTCATCATGAAAATCCTCCAAATAACCGTTTTTCTTTATCTGATCATCTTTCTGACCACCCGTGTGGCCACGGCGATTCATGAGGTCCTGGGTCATGGTCTGGCATCAGTGCTAATGGGAGGTGTTCTGACCGGGGTTTCCATCAACCTTTTCACGACAGGTTCGGCCAGTTACGAGCTGGTAGGCTCTGGACTCTTGCCGCGAGTTTTCACAGAACTTGCCGGAATCGCCGTCAACCTTGTCACCGGGGTGGGCTGCCTGATTGTGCTGGCAAAGATGAGACTGAAATGGGAAGTGAGGATTGTCCTTTGCGTGTTCGCCATGGCCTCTATTGGCAGCCAGCTCATCTATCTGGTGATGGGTACTTACTATGGGCAGGGCGATCCTTTGGTCTTTGGAGAGCTATTCGGTACCCTGAAGTGGCTGGTGTGGCTGCTGTTCTTGATTCTGATGGCCCCTGCGACATATATTTTGACTGATTCGTTCTTGAGGCTCCAGGAAGAAATGTTTCCCAGCAAGTCGCTTGAAGCCAGAGGGCGTATCCTCTTTTCTACCCTGATAGCCGCTTCAGTAATATACGGCGTATGTTTTTACGCCGAAGACCGCTCGACTGGTTTTCTAGGTGGTATGACAGCCTCTGAAAGGAGCATAACCGAAAAGGCAAGAAAGGCAGTGGAAGGCCAGCCTCTTACTGAAAAAGAAAGGATAGAACAAATTGAGGCCATCAAAAACCAGTTGAGGCCTTTTCCCATAATCGCACCTGTTTTCCTGGTCGTCCTTGTTTCAGGACTTGTTGCCTTGCTGAAGACCAAGCACAGGCCGCCGTCTTCGGCGCCTCATCATTTCCGCATTTGGTATCTGTGGGGCAGCCTGCTTTTGTCTATTTTAGTGGGAGGAATAATAGTGACGGCTTAAAGGTGCAGAAAGGGACCGCTTCCGCACACAAACATGAGTCTCTAAGGGCTTTCGCAAGCTCTTAGAATTGTATCTGTATCTTCTTCTTGTTTCCCCCTTCATCAATTATGGCAAGGAAGACCTTGCTCAGCCGCTCGCACCATGTGCGCACATCTTTCTCAAAGGTGGGGCAATCTCCCAGCACCTCCAAAATGTCACCCTCTTTCATGTCCGGGGCCCTCACAGCAATCTTGAGGACCGGCTGAGGGCATTTCAGACCGAGGGTATCTAAGACTTCTACTGCCATCGACTACCTCCTGACTTGAAATCCTGTATTTTATGTCGACACTTTACGAGATCTTTGAAAAATGTTCAATTTTGCTCAAGGCTAAGGCAGACGAAAATTTTAACCACAGGAATACATTGCGTATTTCGAAGATTAAGATTTGAGCCTAACGCCAGCATTGGGCAAAAGGGGGCGTTTTTCAAAAGTCTCTTTACGTTTATCACAAACATTTACAGTTGTCCCCCTTTTTTCTTCAAGGCAGTGGGTAGCGCAAGCAAGGCACGGATCATAGGCACGGAATGCCATCTCTACGACATTCAATTTGCCGTCAGAGACATTGCCGTCTTTTATGACGGCTCGGGCAGCCTTTTCAACAGACATGCAGATGGCCGCAGCACTGTTCTGTGTCGCGACCAACAGGTTCAACTTTTCTATGATTGCGTTCTCATCAGTCTTGTAATGATGAAAAAGTGTCCCCCTGGGCGCCTCGCACACACCAACGCCCTCTTTTGGCGTCTGACTGGGCAGATTCCTCACGTTGGGGCTTGTGATCTCCTCGTCTGCGGCAAGCTCTTGCATTCTTTCTGCCGCATACAAGACCTCAATAAGCCTGGCCCAATGGTACGCCAATGTATTGTGAACGGGTCTTCCACCCAACTTGTGGAACATCTTCTCGTACTCGGCCTGGGCCAGGGGAGTCGCCATCCCGTCAGAAACGTTTAGTCGAGCAAGGGGGCCAACTCTGTAGACTCCGCTCTCTGGTCCGTCCCGGAATCCCTTCCAGCCCACGCTCTTCAGATAGAGAATCTTCTGATAGCTCCACGGTTCGACTCGTTCCTCCAAATGATTCAAGTAGTGCTCTGCCTCGAATGTCACATGTTCCTTTCCGTTCGGGTCGACAACCCTGAGTCTTCCATCATAAAAATTTACCTTCCCGTCATCGTCAACCATGCCCATGTAGTATGTTCTGTGGCAAAAGACGTCACTGGTCAGCAATTTCATGTAGTCCTTGTTGTCGAGAACCATATCGTGAAGCAGATTCAAAGCAAATCCGGCAAATTCTACTGCATCCCCTGCCACAACCTGTATCTCGGCCCTGTCCTTCCCATCCACGGCCTTTGAAACTCCACCAGCAAGTCCGCAGACAGGATAAAGAGCGCTTCCGCCAATGGCGGCATTAATCCATCGCACCCGCTTTCGTATATCAATCACCTTTCTTGCCGCCTCAAGGCCCAACTTGTCTATGATGCCAAGGATGTTTCTTTTTGCACTCGGTGCCACTGGACCCACGATGAGATCGGGGCCTCCCAGAATAAAAAAATGCAAAAGATGGTCCTCAAACATGAACGCACTGTACATCAGCTCTCTGATTTTTTTGGCCGCCCGAGGCGGCTCTATGCCGAAAAGATCATCCAGTGCCTTGCTCGACGCGGTGTGGTGGGCGAGAGGACACACCCCACAGATCTTTTGCGTGAGCGTGGGCATCTCCTCTACTGCCCGGCCCTCACAAAATTTCTCAAACCCCTTGAATTCGGGTACTTGTAAATAGGCCCTTTCAACATCACCTTTGTCGTCAAGAAAGATATTGATCTTTCCGTGGCCTTCCAGGCGCGTTATCGGGTCGATTACGATTCGTCTGCTCACCGGCTATTGTTTCCCTTTTAGCATGGACGAGGCCAGGCTATACCTGTAAAACAGCCCCGCAGGATCAGGGATTGAATCTGCAATTCTTGTTAGTTCCTCTTCGTCAGTTGAGTCTATGATGGATGCCAGGAAAGACAAAGATTTTGCCCCCTGATCCCTCACATTGTCCACAGGTCCGAAACAGCCTCGACAAGGCATATTTGCACTTACACACCGTGCACCGCAACCACCTCTGGTAGCAGGGCCAAGACAGATAATCTCTTGGGCCAAGAAACACTTCCCAATCTCCCACTGGGTTTCAAAGAGTCTCTTAAACCCTTTTATCCGCAATTTGTCAGGTTTGCTCTCTTTTAGAGGACATGTGCTGCAAAGCGCCTTCTTGTCGGCCAGCACGCTGCCCTTTGCAGGGAGGGAGCCCTTAAGGACCATCATTATGGCATTTTTTACTAACTCGGGCGTTGGCGGACAGCCCGGAATATAATAGTCCACCTCTACCACCTGGTCCAAGGCTTTGACCGTTTCATGAAAACCTGACAGCGTCAGTTGCCTGTCGGATTCCGTGGTTTTGGTCTGGGGCAGGATCCCGTCAGGGTTGTTTACACTGGGAACCTCCTTATAGGATCTTGCCAACACATCTTCGCGTTTAAAGAAGTTGGCCAGACCCACTACACCACCCATATGGGCACAGCTCCCATGGGCTATGACCAATCTGGATTTTTTCCGCAACAGCTCAGCCATGTGCTGCTGTTCATCCATCCTGATGGCTCCATTGATCAAGCTTACAGCAATTTCGCCATCCTTCATCGAGTGAACATGTTCGTATTTAAAGTCCATTGCCACAGGCCAAAATACGATATCTGCAGCCGCAGCAACAGCTAAGAGATCCTCAGCCAAATCAACGACCGATTCCTCGCACCCTCCGCAGCTGGAACACCAATATAGAGCAATCTTGGGTTTTTCCGTCATACTCGGCAAAATTCCCGCATTGCAGATCACGAATACATATTCGCAACAGTTTACGTTTTTGAAGAATGGCTATTCTGCGTGAGTCTGCGACTTTATGAGCGCATCAGAGGTCCTAGCTGCCTCACTTTTTCTACCATGTCCGAGACAACCTCGACAAACTTGTCTCGCTCGCCGGCCGAGATCCAATCAAGCCTTAATCTGTCTTTATCTATGCCAAACTGCTCCAGCACCCGCTTCAGGATAACATATCTCCTAAGTGTGTAAAGATTACCTTCTTTGTAATGGCAGTCGCCAGGATGGCAGCCCAGGATCATGACCCCGTCAGCACCCTCTTTGAACGCCTCAATGACAAATTGCGGATCAGTCCTGCCGCTGCACAAAACCCTTACGATCCTTAAGTTCGCAGGATATTCTATCCGGGCCCTTCCCGCAGAATCTGCCCCCTCGTAAGAGCACCAGTTACAGAGAAAACCCACGATCTTTGGTTCGAAATTATCCATTTATGAACGGGCGAGCGCCTTTATCTCGGCAGATATCTGTTCATCCGTAAACTGGTTGGCCTTGATGGCCCCGCTGGGGCACGCAGCAGCGCAAACCCCGCACCCCCTGCACAAAAGTTCATTGACTGCTACCCTTTTATCCCCGTCATCGCGGTTTATGGCCTTATAGTAACAAACGCCCATACAAATGTTGCACCCCGAGCACAGGTCTTGATCGATTTGCGCAGTCGCAGCCTCAAGTGTCAGCTTCTGCCCCGGCACAAGTCGCGACAGTATCATGCCGGCTGCTGCCTGACCCTGGGCCACTGAGCCCTGTATATCCTTTGGGCCTTGCGCGCAACCGGCAATAAACAAGCCGTCCCTGGCTGTTGACACAGGGGCAACCTCTGTTTGTTCCTCAGCAAAAAACCCTTCTTCGCCCTGTGATATGTCAAAGACTTCGGCGACCTCCATAGAACCCTTTGCACCTTCAATGGCCGGGGCCAGAACCACCATGTCAAAAGCTGACGTATCTGAGCTTCCGTGAATGTCTGTATGTTTGACCAGTATTTCTTTTCTGCCTTCAACAATTTCTATCGAATCAGGGGCCTCAATGTGAACCGGATCTACTGTCCTTTTGCGCAAGATCTCATTGAAAAATCTCTGCGATTTTTTTCCGGGCAGGCAAAGATCGGAGTGAAACTGAGTAATGGAGACCCCGGGTAACTTCTTCACGGCCTGGTGGGCAAATTTTAGCAAATACATACAGCAGACGGCAGAGCAGTGTTCATTGAATTTTTCGGTCCTTGAACCTACACAGTGAACAAGTGCTATATTTTTTGGAGGCTGACCGTTCTTTGATAAGAGATTTCCTCCTGTGGGACCGGTTGAACTCAGCAGTCTTTCAAATTCAAGGCTCGTATACACATCGTCGATGTCTCCATACCCATACTGTGGCGCCCTCTTGGGGTCAAATATGTCAAATCCTGTAGCCAGCACTACGGCTCCCACATCCAGATTCCGCACCTGATCTTCCTGCTCATAGTCTATGGAACCGAAAGCACAGGCCTCCTGGCACGCGGTGCACTCTTTTCCCCGAAAACGTAGGCAATGCTCATTATCCAGGACCGCCAAGTTTGGCAGAGCACCGGCGTAAGGCATGTAGATGGCCTTTCGCTCATCAAGCCCTTCGCTGTATTCATTTTTTACCTTAACAGGGCAAACCTCTACGCAGGCCCCACACCCAATACAGGTTTCAGTATCTACGAATCTTGCCTTGTTGTTGATCCCCGCTATGAAATTACCGTAAAAGCCAAGAAGTTGTTGAACCTCGCTGAGCGTCATGACTTCTATATGCTCATTGTGCAAAACCTCATCCAACATGGGGTCAAGCACGCAGGAGGCACACTCAAGGCTTGGAAACACGTCTTCATATCGGGCTACCTTGCCTCCGATACATGGCAGTCTTTCAACCAGATAAACTCTTCTGTTTTTTTGTGCAAGTGTGAGCGCGGCACTTATCCCGGCCATGCCGGCCCCTACCACAAGGACATCTGCCTGGCATTGTATTTCCTTCACCTCCAGGGGTTCATGATGGCCAACCCTGTTGACCGCTGCGGCCACCATGGCCTTTGCCTTTTCAGTGGCAACGGCTTTATCCTTGATGATCCACGCACATTGCTCTCTGATGTTGGCAATCTGCAAGAGAAAGGGGTTTAAGCCCGCACCGCTCAAGATTTTCCTAAATGTGTTTTCGTGTTCTTTTGGTGAGCAGGCTGCGATCACTACCCTGGTAAGGCCATGCTCTTTGATGTCCTCTGCAATTAGCTCTTTGCCTTCTTTGGAACACAAAAGGCCAAAAGGCTTGGCCAGAACTACACTTTCCAGGCCTTGGACAAACGTCACGACTTCGTCAATGTCCAAGGCCTCTTTTATGTTCGGGCCACATTCACATACGTAAACGCCTATTCGTTGTGCAGCATGCATGACCTGTTCTCATTGAGACCTCTGAAAAACGCCCCCTTTCGCCCAATTGAGCGCTATGCTTCACTCCGTGTCTGCGTCAGGCTCAAATCTTAATTCTCGAAATACTCAATGTATTCCTGTGGTTAAAATTATCGCCTTCCTTGAACTTGAACGAAATTGAGCATTTTTGAAAGGTCTCTTAATTTGCCTCCAAAGAATGCCTGTCAAAGGCCTCGGTTTGCCACCGGACACTACTTACCACAGTCGGTCAAAGCAATCAAAAGATTTACTGCAACATGAGGCCTAAACACCTTTGATCTTAGGATATTTTTCTAAAAGCCTCCAGTAAACATAAACCCCCAGTGCGCCCCCCACAAAGTCAAACATAGCGTCCCAGATATTTCCGTCCCTGTAAGGCACGTAATATTGATGCAGCTCGTCACTTACTCCGTAGAGTCCTGCGAAAAGAATACTTGCCGCTATTATCAATCTGTCTTCATTTCCAAGCCTTGAATTCCTAAAACCCCTCATCACTAGGAGCCCTAATACGGCATACCCTGCCAGATGAAGCAGTTTGTCAATGTTCAGCACACCGGGTATCTCTTTAGGCGAAGGAAAGGATGACTGGATGAAAATGACAAGGCAATAGAGTAGTACCGGAAACCAGTAGCGGAAGAAGTGATGGTTTGCCTTTTCGGTCATGGTTTTACGATGCAGGTTGCGATCGACGCGGCATCGGCCTTGCGAAAAGCCGCCCTTGCGTTTATGGTTCTTTGTCCAGCACTGTAGGACAAAAGCCACCCTAGCGTAACGACGAGCAAGATTCAATGATCTCTTTTTCCGGGGCAGCCTGCCAACAGGCTGGTTGCCGAACCTTAAATGATATATGAGGATGTGACGCGCCGTGCTCCTTACGGAATCGAAGGGAGGTAATCATGAGGGTTCTTATTACCGGTGGCCTCGGCTTTATCGGCACCCAGCTGTCAGTGGGCCTGCTGAAAAAAGGGCACCAGGTTACGATCGTGTGCCTCGCCCCGGAGCCACAGGCCTATACGCCACAGCAAGTCAGATACGTATCTGCGGACACGAGTGTAAAGGGGCCGTGGCAAGGGCACGTAGCCGACCAGGACGCGGTAATCAATCTGGCCGGGGCCTCGATCTTCAGGCGATGGACCAAAAAAAACAAGCAGCTCATCTGTGACAGCCGGATTCTCACCACACGCAACGTGGTGGAGGCCTTGCCAGACAAGAAAGAGACTGTCCTGTGTAGCGCGTCAGCTGTTGGATACTATGGTTTTCGAGGTAACGAAGAACTGGCCGAAGGGGATGCTCCGGGAACTGACTTCCTGGCTACAGTCTGTGTGGATTGGGAAAAAGAGGCTCTTGAGGCGACCCACAAGGGTGTTCGGGTGGCCACAACCCGTTTTGGTATTGTCCTGGGCAAAACCGGAGGGGCGTTGGGACAGATGATTCCTGCCTTCAAGAAATTTGTGGGTGGCCCCCTGGGAAGTGGCAATCAGTGGTTTTCATGGATTCACATTGAAGACGTGCTAAGGGCATTCATGTTCGTGCTTGAAAATCAGAACGTTCAGGGGCCTGTCAATTTCTGTTCACCCAATCCTGTCAAAAACAGGGACTTGGCCAAGGCCCTGGGAAAGGCCCTGTCGCGACCCGCCTTTGTCACAACACCGGCGTTTATGCTGCGCCTGGTGCTTGGAGAATTCGGGTCCATGCTTCTCGAGGGTCAGAGGGTAATGCCTGCCAAATTGCTCAAGTGCGGGTTTTCCTTTCGCTATCCCAAAATCACATCGGCTCTGGAAGAGGCTGCCGGAAAATTTGGATAAGTTAGCGGTGATTGTCTCAACAGCGCATAATAATATGGCCTGTGATGGCACGCATATTGCACTCAATTCATTGTGAATACCAAGTTGTGAGGTCCACTATGATGCAGGCCATGAACAAATTGCGTGTTAAGTGTGTTCGATGCGGCAAGGAATGGCAAAAGGCTTCAGCCGTTGCCTGGGGCCCCCGTGACATCACATCGTCCCTTTGCAATGACTGCTTCATCCAGGTTGCGTCTTCCACCATTCACAAGAGACAACGAAACGAAGGCAACTTTGACTGTTTCGGCAAGGCAGCCGAATATTGCGACCAAATTGCGTGCAAGTACCGGCGGTGGTGCCTCCATATGGAGGAAGCAGCAGAAATTCTGACCATACCTGAACCCAGCTCCGTTCACACTTTCGCATAGCCTCTCAATATTAATTGACGTTTCGTGCGCAATCTTCTATAGTACGAGACCTTTGAAAAATGCTCAATTTCGTTCAAGTTCAAGGAAGGCGATAATCTTAACCACAGGGATACATTGAGTATTTCGAGGATTAAGATTTGAGTCTGACGCAGACACGGAGTGAAGCATAGCGCTCAATTGGGCGAAAGGGGCGTTTTTCAAAGGTCTCAGTACGTTGCGCTGAAACAGCCATGTCTTATTCTCCCAAAATTCTCATAGTTGATGACGAACCCGGCATGTGCCGCAGCCTGAAGATCTTGTTGGGCCACAGCGGGTATGAGGCTGAAACTCGCCATAGTGGCCGGGAGGCGTTAGAGTGCTTGGTGGAGAATGATTTTGACATTGTGCTGCTGGATATGCGCCTGCCTGACATGAGTGGGGTGCAAATCATGGACCACATTCAAAGTCAACTTCCACAGACGTTTGTTATTGTTATCACCGGGCATGCGTCTCTTGACTCCTCTGTGGAATCTTTGAAAAAGGGAGCATTCGATTACCTCAAGAAGCCGTTTGAGCATCAGGAATTGATGATCACGGTGGAAAATGCCCTGAGGCAAAAAAGGCTGGCACAGGACCGGAAAAAGGCTGAGGAGGGACTGCGACAAGCACACGATGAGTTGGAAAGGCGAGTTGAAGAGCGTACTGGGGAACTGGCCGAATCCAACGAGAAACTCAAGCAGGAGATACGAGAGCGCAGGCGGGCAGAAGAAGAACTGCGAAACATGAACAAGGAACTTGAGAGCATTCTTCATATTGTCTCCCACGACTTAAAGAATCCTATCATTTCAATCCAGGGGTTTTCTGCACGGCTGACCAAGAAATACCAATCGGAATTGGAGGGCAAGGGCAAAACTTATCTTCAGCACATCATGTCCAATGCCCGCCGAATGGAGGTGCTGGTTTCTGATCTGGTTGCGTTGCTGAGGCTCGGCCGGATGGTGTCCGATTTTCAGGATGTTTCGTCTCAAAAAATGGTAAACAGAGTAACGTCGAGCCTCCAAGACAGACTCAGACAAAACAGCGTAGAATTGGCTGTGGCAGATAACCTTCCCGACATCCACTGTGATGCAGAAAGGATCTATCAGGTCTTTGAGAACCTGTTCGTCAATGCCATTAGGTTTTCGGGAACTAGTGAGCCCCCCAGAATCGAGGTCGGATACAAAGACAAAGGACGCTTTCATCAGTTTCACGTGAAGGACAATGGCATTGGCATCGATCCAAAATACCACCAAAAAATATTTGATATGTTTCAGCGGCTGCGCGAAATTGATAATGACGAGGGAACGGGTATCGGGCTCGCAATTGTCAAAAGGATTGTCACAGGCCACGGCGGAAAGGCGTGGACCGAGTCTGAAAAGGATAAGGGAGCAACCTTTTTTTTTACCTTGCCCAAAGCACAGTCCTAAAAGAACAGTCACGCAACAGAAGCTGCGGATCAGCCCTTAGGGCTCGCCTGCCAAAGGAGACCCCCAACGTGTTGCGTTCTCGATTCCACGCGTGATCCGAGAGAGCCCACATTGACAATTCATAGCCGTTCGATATAGATCGTCCTGAATCGATAGCAAATCTTCCTGCAACATAATGAACTTCTGCAGGGTAGCCCGCCTCAGCCGAGTCTACTTGAGGCTCTTCTGTCGGAAAGGAGTTTTAGGGTGAAAAAGAAGGTGACATGCTGGGAGCTTTTTGAATGTAACGAGAAAGAGTGCCCAGTTCACGGATCCCAGGAGCTACAATGTTGGCTAGCATCAGGGACCCTCTGTCGAAAGGAGATCCAAGGAAAGTTTTTTGAAAAGATAGAGATGTGCCTCACCTGTGAAGTCTTTGAAAAAAATGCAGATGTTGATTCAATGAAAGAGACGCTGCAAGTGATAAATCAACAGTTGGGTCAATATAGGAGTATGGTTGAGGAGCGAGACAGGGACCTGAGAACCACCAGTATGGAGTTGGCTTTGGGATTGTCCGAGGTTTTCGCGGCGTTAAAAGACATTTCTTCAGGAGACCCTTCAGTAAGAATACCCGAAAACTCGAAACTTGAATTGATAACCAAACTAAAACACATGGTCAACCTGACCGCCGAAGAGCTTGGAGAAATCGTCAACCTGTCTCATGAGTTTGCCATAGGTCTTGCAGAGCATTTCGACGTATTGCACAGGGTCTCAAAAGGTGAGTTAGCTGTGCGGGTATCTGGGACTTCGCCAGTAGAACTATTGGAATGTCTAAAGAAAATAACAAATCACATGATTGACAATATATACAGAGAAATAGACGAGCATCAGAAGACTGGGGAACAGCTGCGGAAGCGAACCCGAGATCTTAGCGAGCGCGTCAAGGATCTGAATTGTCTCTATGCTATTTCCGGGCTTGTTATGAGGCCGGGCATCTCGTTTGACAAGCTGGTTCAGGAAATAGTCCATCTCGTCCCCGGCTCTTGGCATCACCCGGAGGTTGCGTGTGCGAGAATCGTTGTGCAAGGCCGAGAGTTCAGAACGAAAAATTTCAGGGAAACCGTCTGGAAGCAGACAGCCCACATAGCTGCGAATGACAAGAGAGTCGGCACGTTGGAGGTCTGTTATTTGGAACAAAGGCCAGAGGCCGATGAGGGACCTTTTATGAAGGAAGATAGGAACCTCATAGATGCTATTGCCGAGCGAATGGGAAGAATCATCGAGCAAAAGCAGGCGGACGAAGAAAGAGACAAACTTGAAGCCCAGCTCATGCAAGCCAGCAAGATGTCAAGTATTGGGGAGATGGCAGCCGGTGTAGCCCACGAGATAAACAATCCGGTTGCCATCATCCTTGGTTTCGCCGAATTATTGCTGGAAAGGTTTGCTGAGGACTCAAAGGAGTTCAAAATGCTCAATACTATTGAAAGACAGGGAAACAACTGCAAAAGGATCGTTGACAATCTTCTTGCCTTTGCCAGGGTCCCCAAAGAGGTCGCCACAGAGACAGATGTGGCTAAAGACCTCCAAAAGGTGGTGAGTGTGGTCATGAATACCATGGTGACTGAGAAGGTAGACCTCAAAATAGACATAGGAGAAGATCTTCCCAAGGTCGGTGGAGACCGTCAGCAGCTGGAACAGGTGTTCCTGAACTTAATTAATAATGCTGTGGCAGCCATGGATGGGGGGGGACTCCTGACCATCTCGGCACACCGGTCTGATAACAAGGTCAATATTGACTTCACCGATACCGGCCATGGCATATCGCCAGCGCATATCGACAAAATATTTGAGCCATTCTTTACCACCAGAAAGGTAGGAGCGGGCACCGGCCTGGGCCTTTCTGTGAGCTACGCGATTGTGAAAAAGTTTGGAGGCGATATTCAAGTCAAGAGCCAAACCAGAGCAGAAGGAAAAAATTCTGGGACCACCTTTATTGTCACACTTCCAGTAGTGACGGCTTCGTAAAAAGTCCATCTGTCCCGACGTGTCCGGCTCGCTCGCAAACAGGGCTAGGTAGATCATCCCTATGCCTTTCGAGTCCGACAAAGCCACTCCTTTTTCAGTACGGCAAACTTTTCCTCTTTGATGGCAGCGCGGATCTCGCGCATCAAGGATTCCACAAAGTACAAGTTGTGAATGGTTGCCAAGTGCACGGCCAAGAGTTCCTTGGCTGAAAAAAGATGTCTTATGTAAGACCTGGAGTGATTTCTGCAAGTATAGCAGTTGCACCCTTGCTGTATGGGGCTGGTATCATCGGCAAACTGTGAATTTAAGATATGTATCCTGAACCGCTCCGCCTCTTTGACAAAAACTGTCCCTGTCCGGGCCATCCGTGTGGGGGCAACACAGTCGAAAAGGTCAATCCCCCGGTCTACCACCTCAAATATGTCTTCTATTTCGCCTATTCCCAGGAGGTGCCGTGGCTTGCCCTGTGGCAAATATGGGGCTGTCCATTCCAACACCCTGTACATTTCCTCCTTGGACTTTCCTAGAGACCCGCCAATGGCACAGCCGTCAAAATCGCAGTCTGCGATGAATGTGGCACTCTTTTTCCTCAAATCTTGGTATGCCCCACCTTGCGCGATTCCAAAACAGGCTTGATTGGTGTGAGACATGTGTTGGAAGTGCTCCAGGGCTCGCACGGCCCAGCGGTGAGTCCGCTCCATCGCCGCCTTGGTGTAGTCGTAATCGTGAAGAGGTGAGGTGCATTCGTCGAGGACGAATACGATATCTGCACCTAGCTTTCGCTGAATCTCCATAACACGTTCGGGTGTAAATCGATGCCGTGATCCGTCCAGATATGACACAAATTCCACCTCGTCGTCATCGACCCTTATCAGGGACTTTCCTTTTTTCGAGCTGAAATGGCCTCCCCGGTCTTTTTCTTCCGGAAAGATCGGTGCGATTTTTCCCACCCCGTGTTCTTTGCCAGCACCAAGGCTAAATATCTGAAAACCCCCGGAGTCGGTCATCAACGGCCCCTGCCAACCCATGAATCGATGGAGCCCGCCCATTTTCTCTATAAGATCTTCGCCTGGCTGAAGGTGGAGATGGTAGGTATTGGAAATGATTATCTGGTTTCCAACCTTATCTAAATCCTCGGAGGAAACAGCTTTGACGGCCCCTTGAGTGCCCACGGCTACGAAGGATGGGGTCTGGATAGCGCCATGGGGCGTCACCAGCCTTCCTGTCCGCGCCTTCTTCTCTTTTGCCAGTATTTCAAATGAGAACATTAGTAGTAGATGGTCTCGTAAAAAGTCCGAATTAGACGGCAAAGCAAAAAGCTCCAAGTTCAAGGCGCGAAAACCCTGAGGAACGAGGCGTAGTTACTGTACTCCGCAGTGACGAAGGATGCAGCGCAACACAGAAATTGGACTTTTTGCGAAGCCGTCAGTAGTAGATGGTCATAGTCCGATGATAGGGCTTGACCTTGAAAGCTTCATCCTGGCTTTGATTCCACAGGATCCAGTCGACCTCAAAGGCTCTGAGTGTGGTTCCCATCCGCTCGAGTTCCTGTCGGATCAGCTCAACCGCCCAGATGGTGTTAGCCCTGAGCTCAACTTCCTCAGGACTCCCCGCCTCGATCAAGACCTCTTGATCCACCTTTTCCGCCAGGAATTTTTCGTAGCGCAAGATACCAACGTGACGCAGCAGTTGGGGCAGCTTGTAATCGGCAAAGGCTGTCAGTTTGTCGATATCAGAAAAACTGCCCCAGTTCTTGCCGTTAAAGGCGCCGTAAAGATCAGCGGCAAATATTTGGGCCCGCTTAAATAAACAGACCCTGCGCCCCAGATATTTTGAAACGTCGAAAAACGAGGGCAACCTGTCTGCCAACAACCCAACCAGCCTCACGGCTGAACCTTCAGCAGCCTCCACCAACCTGTGGGCCTGCCCGCTGTAATATGTGACGAGAACCTGCCCCAGTTCGTTCAGCGCCCGCAAGCGTTGTCTCAGAAGTTGCAGTTCTCCTCGCCCGCCCAAAATCTGCTTTAATTCTTCCATAGACAACCCGGCCAGATAGTCCGCTTTGGTAACAGGAACGCCTGATTCTACGGCCTGCTTAAGACAGGCCGCCAGAGCATAATAGCCGGAAAGTGTTTTGGATTCGTATTGGATCTCCCACTTGACCTTTCCTGATGCAGGCCAGAAGCAGAAGTTCAGGCTGTCTAAGACCAGAAGGTAAGAGACCGTCTCTGGGCTATCGTCAAAGAAGTGGCACTGGCGGTCCCAGGGCGGCACGTGGATTCCTTGTTCAAGCAGTCTGGCGCAAAAATCCACCAAGGCTTGCTTTTCCACACGCACGAAGCGGCTCTTTTGTGCTACCTCCCTCGCTGTCTCAAGGACTTGCCGCATTTCACCTCACACCTCTCGCCCTTGGCCTCAGAATCTGCGCCTCTCCTCCAATAGGTTGCCAGGATCTATAATGCCCCAAAAGCTGGCCGCCCAAGCTGCTCGTTTTGTCAAAAAGGGGCTGACCGGATACGATGCCAGTTACGCTGTTCTTGCACGCAAAGTCAAGGGGAGACCCTTGAAAAATGCTCAAGGGAAGATGGCTTGCATTTGACGAAAAGGCTCACACGTGGTTGGTTAGGGAGAAATTTTCGCATGTGCTGACAAAGCGATTGCCAAAGAACTGGCTAGTGCCCATCCGGAAAAGGCAAATTGTGCCTGATAAAGGTGCTAACCCGTTTCTATTCACAGATGGTAGATCTTGGTCCGAGGCAAGGCCGCACAAGGGTTTTCGCCGCAGGCGTAGCAGGGCTACGTCGAGGAGGCAAACCCTCGGAGAACGCCGCATCGGGCCAAAATATGCCATTTGTGGATGGACACTGGCCATAGTACTGTAGGGATCATTATATGCAGATGCGGTTTGTGGTTCAAGAACATCACGCACGAAATCTCCACTATGATTTTCGTCTGGAGATGGCCGGGGTGTTGAAATCATGGGCTATTCCCAAAGGTCCATCTTTGAACCCGGCAGAAAAAAGGCTTGCGGTCACGGTAGCCGACCACCCCTTGGAGTATTTTGATTTTGAGGGCATCATACCTGCCGGCCAATACGGGGCCGGAGCTGTCGTAGTCTGGGACCATGGAAACTACAATCTGATTGAAGGAGTCGATCCGGTAAAGGTCGTTGAAGCCGGCAAGCTGGTGATGGAACTTCGCGGGACCATACTCAAAGGAGGCTTTACACTGGTGAAGATGAAGGGCCGGGGTGAAAAGAATTGGCTCCTGATCAAGAAAAAGGATGAATACAGCCGCACCGACTGGACCCTTCCAAAGGCGTTGACAAAAGAAAACCTGGGCAGGCTGCGCGAAAAGATCCTTCCGTGTGAGGTGGACTGATGGGACGCAGGACAAGAAGTATCTTGTTTGTGTGCACTGGAAACATTTGCAGAAGTCCTTTTGCAGAAGGTCTGTTGAGAAAATTTGTGGACCAGAAGGGCCTTAAAGGTGTTGATGTTAGTTCTGCCGGCTTGCTTGCCCTTCCTGGAAATTCTGCCACGTACTTGGCACAACAGGCCGCTGATGTTGAGTTCGGTGTGGATCTGTCTGAGCATCAGGCAAGACCTGTAACCGAAGAGCTTCTGAAGTTATGCGATTTGGCGCTGGTTATGGAAAAATCTCACGAAGAAGCCTTGTTGTCGGCCTTTCCCGAGGCAGCCGGCAAAGTCCTGTTGCTCAGGCACTTTGCCCGTCACGGTTCCAGAAGACGAGGGATTGCAGACCCGTACGGGCTCCAATATGAGGCATACCGCTTCTGCTTTGTAGACATTGAGGACTCGGTTTCAGGGTTGGTGGAATATCTGTCTGGCCCAGCGATGGAGTCCTTGATCCACCGGCAAAAAAAGTAAAAAACCTCGTTGTGTTTGAGAAATCAAGCAGATAGAATGTTCTTGAGACAACAAAACTATCATCAACGAGGCGACATGATTATGGCGCAAGGAGCGCTACCTTTCAAGTACGAAGAGCAACTCAAAGGTGGAGGCATGACGGCGCTGGCTGGATTGCCGGTTTACCTGGACTTGGCTCACGTGATGGGGCTGTCGAGGTCAGTAGAAAGACATCTGTCAGTGCGAGCAAGCGACCGTGGGTGGACTGATTCCCAAGTAATCACATCGCTTGTGGTATTAAACCTTGCAGGTGGTGACTGTGTGGATGATTTAGATATTCTTGAGGCCGATGAGGGTTTTTGTAGGATCTTGCGAAGGACATACATGCAAGGTATGTCACGG
>SDBT01006877.1_pt1 | contig 18815 bp, 9 predicted proteins | sample 2277101 | NCBI WGS metagenome assembly SDBT01 (sample SAMN10404973, study PRJNA504765) | marine sediment metagenome | isolation source: marine sediment core GS10_PC15, 103 cmbsf | place: Arctic Ocean: Southern Knipovich Ridge | collected 2010
TGAAGGATAGTAATAGTAAAGTATCTGAGGCAGCTTCAAAGAAGAGAGATGCACTTGTTGCCCAGGAGAAAGAAGAAGTCCGGGTTAATGGCTTATTAGAGAATATTGCTCAGGCTACTAAATTTTCCCAGATAACAGGTAAACTACTGGAAGATAGTAATAGTAAAGTATCTGAGGCAGCTTCAAAGAAGAGAGATGCACTTGTTGCCCAGGAGAAAGAGACTGTCCGGGTTAATGGTTTATTAGAGAATATTGCTCAGGCTACCAAATCTTCTAAGATAACAGATGAGTTACTGAAGGATAGTAATAGTAAAGTATCTGAGGTAGCTTCAAAGAAGAGAAAGGCGCTTGTTGCCCAGGAGAAAGAGGCTGAATTACAGAAGCCCGAAGAACCGCCTATAGATATAAAAGAAATAAAATCGAAACAGAAGAAATCTACTGACGAATTCACAACAGTGGAAAAGCCGGAAATAGGGGTCGAAAAACGTGAAGTTGCTGAGGAGCGCCCCGCCAAGCCTGAGGTAGTAGAAGTACCCCCTAAGTTTGTAAAAGGCTTCGCAGGCAGAATATCGCCTGATAATTTCAAGGATATTGAGTTAAAAATGCCAACTATTGCAGAGCCTAAAACTGTAGCTAAGATGGCCGAACAGTATAAGGCGGGAGACCCAGCAATTCTTTCAAGGCCGATAGCTGTTGTTCCAGACGGCAAGGGTGGCATTAGTATTGTTGAAGGCCAACATCGTGCAGCGGCGGCTAAAAAGGCCAACGTAAACCCACCGGTGGTAGTAATAGCCGATAGCAGGGCTGAAATTAGACCGGCAAAGCCAGCCAAGAGAATGACTGCCAAACAAGTAGATGCTCTTGCCAAAAAAATGTGGGAAGAAACCACAGCCCCTGAGGTTGCTGAGAAAGAATCGAAGATACCGATTGTAGAAGTATCTAAAGCTGAAGAGGCTACAGCAAAAGTTACGCCGGTGGCAAAGTTTATGGAGAAACTTACCAATATTGGAGAGTTAGTAAAGAACATACGCAAGGCTGCACAGCGTGGAGGCAAAGGAAAAAAGGGCAAACCCGATAGAATGAAATGGCGTGGCGGAATTAAGATACCAACCTTAGGTATATCATTTGGTATGGGCGTCGTTGGAACGGTAGCAGGAGTTGCTATAGGACTCAATCCGATAATTGCAAGCGCGATGATTGCCATGCCTCTTGGTTTGGTTATTGCGAACAAGATTTTGCCCGGAATTACAAAGATGCCGGCAGGCAGGGTTTTACCCAAACCTGATTGGCCGGCTTACGACTATTTTGCTTTTCTACAAAACAACCGTGGCAGTAACTTGGGGCTGACACGGGGAAACCATTTTTATTCAACATATCTCCATACGAATGAAGAAGATTGGCATGAATCACTTGGACAGATGGAAGATAGAGAAGGAACGTACCTCGGAGTTGCAGCTGGTGGCCAGAATTTATCCCGGCTTTGTCATGGAGATTTCGATTTGTCAATTATAATTGATATGAATCCTTATGTAACTGAAGTATTTATACCAATAAGAGCTGCTTTGATATCAATGGCAAGGAGTAGAGCTGAGCATCTTGCTTTACTTACGGGTGTTGAGTTTAGTGAAGAGGAGTTAGAAAGCCTAAAGCATGCTCCATTAGAACGGATACATTCTAGTATAAAAGAAAAACTTGATAATGCTCTTCGTAATAAAAAGGATAAGGACGCTGTACTGAGACGTAGAACTCAAATTTGGGAAACAGTAAAGCCCCAATTCCCTGAGAATATTCGGGAATCAGCAAAGGAATTTTGGGAATACTATTCTCCTTCTTCTTTCAGGTTGAATATGATGATTGATGGAATGAAGTTAGGGAATAGTTGGCTGGCAAATGAAGGAAACTTTTCCAAGATAAAGAAAATGACGCAGGAAGGGAAAATATTAGGTATTAGTGGAGATTGGTCTTCAGAAAAGTTCGTAAGCATGATAAAAGAAGAACTTTCAAGGCGTAATTCAAAAGTGTCAGTAGTATACATCTCAAATTTATTGGAGTATGTTTTTGTGGCTAAAGGAAACGATGGCGTAAGAAAAATAATAAACAATATAAAATCATTACCAACTACTAATGATGCAATAGTTCTAATCACTCACGAAATTTTGCGAGTTCACAAAAAAGCTATCCACAAAAAATTTAACTCTGAAACTCAAGTCGAACCTATTAATGATTTAGAAATATCCCGATTTGATGTGCCGGGTAAAGAGATACCCAAACAAGACTCTGATGGCAAGGGGTCATTCAGGAGCCTGCTGATGATGTTCGGTGTGAGCACAATTATTGGGCTGGTGTTGCCAGCGATAAGCCGAGCGGCAAGTTCTCCTGTGGCTGACCAGGTCAGTCAGGGAGATATAGTCGGTGCTGGAGTTTCAATGCTTCAGGCTGTGGGGATTGGGCTGGGGTTGATTGCGGGTGGTATAGTGATTAAGTCTGGTGTAAAGGCTGTCAGGGGATGGGTTGGGCGACGGGGAGTGTCGGCGGTTGCGGAAAAGACAGGGGAAGATAGGGAAATTGCCTTTAGAAATGCGATAGACATAAGGGCTGAGTTAATAAAAACTGTAGGAGAGCAATTAATGGCGACGGGCATTGCGGGTTCGATAAATCGAACCCCTACGCAAGTCAACGCAAAAGCCAATAAGATTGTTGAAGAATTCCTGAAAGGAGTTATTCCTGTAAATAAGGAAGAGAAAGAAGCACTGATAAAAGCAGTTACTAAGGTTGAGGTAGGAATTATAAGAGGAGAGCCTGTGAACTTCGCTGAGATGGTCTTGAGGGAAGTCCCGGGAAGGAAGAAAATAGAGGAGGCACTCCTTAGGGAAAGGCTAACCTTAGAGGAGTTGGTGCAGGAACTCTTAAGGAAGAGGCCAGACTATCTGCGAGAGGTTGTCTATTTCTATCAGGGAGTTCTAATTCCTGAAGGAGCTACTCTCTCCAGGTTTGAGAAGGAGTTTCTCTCTCAGAGCCTGGTATTGAGAACCTTGCAACTCCTTCACGAACTTGCTCCTGAAGTTGGATTCAAGATTGCTGCCGAGACATTAGCTCGACAAGTTGAAAACTTAAGAGAGGAATATGGCGCGGTGTTATTGAAGCAACTGGCTTTGCCAGAGAAGATGCAGGAATTGGAGAGAGCAGTCCGGGAAGAGATTACGAATGTAGGGGTGGAACTCCGTGTCCACCCGATTATTGAAGCCATTCGGGAGAACAGGGTTGAAAAGTTGTCACTTCCTCAAAAAGAGATAGTTCTCAGGGCGGTTATGAGGGCAAAGATATGGAACCATGACTCATCCATCTGGGAGGTTCTGGAGCAGGTCTTCAGAGTGGGTCGGGGACAACTTTTCCCCTCAAGGATAAATGAAGAAGAAATTAAACTAACTTATATGCCCCAGAAAGAGTATGAAAAGTTAGAGGAAGAGATAGCCGGGGAAGGGAAAGAAGTGTTCATAAAGAGCCGTGCAATGATACGCGTAAGAGAGACTGGAGCAGAAAAGTGGCAGGTTGAGGTTATACTGAATGGAGGTTATAACACGCTCAGTGGTCTATTCTATCGTGCTCTCCACGAGCTAATCTATGCGATGATTCTAAATGTCCAGGGAAAATTGCCAGATGAAGGGGAGGTTAACCGCGAGCTTGCTGGTTTAATCAATTACTATCTGGTTGCTGGCGGCATCCTTGAGAGATTGGAAAGAGGTGTAGAATATAAGGTAAGTCCTGAAATGCTTGCGCTCATAACGGAAGTTCCGGAAAAGGGATTATCAAGAGAAATCATTCCTTCTCTGTTAAGAGCAATGCCTGCGCTGGTTAGTAAGGCTTCCGAGATTTCTACTTATGAGCCGATTGCCGGCTATGAAATCCGGCCCGAGGTCATGGACTTTGAGGGCATGGAAGTCTTTGCTTTTGATATATTAAGCCTGTTCAAGGCGGAAGTTAGATTTGGAGAGGTAACTGTTGAGCCAAGAAGTCGCGCAGTATTCGAAGTGATGAAGAATATCGTAAAAGTTGCCGAGAAAGAAGGAAAGCTTGATAAGATTAAGTTTGCCTTTGTTTCCAATATTAGAGGGTTGAGTAAAGAAGTAATGGGGCAGATGCTTATTGACTATATGTTGGATTACGGCTTGTCGCCAGAAGTTGTCGGTCAGATTATAGATAAGGATAAGCGCTTGATACTGGACAGATTTACTCTAAGACAGACGGGCAGACGAATAAGTACAAAGAATGTGTATGATGCAGTTATTAGAGCCCTGGCGGGAAGAAAGGCTGAAAAGGTTACTGGAATAAAGGTGACCATCCTCACTGATAACCAGAAGAGATGGACGCGAGAGAGGATAAGAGAGGTCTTGTGGGTCATCCTAACCCCACCTAAGAAGGGAGAGATGCTCTCCACAGCCACTGGTCTTGTGGTCGCTATTGAAGGTCGGGTATCTCCATGGTTAAAGGCTTTCATAAAAGATAACTGGAATAAGAAAGAAGCAAAAAAATTGCTAAAGATAGTCGAAAAAGAACATACATTCACCGTGCCAGCCACACCCGTTCCCAGAACATATTTAGACCGAATGCAAACGGAGAAGAAGATATATCGCATCCAGGCATAAACATATATATCCGGAGTAGTGAAGCAAGGCTTCGCAATTATGACGTCCCGATTCATCGGGACTACTCCTATTCTGCAGAAAACCTTAGCGGAGTAAAACTCCGCTATTTTTATGTAAAGCTCTCGCTTTACACTCCAAGGGGTTGTTTGGAGTGTCCCGACTTGTCGGGACCCTATTGTCGAGACCCTCAAAATTTATGTTGACCTGCAGACGAAAAATATATAAAATTTAAAAGCTGGTTTGCCTATTTATATTGCTTTGGGTTGTAGGACAATTGGGAAGGTGGTTAATGGAAAAAGGCCCATTTGTTTCTGTTGTTGTTCCTGTGAGGAATGCAGAGAGAACACTGGATAGAACTTTTGAATATTTATTGAACATCGATTATCCTAGAAATAGATTGGAAATTGTGATTAGCGATGGTGGAAGCTCTGATGGTACCATTCCGGTTATTCAAAAATGGCAGAATAGATATCCTTTTATAAAACTTGTTGAAGTGCCAAACTGTCCATCTCCTGGATTCGCCAGAAGTAAGGCTATGGAGGTCGTAAAGGGAGAATTTATCTTTTTTACCGATGGTGACTGTGCCCCCTGTAAAGAGTGGATCACGGAGATGTTGCAACACTTCGAAAGAGACCCAAAGATAGGTGCGGTGGGAGGAGAAATATATACTTTGCGGGTTGAGCCTGATAATTTGACCGAGGCTTACTGTGAGAACTTCAGGTTTAATATGGTTTCTCCCCGCTACGGGTTCATAAGCGAGGGTTATTTTCCTCCCCTTTCGGATATGTCTCCCTCGGAGGTAGCGGGACACAGGTGTTACTTTTTTGTCACGGCGAACGTTGCTTATAGAAAAGAAGCGATAGACAGGGCTAAGGCACGTTTCTGGAACTTACCTACAGGTGAAGACATCGATTTTTGTTTAAAGATACAGAAGGATGGCTGGAGGCTCTATTTTGCACCCAAGGCGAAGGTTGACCACATGCACAGAGCAACTTTTAAAGCATTAAGACGGGTATGGGTAACCTATGGACAGGCACATCTCCCTCTAGTAAAAGAGCATTCTTGTCGGACAATGGAAGTAATATTCCAATTTCTCAAGAATAAACCACGTATCAAGCTACCTTTCCCTGTAAAGGGCTTTATCTATTTAGGAAATTTCCATTTAATGCACGTATTTGGATTGCTATTTATTCTTGGTTTAGCTATGAGTCTCATTTTTTCTGCCTGGGGTGGATGGCAGATATTTACAGTTATCTTATTTTTTCTTGGGTTCTACTTTGCTTACAAGTTCTTTCTCCAGTGCTTTTATATGATTCCCAGAAAATACTTCTTCACCTGGTGCAAGATGAAATATCTAACTAATCTAAGTTTCATGCTGGGCGGTTGGAAGGGCATACGGAAATACAAAGTCTTATGTGTAGAACCCAGTTTCTAAATTCTTATTAACCGTCCCCTCACCACATTTTAGCCCTGTTGAAAACTTGCTTATTGACAAAGAAAAAAATTTTTTCTATACTCATGAGAAGTTTATGGAATTCTTGGAGTGTCAAACGAAAGTTTGACCAATTGGGCGACCATGGAAGGTCGCCCCTACGCGATTACACTCCAAAATTATTAAATCTTCGAGGAAGAGGTGAACGGAAGTGGAGTATGGCCATTTCAGTGAAGACGGATTAGAATTTATTGTAACCGAACCGGTAACTCCCCGGCCATGGATTAATTATCTTACCAATGAAGATTATTGCGCAATAATTTCCCAATGTGCGGGCGGTTACTCATTTTATAAGGACTGTCGAAGTGGAAGGATTTTGCGTTGGGCTCCTGAGAACTGGCATTTCGACCGGCCTGGTCGATACATTTACATACTCGATAAGGATGAAGGAACTTGCTGGAGTCCTACTTTTCAACCCGTCAGAGAAAAACCTCAGTCCTATCAATGTCGCCATGGCTTGGGCTATACTGTTATTGAAAGTATATATTACGGGGTGAAGACAGAGATTACTTATTTCGTTCCTGTCAGTGACCCCTGTGAGGTTTGGTTGGTAAAAATTTCAAATCTTTCCGGGAAGAAAAAAAATTTACAACTCTTTCCCTATATTGAATGGCTTATCGGTGATTACCACCTGGAGTTGAGATACCGGAATATTATGAATCTTTACAACCGCATCTGGTTTGATGATTCTATGAAGGCAATATTGGCGAGGAAGACTGCAGATTGGGAGAAATCGAATATATATTCTTTCCCCTGGCTTCTCTTCTTTGGCACAAGTCTTCCCATAGAAGGTTATGCAACAAGAAAAGATATCTTCCTGGGTAAACTAAATACTGAGCAAAGACCGGCTTTTATTACTGGTAAAGGAAATAAGGATTTTGGTTTATGTTCTGGCGAGGATGGAGTTGCTGTTTTTTCCCATTCTCTGGAAATGGCGCCTGGAGAGGAAAAGGAGTTTGTTGTTTTCCTGGGACAGACGGAGAGTAAGCAAGAGGTTAGAAGAATTTTAAATAAATATAGAAATATTGCCAGGGCCAAGAAAGAACTGGAGATAACGAAAGAGTTTTGGCAGAAAAAAATACTCGACAACATTGAAGTTGAGACTCCGGACAATGATTTTGACAATATGGTTAATGTGTGGGTAAAGTATCAGATGTATATTTGTAACCTCTGGTCGCGCTCTCCTTCCTATTATCACGAAGGTGCTGGTGGTAGAGGATACCGCGATTCCTGTCAGGATGCTGAAGGGATTGTTTCCATCGACCCTGCACATAGCCGAAAGAAGATAAAGACCGTTGCTTCCCTCATTCGCCGGGACGGGTCAAGTGCACCTGGTTGGTCGGAGACGAGGGGTCCCGCTACCCATGAGCCTAATAAAGACCATCCCGTCTGGCTAACCTCCACTGTTTCTGCATATATAAAAGAGACTGGTGACAAAGGTATCCTTTTACAGAAAGCTAATTATCTTAAGGACCGCTGGATTAAGAAAGGAACTAAGATAGACCCTACCTGGAATAAAGGAAGCATTAGTGACGGTCGAGGCACAATCTTTGACCATTTAGAAAGGAACCTTAACTCCACCTTTGAGGATGTGGGGAAGAAAGGCTTACCCCTTATCGGGCATGCTGACTGGAACGATGCTATTGATGCTGCCGGGATTAAAGGAAAGGGAGAAAGTGTGTGGTTGGCAATGGCTCTGGTTAGGTCGTTAAAGTTATTAGCAGAGTTGGCTGAACTTATCAATCGCCGGAAAAAAGCCAACGAACTTCGGAAAAGAGCAGAAGTGATGACGAAGAGAATTAACAAGTGGGCGTGGGAGGGGAACTGGTATGTAAGGGGATTTACAGATGATGGGACTGTTTATGGCTCATCCAGGAACAGAGAGGGCAAAATATTCCTTAATACTCAGTCATGGGCTATTCTCTCGGAAGTGGCTGGGGCACAAGAGATTGAGAAACTAAAGCAGAGTGGAGGAAAGAAGAAGTTAAAGAATAGCAAGATTGCCAGAATTATGAAGTCTATTGACAGATATTTAGACAGCGAGCACGGTCTAGCTATGTTTGCTCCAGCCTACACTAAATTTGACTCTAAATTGGGCAGAATTACTATGTTTTCTCCCGGGACAAAGGAGAATGCAGCAGTATTCTGTCATACAAATACTTTCCAGATTGTAGCATATTCTATGGTCGGTAGTGGAAACAAAGCGTATCAGTCGATTAAAAAGATTCTTCCCAACAGCCAGAAAGATTATAATCTATACAAAACTGAGCCATATACATTTGCAGAGTATCTCATAGGCCCAGACCACCCCTATCTTTATGGCGAAGGTGCCTTCACCTGGATAACGGGCACAGCAGCGTGGGCATTTCTGGCTGCTACGGAATGGATTTTGGGTGCAAGAAGGGAGTTCGAAGGTTTAAGGATTGATCCCTGCATTCCCTCACACTGGAAAAGATACAGGATAAAGAGACCCTTCCGGGGGGCTATTTACGATATTGAGATTGAGAATCCCCAAGGTAAAGAAAATGGGGTGCAATCTGTCTTCGTTGATGGTAAAAGAATCGAAGGCAACCTTATCAAGCCCCATAAGGATGGAAAAGTCCACAAGGTGAAAGTCCTGATGGGCTGAACCCCCTCACCCCTCCCTCTCCCCTGTGGGGAGAGCGTTAAGAATGAGGGGAGAAACTTTCGTTTGACATTCCAGAAGATTAAACAATTTTGGGTGTATAATAAGGGAGAAAATAAGATGACGAAAAGAGCGGTGTGTATGTTTTGCGCGGCAGTTTTTCTTTTAGGTGTTATTATTTTTATTGGTTGCGCAAGAAAAGTGGAGAAAGTGACAGGGATTACCGTCTGGCACTGGATGACTGATCGGCAGGATGCATTTGATGAGCTGGCAGAGATTTACGAAAAAGAAAAGGGTATAAAGATAAATTTTGAACTCTATGCTCCTTCAGGTGCCTATACCCAGAAGGTAATGGCAGCAGCCCAGACTAATACTCTGCCCGATATATTTGGTATTCTGGGAGAGAAAAGGATTTTTGCCAGTTTTATCAAAGCAGGTCATGTGGCAGACCTAACAGAGGAGATGGATGCCACAGATGGAAAGTGGAGAAGTGTATTTTTCAGTAAAGCTCTCGATGTGAACAGGTTCCTTTCTGGTAATCAATTTGGCGTAGAGCCGGGAATTTATGGAGTACCTATAGACGTCACAAATATCCAAGTCCTTTATAACAAGGCTCTTTTCAGAAGAGCGGGTCTCGATTCCAATAGACCGCCTTCCACCTGGAAGGAGTTTATCAGAGCAGGGGAAAAGTTAAAAGCTGCCGGTATACCTGTACTCGTCAGTGGCTGGGGAGAGATCTGGCTAATCGACTGCTTTGCCAGTAATTACGCTTTTAATATAATGGGCAAGGAAAAAGTAGTTGCTACCATTAGAGGAGATGTTCCTTATACCGACCCGGATTGGATTCGTGTTTTCAGTATTTTTAAGGAATTGAGTGAAAAGGGACTGCTTGCTCAGGGCGTAGTCACGATGGTGAATAAAACTGCAGAGCAAATTTTCGCCAATGAACGGGCGGCTTTTGCTTTTAATGGTTCATGGTGTGTGAACGTGTATAAAGGAATGAATCCCGCGCTTGAGTATGGAGCTATCCCTCCTCCTAAAATTTCCGATAAGTATCCAATGGCAATCTGGGGTGGAGCAGGGTCGTCATTTATGGTTAACGTAAAATCAGAGAAAAGGGAAAATGCTGTAGAGTTCTTAAGATGGTTAACGGCTAAGAAACAACAGGTATTTCTGGCAAAAAGCACGCAGAACTTACCGTCCAATAAGTATAGTTTAGCTGAGATCCCGCCAATTTTGGCCGAATTTGCCGACGATATGGACAGAACCACTCATCCCGGCATTCTACCCGTGGCTGAGTTTCCCAGAGTGATTGAAAGTTTCAATAAAGGAATCCAATCAATTATTACCGGTGAAAAGACACCCGAGCAAATAGCTAAGGAAGTGCAGAAGGTAAAAGATAGAGAAATAAAATCACAAAGATAAATAATTTTGGAGTGTAATCGCGTAGGGGCGACCTTCCATGGTCGCCCGATTTTGGTCAAACTTTCGTTTGACACTCCAAATTGATGATAAGTGAGGGTTTCAATGGTCGCTAAAGAGAGGTTCAAAGCCATTTTTGGAAACTATTTATTTATCCTGCCTGCCCTGGGAATGTTCCTTATCTTCAGCGTATACCCTTTTTTCAAAGTATTTCAATTGAGCGTCTATCAGTGGGATGGAATTATGCCCACAATGAAATTTGTCGGGTTGTCCCATTTTAAAGATATCCTATTCCGTAATCCTATATGGTGGAAGTCTGTCGGGAATGGTGCTTACATTACTTTCCTTGCCCTTACCTTTCAGAATTGTTTGGCTTTCGTTCTGGCTCTTCTCGTCGACAGGGGAATTAAAGGCGGAAAAATTTATAGGGTGATATTTTACCTCCCGCCAATTCTCTCGGGGATTGTGGTCGGGTTAATCTGGAACTGGATATATAATGGAGATTATGGACTTTTAAATTATGCTCTTAAGGCTTTGGGACTGGCAGGTATTCAAAGAGCCTGGCTTGCAGAACCTAAAACTGCCTTAACTTCTATAGCAATCATTCATATGTGGCGAGGCTTCGGTTGGGGCTTTATTATTATGCTTGCGGGCTTGCAGAATATTCCACGGGAACTGTATGAGGCAGCGAGGGTGGATGGGGCTAATAAATGGCAGATGCTCAAGAGGATTACTGTTCCCCTTATGATACCAGTCTTTGTTTTAGTTTCTATCCTCACCATCTTAGGTTGTATGCAGATTTATGCTCTGATTGTTGCCACAACCGGGGGTGGTCCCGGGTACCATACCGAAGTGCCGGTTACGCGAATCATATCCAGCATGCTTGGTCAGTCCCAATTTGGCTATGCCTGTGCAATGGGGATACTCTTTGGTCTTATCCTGTTGACAGCTTCGATGATTCAGCTTCGCATTTCCCGGCGTATAAAACAGGAATGATAATACTATCCCAGTTTATTGGGTAGTAAATTTGTGAGGAAGCGAGGCGGTGGTATTAACCACTGTAACACAATGAAAGATTCAGTGCTTTTTTACAAAATCGAAAAGATTATTGGTTGGATTCGTGACCATTTCTTTCTCATACTGGTCTCTCTCAGTTGCATCTTTCCCTTAGTGTGGATGTTCTCTTCCGCCTTAAAAACACAGGCCACTGTCTTTTCCGATATGAGTCTCTTTCCCGCCCATCCACATTGGGGGAATTTTTATCTTGCCTGGACCAAAGGTGGCTTTGGCATCTATTTCTTTAATAGTATCTTTTACACGCTCACTGTAGTTATTGGGGTGGTGTTTATAGCCTCTTTAGCCGCATACGCATTTGCTCGCCTGGAGTTTCCCGGGAAGAATATCTTTTTCTATTTGTTTCTGGCAACCTTGATGATACCTCTTCCTGGCGCATTTATCGCTTTGTATGTTCTGTTAATGAAGCTCCATCTGGTTAACACTCGTTTGGGATATATATTGATACAGATCAACGGAGGTTTGGCATTAGGTATATTTTTATTGAAGACTTTCTTTGAGAAAATGCCCAGGGATTTGGAAGATGCTGCCAGGATTGATGGATGTGGGAAGTTCGGCATTTACTGGAGGGTTGCTCTTCCTCTGGCAAAACCAGCCATAGCAGTGGTAGTAATCTTTAATGCCCTGACGGTCTGGAATGAATACCTTTTGGCTATGTTACTTCTCAGCAATAAATCTCTTATGCCTCTACAGAGAGGGTTGATGATTTTTCAGGGAGCCCACGTAACCCAATATCCATTGTTGATGGCTGGTATTACTATCACTGTTATACCTATAGTGCTGATGTACATAGTTATGCAGAAATACATTATTGCAGGAATTACTGCCGGAGCAGTCACCGGGTGAGTTTAGGAGTGTCAAGCGAAAGCTTGACTCAACTTGGTGAAACTTTCGTTTCACACTCCGAACTTGAATTGACCCAATGAGGAGTAAGATAATGATTAAAAAGATAGTTGTTTTGGAGTCTTTGTTTTTAGTGCTGTTTCTTTCTATGGCAGGTTGCGTCCACTCTGAGTCTGATTTTTCCCTATTCGACCCGGGAGCGGAGAAAATTGTCAATTATGAGAAGTATGGAGATTTTTCAGGAGTGGGTACAAAGGATTATAAGTACGTCGTCAAAGACCGAAAAGGACTGGCAAAAGCAATAGGAGAAGGAATATATCCCAATACTGAAAGCGTGCTCAAGGATCCTGCCTATCAATCGCTCAAGTCCGCCGGGGAATTGGAAGGCGATATCTGGTCATTTGTGGAGACAGAGAATTACCAGGCGAACTTTTTCAAATGGGCAACTACGGAAGAGACAAAGATACCGGGACTGAAACTTTATTTTACCGGCTTAGCTCTGGAGAAGGCTGGTCTTTTTGCGCATGCAATAAAAGCCTACTATGCCCTGGCGGTAAATTTTCCCAAGACGATGGATTGGACTTTCTTTCATACGCCCTGGTACCCTGCAAAAGTGGCTATCGATAAGATTATTACCATCTCTCGCAACCACCCGGAACTGGGAATGAAATTAGTCGATACTCAAATTAGGATAGAGAACGGTTATGATAACGACCCTGATAACGATGTATTCATTGTGAATCCTGGAAAGATAGTGTCCTGCCCACCAGATAAAGTTAGAGAGAAAAGGGCCGACCTCAGTAAACTGAAAATTATAAGGACAATGGGGAAAGGTCGTGTGCAATTAGTGCAATTTGAAAATCACCACTGGCAAATGCGTGTGGATGGCAAGCCTTTTATTATTAAGAGTGTTGCTTATACGCCAAATAAAGTGGGACTGACACCGGACAATGGTTCTCTGATTGTATACAAGGACTGGATGGTAGCCGATTTTGATAACAATGGAAAGGTGGACGGAGCTTTTGATGCCTGGGTGGACAAAAACAGAAATAATCAACAGGACCCCGATGAGCCGGCGGTAGGAGATTTTGAGTTGATGAAGGAGATGGGGGTTAATGCAATCAGGGTCTATCATCATAGTTACAATAAGGATTTGCTCAAGAGCCTTTATGAAAATTATGGCATTATGGTTATGATGGGAGACTATCTGGGGGCGTATGCTGTTGGTTCAGGAGCCGCATGGAACGTGGGCACTGATTACACTTATCTCGAACATCAGAAGAATATGATAAAAAGTATTAAAGAAATGGTGATGGAATATAAGGATGAGCCTTATATTTTAATGTGGGTTTTGGGGAATGAGAATAATTATGGCGTTGCCAATAATGCCAATGTGGAACCTGTCACATATTATAGATTTGCCAATCATATTGCTAAATGGATTAAATCCGTTGACCCCAACCACCCTGTGGCAATTTGCAACGGGGATGTTCTCTTTCTGGATATTTTTGCAAAGTACTGCCCGGATGTCGATATCTACGGCACCAATAGCTATCGGGGCAAGGATGGATTCGGCAAGAGCCTCTGGGAAAGCATCAAAGAAGAATCTGATAAGCCAGTTTTGATTACCGAATACGGCTGTCCTGCTTATGCTGAAGGGAAAAGTCGGGATGTGGCTGAACGGGCACAGGCGGAGTACCATAAAGGTTGCTGGGAAGACATTATATTTAACAGTGCCGGCTTGGGGACAGGCAATGCTATAGGCGGAGTCGCTTTTGAGTGGGTTGATGAGTGGTGGAAGGATGGCAATGCCTGGGAGGCAGGAAAGCAGGGAACAAAAGGTCAGTTCAAAGGTCCTTTTCTTGACGGTTGGCTTTATGAAGAATGGCTGGGAATATGCAGTCAGGGAGATGGGACTCATAGTCCATTCCTACGCCATCTCCGCCCCGTCTACTACCTCTACCAAGAATTATGGAAAAAGTGACAGGTACTTTTTTGAAAAATTTACAGGGATTTTACAATTCTTTTACACATCCTTAACATTAGTAAGATATACTATATTTTAACATATTCCGAAAAGGCAAACTCCGAGCAATCGGAGGGCGCAAAGCTACGGAACCCAAAAGGCAAATTAAGCGTTTGGTTTCGTCGGTTAGCCGGGCTGCCGATAACGAAAGTTATGTGACAGGTCGGCTTTTTTTAATTTTGGAGTGTAATCGCGTAGGGGCGACCTTTATGGTCGCCCGACTGGTCAAACTTTCGTTTGACACTCCAAACAGACTTTTGGAGTGTAAAGCGAAAGCTTTACTTAGGAGGAGTTCTTGAAGCGGATAGTTTTTTTAATTTTCTCAATTCTTTTTCTGGCACTGGAATGCTTGGCGAGAGAAGTTCCAGTCGGATATTTATGGATAGATACCATATTGAATGTAGAAATGATTAGTAAGAAGGTAGCGCCGCACTGGCAGGTTGAGGATAGTGGTTTAGCCAAGGACTTTACTTATGATGAAACCACCACCTTTCCAAACAAATGGAAAAGTAGTGACGGGGAATCGCTCTTTCTCAATCTCGGGTTTCGGCCGCTGGAGAGAGTTGCCGGGGAGTTGGGAGTGGAGGTTGTGGGGAATTATGCCGATACTCTGTATCAGCCCATTAATGATGAGCATCGTTTAGATTTTAATAAGGAGAGGTTTCGTTGGGTAAAGGGAGAACTGAAGTACCAGGGAGACTGGTTAAAGGCAAATATTTTTCGGGGAATTGGTCATTACCACTGGGAAAATGAGGGAGATATCTTTGGGCTCTATCCCGAACAGTATGATATCGACACCTATAGAAGAGTCAGCGGAAGGCCTATTCCCCAGGGTGGAGAGATTACAATCAACCGTTTTGTCGGCGGTAAGGCAACAATGGTAACAGGCCCGGAATTGGTCTGGGGTAGTGACTGGTCAACTTATGCCAGATATAATTTCTGGTGTGGTCCTTTGGCCTGGGCGATGATTTATAAGAATGAAAAGATAAAATGGGGCAAAGAAGACGAACATCTACAGGCAGGGGAAATTAGCGCACAAACTAAGCTTTTGGATATGTTTCCGTTCCAGCTTGGTTTACTTTATCAGCCGTTCCGTGTAGGTTACAAATATACTTATGTAAAGGCGAGTGCGCCCTATGATGAAAATGATATAAAGGAAGGAGAGACTGACCACTGGGATGCAATCGGCATAAAGACAAGTATAAAGACAAGAGAGATTCCCTGGCTTAACAGGACTACTCTTACTTACACCTATGCTGGACTGGTGGCAGGAAATAAGCATGAGATTCTGCTACAGTTAGAAAAGGCTCTCTCAGGTTCTTTGAATTCTACTTTGGAATTTACTTACAGGCACCCGGTATTAGGTCCCGTCCCTTATATCTATGAAGGTACAGAAGACAATCCGGGACCGCCCTTAGCTCTCCCCAGGGGAGAGAATGATCCCTTCTGGGTAAATCAGGACAATCGTGAAGCAACTCTTTTGGCTCTCTTTTTCACTTACGACCCTACTCCAGGAACCTGGTTTTATCGCTGGCAGCCAAATATTTTGGAGGAATGGAATCTCAATCCTCAAGAAGATGCTAAAATCTCTTTTGCTCTTGGCTACTTTCTTTCATATTTTCCCACTACCACTGACTTACAGACTTACTACAGTAAGGAAGGGGAAATAGTGTGGGAGCCGAGTTATAGTAATGGTATGTGGGCGACTAAAAGACCCATCCATTCTTTTTCGCTTATTGCAAAATTCAACACAAGGGGACCTGATTTCCTCGTCAATATGCGCGGAGGTGAATCACTGGCTACGGGCGGGATGAGCTATACTACCAGCGAGGACAAAGAGAAATCAGAGACGGACTTCTTTTCCATAGGGGCGGGTATAACCGAGGGACCCTACCAATTAGGATTCAGTTTTGGAAGCGCTGTCTGGGGACCCGAGGAATGGCACAGGAGATTTGGAGAGACAGTGGATAGGCTATACAGGGTTTCCTTAAGCAGAACCATCGGGAAATATTCTACCGTGGGTATAGAGTATATTGGTTATAGAGAAAGCGATGGTAAATATATTGCCCCGGAATTAGGCGCTTTTGATGAGATAAGGCTCTTTTATAAACTCCACTTTTCAAGTCTATTGCCCATCGTCAGGTAAGAATGATACCCTCTCCCCTTGGGGGAGAGGGAAAGGGTGGGGGGGAAAGGAGTGTCAAACGAAAGTTTGACTGAAAAAATGAAAAGAATTATCAATCTTCTATTTCCCCTGTTAATAATAATGGTTGCTATAGAAATTCCAGTAAATGGTAATGAAGGAAATAAAGAGACCAAATATAACGAAGTAAAAGTTGTGAAACTTCCCAATGGAGATTGGCAACTAATGGTAAACGGCCAACCTTATTTTGTCAAAGGGGTTACATATACCCCTGACAAAGTTGGACAAGACCCGAATCAGGCTACTTTGGATGATTGGATGATAGCTGATTACAACAATAATGGACGAATTGATGGTCCTTATGATGCCTGGGCAGATAAGAACCAAAATAATAAACAAGATAACGATGAAATTGTAGCCGGAGATTTTCAATTAATTAAAGAGATGGGATGCAATACAATTCGTCTTTATCATCATGCTTCAAATAATGAGACAGTAAAGAAATCGTATATCTATAAAAACAGCTTTAATCTTTATGACCATCCACTAAATAAAGAATTGTTGAGGGATTTATACTCTATCTACGGAATCCGGGTAATTATGGGTGACTTTCTGGGAGCTTATGCTACCGGGTCGGGTGCTAATTGGGAGGAAGGAACAGACTATCGAGATGAAACTCAACGGGAAAATATGATGAATAGTGTTCGGGATTTGGTTTTAGAAAACAAAGACGAAGATTATGTTTTATTCTGGATGTTAGGAAATGAAAACAACTACGCTCGCTTAACCAATACTAATGCTCAAAAATATCCTGAAGTATATGTTAAATTTGTGAACGAGGTAGCCAAAATGATTCACCGTTTAGACCCTAACCATCCTGTAGCCGTCTGTAATGGAGATTTGGGGATGCTTGATTACTATGTAAAATTTGCTCCGGAGATAGATATTTTTGGGGCTAATTCATATCGTGGACCTAATGGCTTTGGAGACCTTTGGAAAACAATAAAAAATAAATACAATAGACCTGTATTAATAACCGAATATGGTACCGGTTTGCCTCTTCAGGGCGGAGAGCCTTCGGAAAGTAAACAAGCAGAATATCATCAAGGATGCTGGAACGATATAGTCCACAATCAGGCCGGAGGAGAAGGAAGGGGCAATGCTATCGGTGGTGTCATCTATACCTGGGTAGATATATGGTGGTTGGCTGGTAAACCATTCAGCTTAGAACCTCCTGAGCGATACGGCATATGCAGTCAAGGCGATGGACTCTACAGCCCTTTCTTGAGAGAGCCCAGGGAAGCTTATTATCTATACCAAAAATTGTGGAGAGAATGAAAAGTTGGGGAGAGGGAAAAATGGCGAATAAAATATTCAAAATGATAACCATTCTATTTTTTCTGGTTCTAATCGGTTGCAATCAGAATCCATTCGACAAACTTTATGGCCCCACAGGAGATGGAGCTTTAGGTGGAGAATGGGGATATTGGAAAATCTACGATGACCAGCTGAACACCCGTGGGGGAGTAATGCTCTCCCCCACTGACGAGCACCAGACTTTTGCTGAGGTAACTGGAAATCCCCGTAGTGGCACGAAATGCATAAAATACTCCTGGGATGGGACAAGGCTATGGAGTGAAAAAGATGGGAAGCTCGTCAACTGGACAGCAGCCCTTCTGATTGTTGCTCCTACCTGGCGGGAGTATGATGAAGAAGAGAAAGACTTAAGTCCAGGGAATTATAATAAGATCACTTTCTGGATAAGAGGAAATCTTTCTCCAGGGGCAGAAATCAGATTTGAAGGTCCCGGACTCCGTGGTAGTTGTGCTTCCACAGATGACTTGACTGCTCTTCCGAGTAGTTGGACCAGCCAACAAATAGACTTGACGAGCACTAACCTCTCACAAGTGAAAGAGTTTTTCAAAATTGTTTTTGTAGGGGGTGGTGGGACAGTATATGTAGATGACATAACCTATACTAAGTAACTTGCAGTGGTAGTCGCAAGCTTCAGCTTGCGTCCATATTCGCAGACTGAAGTCTGCGACTACCTTCATCGAAGAGCGGGAAAGCTTTACCAAATCTTAGAGAAAGGAGGAAGAGATGAAAAAGAATCTGACATTAGCGATTTTGCTGATAGGGGCACTGACACTTGTTCTGGGTTGCACAAGGTATATGGCTGAGGAGCCTCTAAAGAGGGAAACAGAAGTCGCTATGGCTCCCAAAGAAGAAACATCAGAACTGAAGCCTCTGGCAGCGATTGAAGAGACACCAGAACTGAAAGCTCTCGCACCGATTGAAGAGGCTCCCGCGGAGATTGAGTCTTCAGAAACTAAGGAAGTTGTTTCCAAACCAGCCAGAAAAGCGGATTTTAAAAGAGTCTTCAATGTCTACACCGACAGGGTAGCGCGCGATAACCATTATGTCCCTTCAGGCTGGATGGGAGACTACGGAGACTTGAGGATTATTGAGAACTGGGCTCAAAAACCCCATTCGGGAAAGACTTGCATAAGGATTGAATATTCAGCTAAGAGCTCACAGGGAGCTGG
>SDBT01006878.1_pt1 | contig 18814 bp, 17 predicted proteins | sample 2277101 | NCBI WGS metagenome assembly SDBT01 (sample SAMN10404973, study PRJNA504765) | marine sediment metagenome | isolation source: marine sediment core GS10_PC15, 103 cmbsf | place: Arctic Ocean: Southern Knipovich Ridge | collected 2010
AGGTATATATAATATACATACATCTGTTTGTCAAGAGGCACACAAATAATAATTTTTTTCTTGACACGCCACCCAGTTCTGTGCTATACTGTAAGTATAAGCTAAAGAATCAGACAACCCCCCTTACAAAACGACTCCTCGGCTGTAAAGCCCAACCACTCTCAACGAATCATCAAGGAAATTAAAAATGAAGACTTTTTTAATATTTGTTATATCTATTTTTCTAATGTCATGTACATCTAATAGTGATAGTGGCAAACTAAAAGAACCAATTGAACAAGAAGATCGGAGATAAACTATGAATTTTGAAAAGATTATAAGTCTTTTATCTGAACCTAGTACTTATGCTGGTTTAGCTGGTCTTTCATTAGTTTTAGGATACGCAGCAGAAGACTTTGCAGTATATACTAATAGCTTTGCTGGCCTTTTTGCTTTTGTTGCTATCTTTTTAAACGAAGGAAAATAAAATGTTTAAACGAATTAGAGATATACCTAAATGGTTACTTCTCGTTGGTGTAGCATTTGGGCTTACAGCTTGTGGTGCTCTTCCTTGGAATGACCAAGAGAATGCAGGCTTAACAGATATGCATATCTACTGGGCTTATAGTGAGGCAAATAACACAGTCTATCCTGTAGAAATTAGAGTAACAGATGGTAAAGAGTTTGGTTCGGTTAACCTAGCCTTTCAGATGAGCGACGGCACATTGATGAATTTTAATGGTGTTGATGTTCGTGCATTTAGAGGACAAGAGATCCGGGCAGATGTCGAGAAAGCCATTGCAGAAGTTTATGGTGAAATAGTTCCTGGACTAACAGATAGTATCTTAGCTGCGATGACAGGTGGAATATCAACTGCTGCTACAGAATTGCCAGTACTGTTAGACGACGATGGCGTTGAATAAGCCAAATATACCTAATCGGCCCAAGAGACCTAATAAACCAGTCATACCTAATTGGCCTAAGATACCTAATACGCCTGGTGTGCCTAATGCACCTAATAATCCTGAAGTGCCGAATAAGCCCAGACATCCGTTTTTGCCCAAAGATCCTATCTCTCCTGAAGAGACAGACTGGGAAAATGAAGGAGGGGCAATAGCGGAGAAATAAGATGTTGACCAAAACACCTGAACCCGATATTGATAAGAGTAAATTTAGAGATTCACAACATAGATATATAACTCAGTCGCTGTTCAAAGAGACAGCATCAAATCCTGAGTTCGTAATATATACTCTTAAAGAAGATGACTACACCATGCCTGATGGTAGAGTGTTACCTTCAATTAAAAAGCTTTACTTGGACTTTAATGACCCGACTGAATATTTATTTGCTACAACTTGTTTTGCGACTTGGCCACACTGGAAGCGAATTGCAAAAAATAAACAACTAACGCCCTACATAGAAGAATGGCGAGCCGAGCTTGCATATAAGATCCGAGCTATCGGACTTAGAGAAATCATCCTTCGAGCCCAAACTGATACCTCCTCAACAGCCGCACGCTTCCTAGCAACAGAAGGTTGGAAGCCAAATCGCAAAGCAGGTGCTCCTACTAAAGCAGAGAAACAAGGTCATTTAAGAGATGAACAGCGTATAGAAGACGAACTGGATAAGGACTTTGAGCGTGTAAAACCCTTACTGCCGGAGATCTTAAGTGACTAGTATTTCACGACAAGCAAAAATAGATTTAGTACGAGAGGCGGCAGAGAACGATTTTCTGACTTTTATACAACTTGTTGCACCCTATCGTATGCTAGGTTTAATACACAAGGAGTTAATCTCTTGGTGGTATCGTGAAAATGCATTAGCCCATAGTTTAGTATTGTTGCCACGTGGACACCAGAAATCCTGGTTGATTGCCGCAAGAGCAGCTTGGGAGATTACAAGAGACCCTACTCTAACCGTTTTATATATTTCCGCTACCGAGCGATTAGCTATTAAACAGTTGAAGATTATCAAGACGATATTTGTCTCTAAGATTTACAAACGCTACTGGCCTGATATGGTGGATGTAGAAGAAGGCAAGCGAGACAAATGGACTGAGACAGAGATATCTATTGATCATCCAACTCGTGTCGATGAAGGTATTAGAGATTCTACTATCCTCGCCGTGGGGTTGACAGCTAACATTGTGGGACTACACTGCGACTTGACTATTCTTGACGATGTAGTAGTTCCTGGCAATGCCTATACCGAAGATGGCCGAGAAAAGGTTTCATCAGCGTATGGGTATTTGTCATCTATTGAGAACCCGGATAGCAGACAGTGGGTTGTAGGTACGCGGTATCATCCTAAAGATCTCTATTGTCAGCTGATGGATATGCAGCAAGAGATTATTGACGTAGAGCGAGGAGAGATTATTGGTACTGAGCCTGTATTTGAAATTTTCCAGAGACAGGTAGAAGACGCGAATGATGGAACAGGTGAATACCTGTGGCCGCGTCAACAGCGAGACGATAACAAGTGGTTTGGTTTTAATGCTCAGGTGTTAGCTCAGAAGAGAGCGAAGTACACTGATAAGACTCATTACCGAGCCCAGTACTACAATGACCCTCATGATATAGCTGGTGCGGATATTGATATGTCCACTATTCAGTACTTTGATCGAAAGCACATTATTAACCGAGAGGGCAGTTGGTATTTCAAAGAGGCGCGGCTTAATATGTTTGCTGCTATTGACTTTGCCTTCTCTTTACAACGAAGAGCTGATTATACAGCAGTGGTTGTGGTAGGCATTGATCATATGCGTAATGTGTTTGTGCTTGATATAGACAGATTTAAGTCAGACCGTATTAGTGATTATTTTAAATCAATTAGGGATTTGTATTTAAAATGGGGCTTTCGCACACTACGGGCTGAGGTAACGATAGCTCAGCAATCGGTGGTTAGAGAGCTTAAAGACATTTATCTTAAAGACGCAGGGATTTTAATTAAGATCGACGAATATCGACCTAGCCGTGCAGAAGGCACGAAGGAAGAAAGAATTAAATTTATCCTACAACCTCGGTATGACAATAGATCAATTTATCATTATCGAGGTGGTAACTGTGAAATTTTAGAGGAAGAGTTAAGGGCTAAGAACCCTCCGCACGATGATGTCAAAGACGCATTGGCTGCGGCAATTGATGTAGCTGTTCCTCCTGCTGTTAACAAAACTTGGGGTAACAAGCGTGTAGATCCCATTAAGTTTCATGAAAGATTTGGAGGCGTAGCACACTAATATGGCTGGAGAAGTATTAGATCTTAAGTCGATTTTAACTGAAGATAGTTTAGCGGTTTCTATTGCACATAGTTATGCTGACTGGAATAACCAACGACAAATCTGGTTAGACCAACAGCAAGAGCTTAGAAACTACTTATTTGCAACTGACACCCGAACTACCACCAACCAAACGCTTGAGTGGAAGAACACTACTACCGTTCCAAAACTCACACAGATAAGGGACAATTTACATGCTAACTACATGGCAGCGTTATTTCCAAACGAAAATTGGCTTGTTTGGGAAGCCTTCACTAAGGACGATGCAAAGAAAGCTAAAAAGAAATCTATTGAGGCTTATATACGAACTAAGCTTAATGACAGTGGATTCAGGAAGACAGTGGCGCAACTGCTCTATGATTATATTGATTATGGCAATGCTTTTGCGGACGTAATTTTTGAAGACGAGTCAAAAGAAGATCCTGAGACTGGTGAGTTACTGTCGGGATATGTAGGACCAAAGCTGGTTAGAATTTCGCCTTATGATATTGTGTTTAATCCTGCTGCTATTGATTTTGCTTCTTCACCAAAGATTGTAAGAAAATTGATTTCATTTGGTGAAATGGAAGTTCAGATACAAGAAAGACCTGAAGACGCTACTTGGCTACGAAAGGCTTTTAAAGAATCTAGAGATATACGATCTAGAACTGGTTCATTTGATTCTGAGGATTTTGAGAAAGCGTTTGCGTTCTCGATAGACGGATTTGGAAGCATCTACTCTTATTTCTCTTCAGGATTTGTAGAGGTGTTAGAGTTTGAGGGAGACGCTTATGATCCTAATACAGAAACGCTGTACAAGGATCATGTTATTACAGTAATCGACAGAACTAAGGTTGTGAGAGTACAGCCACATCCTGTCTGGGTTCGGAGATTACATAAGTTCCATGCTGGTTGGAGGACACGCCCTGACAACCTTTATGCTATGGGACCGCTACATAATTTGGTCGGAATGCAATACCGAATTGACCACTTAGAAAATCTAAAGGCTGATGTCTTCGACTTAATTGCATTCCCTCCAATTAAAATTGTTGGCGATGTCCAAGAGTTCGTGTGGAAACCTATGGAACAAATTTTTGTTGATGAGGGTGGTGATGTGCAGATGTTGGCTCCTGATAGCCAAGCTCTTAATGCAGACTTTCAGATACAACTGCTTGAAACGAAGATGGAAGAATTTGCTGGTGCTCCTAAAGAAGCGATGGGTATTAGAACTCCTGGTGAAAAGACAGCATTTGAAGTATCACAGTTAGTAAACGCTTCTGGCCGTATTTTCCAGGAAAAGGTTGAACAGTTTGAAATAGATTTGCTGGAGCCAGCTGTTAATGCTATGCTTGAAACAGGCAGACGTAATCTTAATCCTAATGAAATTGCACGACTAAAAGATGATGAATTTGGTATTACTGAGTTTTTAGATATTAATCAAGATGATATTAGTGGTCAGGGAAGGCTTCGTCCAAAAGGTGCTAGACACTTTACTACTCAGTCACAATTAGTACAGACACTTGTTGGTCTTTTAAGTTCTCCTTTAGGAGAGGCTTTAAAACCACATATAAACTCTAAAAAATTAGCTTTATTTGTAGAAGATACTTTGGGCATGGATAGATTTGAACTATTTTCACCAAATGCTCAGGTTTATGAAGAAATAGAGCGTCAAAAAATTATACAGGTAGCAAGTCGTGAGCTTGAACTTCGTGAGTTAATGCTTGACGATGTTGACGAACTTGCTGAAAAGGTGGCAACTGCTGCTGCCATAGACGAGGCGACAGGAGAGGGAGAGCCAGAAGTGCCCGAACCTACACCTGGATTACCAACCCCAGGATTGTCGTCTGAAGGAATTTAAATGAAACTTACGTCAAGTTTTATTAAACATCTGTCGGACGAACAGCGTAGAAAAGATTTTGAATCGCAAGTTCTTAGTTCGCAGTTGTTAATCGAAATTCTTCTTCAACTTACTATTGATTCTATCAATGAGTTGCAGAGAATACTTATAGATCCCTCTTCTACTGATACTTTGGTTCAACAAAGGATTGGAGAGTTGAGGGTTCTATATAAACAGCTTGAAATGTTTGACAAGCTTTTAGTACGCCCTAGTGGTGTTATTGACCCGTACACAACTAAAACAAGGAAACTAATAACATGGCTGACCAAGCTACCATAATCGAAGGTGAAGGCAAACCAGAGGAACAGCCTACACCTGTAAAAACCGACCCCGTTCCCGAAACTAAAGATAACGTCACAGCTCCGCTTGCACCAGATTATACCAAATCTTTGGGTGCTATAGTGACAGCAGACGGAAGGCAAAAATACAATTCTGTAGACGACGCTCTAAATTCTATTGTTCCTGCACAAAGCCATATTGTTAATTTGGAACATGAGGCGCAGAACAAAGATGACCAAATACTAGAGCTCACTAACCAGCTTGAAAAAGCAAAAGGTGCAGAAGAGTTAGCCGAGATTATTCGGAGTAAACCAGGAGAACCGAGCATACCTGCTCCCGACTCCGGCTTGAAACGAGAGGAAGTCGCTGATCTTGTTATTTCTGCTATGAAGACAGAAGAAATACGAAAGGCCAGAGCAACTAATATCGACAAAGCGGTAACTACACTCGTAGCCCACTTTGGCTCAACCGATGATACTGAAAAGGCTTATCGGAAACTAGCTGAAGATAAGGGATTAAGTGTTAACATACTTAACGAGATTGCTGCCCAGAGTCCTGATGAATTAATCAGGATGTTCGGTGTTGACGTAGCTTCAAAACCTGCGGAGAAAATTGCTCCAACCTTTAATCCTTCTGTTATTACAGCTCAGCAAGATGGCACAAAAACTGAAACGCCCTCAGTTATGGGTGGGGCCAACACTGAACAGCTTGTAAAAGCTTGGCGTGCTGCTGCTCCTACCGAATAACCTGAAGCGTTTTGTAACTCAATCTAATCATGGAGACTTGGTAACATGCAAACTCTAGGTAACACAGTTGCATTTATCGAGGCGCAACAGTATTCGAATTTTATCCTGATGAACCTTCATGATGGTATTCTTCCGACATCTTTTTATCGGAATGTATCAGATTTTGGTAGTGGTACTACGTTAAATATTAAAACGATTGGTACTGCACAGTTGCAAGACGTAGCTGAGAATACTCCTCTCATTTACAACGCAATTGATACTGGAACTGTAACACTTACCATCACGGAATACGTTGGAGATGCGTTCTATATTACTGATCCATTGCGTCAAGATGGTGCACAGATCGAAGCACTACTTGCTGCTCGTGCCGCAGAAGGCACGCGTGCATTGCAAGAGAACTTCGAAACGGTGTTCCTGCAAGCTGCTAACGATGCTCAGACTGTCGCTGATCTTAATAACATCAACGGCTTTGCTCATCGTAGAGTAGCGAGTGGAACCAACGATACCATGGAGCTAAACGACCTTATTGATATGAAATTAGCATTCGATAAGGCAAATGTTCCGCAGGGAGGCCGCATAGCGATCGTAGATCCTATTGTTGAGGCCACCTTTAACCGCAAGTTCACAGGCACTTTTGTCGTGGACCATAATCCTAAGTTCGTAGCTGTTTTGGAAGACGGTTTTGTTCGGGATCATAAATTCATTGGTAACTTCTTTGGATTTGATTTCTGGACTTCTAATCGCCTCCCACGTATCGCGGACGAAACGATTAACTCGGTCCAAGTACTTACAGGCGTAGCCAACGTGTTTATGTCCATTCTTTCGGATGTTCATAAACCTATGATGGTCGCTTGGCGACAACAGCCTAGAACTGAGAGTGAACGTAATAAAGATCTTCAGCGTGATGAGTTTGTTACTACGGCCCGATGGGGCGTAGGAGCTCAGCGCGTAGAAACTTTAGGGTTCATTCTTACCGATGAAACTGCTGTAGTCTAAAGGAGACGAATCATGGTAAAAGAAGCTGATCCCCTTCGTGGGGTAGATAACTTCTACGGGCCAAGAACTCGTATCGAAGGCCAGCAGGGTGAAGTATTAACTGCGGGAGCCATCAAACAGATGGTTCTTGAGTTTACTGGTGATAACCATACTACATTCACTGGAATACTTCCCGCGTCTGCAAAAGTTCTTAGAGCTATTGTAAACACAGATGTCGTTGCTGTCGTAACAGGCACGACTCCTGCATTGGAAATCGGTACGGATACTTCGGAAGTCACCAACGGGTTTACTATTACAGAAGCCCAGTTGGAAGCTCTTGGTACTGTTGAAATTACAACGTTTAATGGCACATGGGCCTTAGAATTACAAGCCCAGACAACTGTCGGCCTAGCCCTTAGTGGGACTAGTCCAACATTTGATGGCGGTGAATACCGCGTCATTATTGAGTATGTACTCATCGAAGCTTAAACTTAACACGGGGCGGGGGGCGCATTCGTGCCCCCCAAACCAACCAAGGAGTAAATATGGCTAAACTAACCGTTCTTGATATTGTAAAAAAGATGTTAAATGATACCGACGGTGATTCAGTTAATAGTATTGCTGATACTCCTGAATCTTTGCAAATGTCAGAGATTGTTGAAGACGAATATAGAGAACTATTATCCAAAAGACCTTGGCGACATGAGCAAGGTCTTTTTCCTTTAGAGTCACTTGGTGATTCTAACAGACCTAACTATCTTAAAATTCCAGTAGCAGTGGAACAGTTAGGAGAAATTAAATATAATAAACGTAAAGCAACTGATACTAAAGACAAGTTTCTTAATGTCATTTATTGTGAGCCAGTATTCTTTATTGATATGCTAGATAGCCGAGATAGTTCGGCAAGTAATATAAAAGTAGTAACTGATTTTGATAATAGTCTTTTAAATATTAGGGATGACTTTGCACCAACTTATTGGACATCTTTTGATGATGTCCATATAATTTTTGATAGTTATGACAAAGGAATAGATAGCACAGTGCAAGGTGCAAAATCTAAGTCCCTAGCTTTTAAAAATATTCGAGTGGCATTTTCAAAATCTGATACTTTTGTACCTGATTTACCAGAAGACCAGTTTCCTCTTTTACTAGCTATATGTAAAAAGAGAGCCTCGCAGGTTGCGAGACAAGTTGAAGATACAGGTGCTACTGAAAGTACTGTAAAACTTAATAGAGTTTCTTCACGACAATCGTGGAGAGCCCGTGGTGGCATAAAGCAGCCAAACTACGGACGAGGCGGACGAACTTCTACAGCAGGAGTTAAACGTCACAACCCACAATTTGATAAAACTTAATTAGGAGCTGTTATGACTAAAACAGAAATCAAAACTAAAAAAGACTTAATACTTGTTCCCGCACCATATGGAAGTTTTCATCGCATTCAGTTTGAAGGTGGTGGGCAATTGCCTGAAAAGCTTCATGGTGTTTGGACTATTGCAGCAGGTAAAGTTGCTATTAATGGATATAATTTAGAGCGAAAACATGATCAGGATACTATAAAAATAGTTAATCCTTCAGAAGCGTTGTCGTTTCAAATACCAACAGATAAAAATACTGTTAAAAAAATTGCATCAGAGCAATATGAACCTTTAGGATAATATATGCCTAGAGCCATTGCAAATGTTGAACAGAATGATTTTAGTAAAGGTCTTCTAACAGAAGTTAGTCCTTTTACTTTTCCTCCTAACTCTTCGGTTTCGGAAGAAAATATGTATCTGTTGTCTGATGGCACACGACGTAGACGGTTAGGAGCAGACTACGAACCTTCTCATTCTGCTAGAGGTGTTGATGGTCTTTCTGTTGCAAATTTAGAAACCGCTGCAATGACAACGCATAAGTGGCGTAATGTTGGAGGTGCTTCTGCTACTAACTTTCTAGTAGTTCAGCTGGCTAATAAACTATGGTTTTTTGATTTTACAACTGATCCGATTTCAGCAACTCCTAAAAACAGTGGCAATGCTATTACTTTGTCAGGTGTAGATATAACAACGCCTATTCAAGCTGATCAAATTGCAGGAGAATTTGTTGTTGCTGCTGGGCTGGATAACGTTTTTGTACTAAGCTATGATAGCGGTTCTGACACTGTTTCGCAAGTAAGTAAAAGACTTGATGTAAGAGATCATTTTGGAATTGATGATGGTTTAGCTGTAGATGATAGACCTGCTACTCTTTCTAATAATCATAAATATAACCTTTTAAATCAAGGTTGGACTGAAACTGATATTACTACTTTTGATACTTCGCAATCTGTCTTTCCTTCAAATGCAGATATTGTGTATTTAGGTAAAGATACATCGGATGTTTTTGATCCTACTTTGTTAATTAAACAGTTCTTTGGTACATCGCCTGCTGCTAAAGGTAAATTTGTTATTGATGCATTTGACAGAGGAGATGACCGTGAAACTGCCGCAGGTATGGCGGGCCTGCTTGCTACAGATTCAACAGTAGGCGGTATTACTTCTGTTGCTTTTTATGCAGGCCGAGCTTTTTATGCTGGGGAGGCTACAGGCATAACGGGAGGAGACGATAACTCTCCTAACTTTAGTAATATGATTTTTTTTAGTCAAGTAGCAACAACTATTGATAAAGCGTTTTTGTGTCATGCTGAGGCAGATCCTACTTCAGAACATGTTTCTGATTTAGTGGATTCAGATGGTGGATTTATTCCTATTACCGATGCTACGAGACTTTTAAAAATATTGCCTATCGGTCTTGCTTTGTTAGTGATTGCAGAAAATGGAGTATGGCAAGTTAGTGGTGGAGAAGTTGGATTTTCAGCGACAGATTTTTTAGTAACACGTGTTGCTGATGTAGATATAGATAATCCAGAAAGTTTTGTAATTACAGATGAAGGAGTATTCTTTTGGGGAACAGCTGGTATTTTTCAAATGACTCCTGATCCAATTACAGGAAATTTGATTACACAAATTTTATCTGATGAAACTATTCAATCTTTTTTCGCTGACATTCCTGTAGAAGCAAGGCGGTTTGTTCAAGGCGTTTACGATTCCGTGGCTCGTGAAGTACACTGGCTTTATAATGATGATATAACTTTCTTGGCGACGTAAGATGGTACAATTTGCAAGACCAGATAATGACTTTGAGGCAGTAGGCTGGAATACAGTTCCGCTTTGGGCTAAGATAGATGAAGATGTTCGTTCTGATATAGATTTTATTGAATCAGATGATTTACTAGTTCCTGATATTTCAGCACCTAGTGATCCTCCTGATCCTGGTCCTAAAACTGGACCTTTTGATTGTAATCTTGATTTGTCTGATGTAACTGATCCTGAAGTAAGTACAGGCCATATTGTAAGATATGCTTTTGAAAAAAATCTTGGGGGAGGTCCAGAAACTTTAAATTTACTTATTGAATTACGACAAGGTGTTACACTAATTGCTAGTTGGACTGAAAATGATGTTCAAAAGGGATTTACGCAAAAGAACAGAACCTTAACTGCAATGCAAGCAGACGCTATAACAAACTATACTTTATTGCGTCTTTATTTCAAAGCATCAATTTCTAGTGGTGCAACTGTTAGTGCTGCTCGTACTATTAAAGTTTCTTGGACTGAGTTTCAAGTACCTGACGCACCATCAGGCGGCGGTGAAGGTGGCGGTGGAGGTGGCGGTGGAGGAGAAGTCTTTGATCCTCTAAAATTTCCTCACAAAGGACAGAAAGAACTAGTCTATAATTTAACTAAGAAAGCTTTTATTCCTTACCGATATAGTTTCTTATCTGCTGATTCCCCTTTTATTGTGAGTGCTTTTACTACTCCACAATTAAACATTGTTACTGGTGCTAAGTATCCATCAGCTACTATTAAATACTTAGTATATATTCCTGATGCTACTACACCAACTTTTACAGTGGGTTTTCATCACGACGGTACTTTTGTAGATTGGAAGACAGAAGACAGTACAGGAGTAGATGCACCTGCGTTTTTAACAGGAGGTTATATAACAGCAGGTGACACCCAGCGAGAAAAGGGAGTTACTTATTTAACCACTCACTTCCGTCGCACGGAAACAGGGTTTACTGATTTAGGAGGCGGAAACTTTGATTCAATTAATCCTAGTTCTTGTATGGTTCAGTCCCAGTGGGAGTGGACAGTTGATGTTCTAGCAAATCGTTGGAGTCCTTCTTTTCAAGCGTATAGAATACCGCAGGTATACATTGTTAAAGATGCTTCAGATAACTTTATTACTGGGTATTCTGTTATCTCAACTCGAAATAAATTGAGAGGACAAGGCCGTGCTGTTACAATTCAATTTTCTTCAGATCCAATTAACGACATGCATTTGCTTGGGTACGCTTTAGAGATAACAGGAGAGACAAAAGTATAATGTACACTTATCAGACTGAATCTTTTGATGATGTATACCCTGATATTGTTCCTTTGTTTCGAAACCATTATAAAGAAGTTGAAAGAGATCAAGATAAACTGCCGCTTAATCCTGACTATGAGATGTATAGAACGATAGAACAATCAGGTCATTTACGAATTTTTACTGTTCGATATAAAGATAAATTAGTAGGCTATTCTGTGTATATAGTACACCCAAATCTACATCATAAAGATATCCTTTTTGCTGTTGGAGATGTTTTATTTATTGAGTCTGAGCACAGAAGAGGTGGCTCGGGTGTAAAATTAATTATTCATGCAGAGGCTGTTTTAAGAGATCAAGGTGTTAAAGTAGTCATTACACATGGAAAATATGACTCGCCAATTCGCAAATTGTTTGAACGGCTAGACTACGAAAAGGATGAAATGGTTTATCGAAAATTTTTATAGGGTAGAATATTATGACAATAAAATCAATTTTACATAGACTTTGGGAAGACGAGAGTGGAGCTGTTGCTGCTGCCATTATTGGTGCCATAGCTGCAACCACAGCTGTCGGTCTTGGAGTTGTCAGTACCCTTGCACAGAAAAAAGCTAGAAAAGTACAGAATAAACTATCGTCAGTCAGAGCTGCACGAGAGAGAGTAGGATTGGTTCGTGAAGCAAGGAGAAAACGAGCTTCGATTGTCAATCTAGCAGCTGTAAGAGGTGTTGGAGAAGCGTCTGCTCCGCAAGCCGGAGCCGGATCAATAGGTTCACAACTAGCTAGCGGTTTGAGCTTTTTAGATGAAGACTTAAATTTACGTAAAAGAATTAATACGCTAACAGGCCGCGCTGATTTTTTTGCTGGCTTAGCGAATCTGTCTGGGCAAGTTGCTACAATAGCTGGAAATGAAACTACTGTAGGTGGGTTTCAGTCAATAGCTAAAGGAGGAAAACCCTAAATAATGGCTACTCCTGATTTAACACTTGAAAATTTAATACAAAAAGCTTCGCCAGACGAGTTGCGGTTTTTGCAAGAAAACGCACAAAGTCCTGAACTTCGTGAAGCTTTAGGTATGGAGGGAAAAGGCGCTTCTTTTGGAGATGTTATTCTCAGGGGTCAAGAAAGCTCAGGTGAAATTGATAAATTGCTAAACACTCAGTCAGTTCCTTTCGTTCCTGTAAACAAAGAATTAAGTAATGGGGTTTTGCAAGACACGAAAGAACAGATGGAGATAGATAAAGAAGATATCTTAAACGGAATATCTGTGGCAGCTATAGACCCAGTTGTAGCTCCATCAGTAGCCAGTCGTTTAGGTATTATTGGTATGCTAGGACAAGCACAAGTTAATGATACAACAGATGCTGATTTGGAAAAAGAGGCTTTTAGAATTCAGCAGAGTTCTGATGCATTGGGTGAGCTGCAAGATATATTTGGACAAAGTATTGTCGCTGATTTATCTTTGGGATTAGAACAGCTTGCTGAGTTAGGGTTAACCTCTGAAGACACTGAATCTTTAACTTCTGAAGAGCTTTTAGATATTGTTAGTGACTTTCCTGATTTAATTAAGAAGGATAAGATATCAGCTATTGATGCTGTTAATGTATCTTTTAAAATTTTTAATTCTCTGATGAACATTACTGATGACCCTATAATGCAACTTCAGTTGGAGCGTGCCGCAGCAGTTACAGCTATACAGTTAATGGATGTAGCTGACACCAGAACAAATCAAATATTGAGTGTTGCTGGCCTGTTTGGTCCATTCTTTTTTACTAAAGATGTATCAGACTTTGCACACGGAGAGTTCTCTAAGGTTCAGGGTATTTTGCTAGATATGCTTCCTTTAGACCGTTTAAAAGTTTTACCAGGGATATGGTTAGCAATGGTAGAAGCTACCGATAATAATCTTATTCAAGCCGCTAGGTTATTTGGAATATTGTTGGGGGATGATAATATTAGATCTGAAGTAGGACTAGATATCTTACTTGGTTTAGTGGACGTTACAATTGCAGGAGATCTTATAAGGATTGTTAGGGCATCTAAAGCTGCATCAACGGTAGATGAAGTAGCTGCGGTTATTGCTTTAGCAGAAACACCTGTAAAAACTATCGACAGTATTTTGGTTAAAGAATTTACTGCTCCTGCTCCGATAAAAATTATAAAAGGAGAGCCATTAAGAAATTTCAAATTAGAAAAAGCGTTAGCGAATATTCAGCTTAAAATACGCCGCCTTCGTAGAAAAATAGATCCTGATAGAGACGAGACCTTAACAGTGGTGGAAGCAAGGGCGAAAAGGGCTGAACTAATTATCCCTGATAAAAAAGGTGGGCCGCCAACGAAAACAAAAAAAGGCAAAGCTTTAGATGCTGAATTAAAACGACTTGAAGCTAAAGAAAAAGTAATAGAAGATAAACTTGAAGACGTAACTCTTGCTTCTGTAGAAACTATAAAGCCTGTTTCTGTAGAAATTATAAAACTGCAACGCGAGGGCTTAGAAGATTTAGCCGCAGACATGATACAATCGTCCAAGAAAAGTCCTGTTATGCGTAAAGCTCTTGGCATGTCTCAGTCAGATGAGTTGATGAGCTCTATTCCAATAACCAGAGACAGTGTTCTAAACGCTGTTAATCCTACGATTGCTACTAAAACTATAATTCGGTCTTTAGAAGAAGAGGCTAATTCAATTTCAGTAGCTGTGACAGCAGGTGGGTCAGGCAGAGGGTCTACGAAGACTATTTTAAGAAATTTACGTAATGGTGTGGGCGAATTAGATGGTGTGGCCATGCGTTCATTTATTACACAGCACAAAGATGAAGTTGGAGAACTTGTTACAAGATTAATGAAGTTTTCTGTCAATGATATAGCTATTGATTTAAATAAAAAACGTCTCTATAAACTTGTAGGTGACGATGAAAGTTTTGTAAAACTTCTAGAAGAGAGAGCTTTATTTACACAGCCCATTCTTTCAAAGATTGCGATACAGATAGGTACGAAAACAACCGCTACTAAATTAAAAGCTGGGTTAAAAGGTGTCGAGCCAAAGGTAGTAGAAGAAACAGGTAGTACGCTTTTTGTGGAAACGAGATTAAACGAAAAAGCTTTTTCTGGTATTTCTGAAGCTGACCGAACTTTAAAATGGCGTATCCCAATAGATTTAAAAACAGGCGATATAAATTTAGGGAGCATTACTTTAGCTAAAAATAAAATAGCTCGTATTTTCCAAAGTCCTGATGCATGGTTAATTCAGTTAGAAAAAGGAAGTGTGGTAGTAAGTGCAGCAACAACAGCAGGAAGACGAGCAGCTAGATTACACCAAGGCTTTTTTAAAGCATTTAGAATATCTATTAAAGGCATAACTGGAAAAATGGAGCAAAAACAGTTGCTGCATGTTCTTCAGCAAGGAGCTAAAGAAAGCCAAATCTTTTCTATAGGGGATTTAATTAATCGTCGGTTTTCAATGGTTGTAGGCGGCATAGGAGATACAGCGAAAGTAGTCCAGTTTCAACTGTCTGATAACCAAATAAGTGCTTATTTAAAACTTAGAACTTTAATGGATCGAAACTGGGACTTGGCTAACGCTGTTGCTAGACGAGAGCGTGAGATAGGCGGTCAGAAATTCTTTAATAGCAATGTCTTTCGTAATGCAGGAAGACGCAAGGCTTTAAAGACTATCCTTCATGAAGAAGACGCACAGGGTATTTTTGTTCGTGCGACTACTGCTAGAGGATTGCAGAAATCAGGAGCAACTAAAGTTATTGACGCAAGCACTGGACGCGTTGTAACTCTAGACAAAGAGATAACTAAAACAGTAAACGATGGAAAAATACAGGTTTTTAAAACTGTTAAGGAGCACGGTATTCGTTTATTTGAAACTACTCGTGCAATTCCTAAAACTGCTACAGGACACGTTCTGCCAAATAAGGGCGAGAAGTTTGAAAGGTTCGAATACTTTATTGTAAGAAAAAGTAATACAGGAGCCAACGGAGTAACCTCTGTAATTAATCCTCTTCCACAGAAGGTATTGAATTACGTTCCAGGCTATATTCCTATTGTTAGAAAAGGTGTGCAGTTTGTTATTGAAAAAGCAGAGAAAGCAGCCGTTAATGGGGGAGACCTGCGTTCAATTCCAGTAACAAAAGGTTTTGCAGGCACTGAGTTATCAGCAGAAGAACTTAAAGCAACAATTGCTGCTAAAGAAGGCTCTAGTATTAAGAAGTATAAAGTTGTTCCTTCACAAGAATCTAGGTTTGCGTCTGGAGATACTGGTCTAACAGGCGGAGCACTTGACAGCCATAGGTCAGGCTATCATTTCTTTACAGATGATTTAGTAGCAGAAGTTGACCCGATTACAGCTATCTCCGCTGCTTTAGGACGATCTAGTAGAGACTTAGCTACTGTTGAGTTTAAAGCTCAGATTAGAGAAGGGTTTTTACAGTCTGCTGGAAAATATTTAAGAAGCTCTACTGACTTTGATTCTCCTGTTGCTGTGGGTAAAAAAGTAGCAGGTGTTAAAATTAACAAGTCATTAGCTGGTAGAATTGAGGATACAAGAGATTCAATCAGAGGGTTTTTGTCTTTGCCTACAAAATCTGAATCTGTCTGGGTTCCAAGCGTAGCAAGAAGCTTTGCTCGACTATTAGATCCAAAGGGTGAGAAAGCTTTATTTAAACTAACTCGACAGAAAAGCTCGCAACTGTTGTGGGAAAATCAGTTTGGTGATCCTTTAGGGGCTGTTAGAGCAGCAAATTACTGGTTGTTTTTTGCAGCTAACCCTGCTATTGGTTTTGTACAAACCTTTGCTATTCTTATGCCGTTTGCTTTTTCACCACTAAGAGCAACGGGTGCTTTAATGCAGTATCCTATCTTTCGTATGGCAATGTTAGATAAAATTCGTTATGGCAGCTTGTCTAATTCTCCTAACTTTCAACGATTTTTAGATATGGCAGGACAGTTAACAGGGGCTGGATTTAAAGGAATACTATCAAAAGAAGATTTTCGTAAAACCCTAGAGATATTTGATGAGAGTGGTTTTATGGATTCTGTGTTTAATATTTCTGATTTACCTATGGGCAATAAATTTGCACAAGGTTGGTTTACTAGAGCTGCTCAAACTGTAGGGGCATTCCCTTTTAAAGAAGGTGAATTAATGGCTAGAACAACTGCGTTCAACACAGCCGCTAGGGAATTTTCGAGTAAAGCGACTAAGCTTAATCCAAGAGGATTAGGAAAACCGTTACATAAGTTTACACCGGGGGAAGTGGAACTAGTTTTGAAGAGAGCCACAGATTTATCGTTTAGGTTCGATAGAGCTAATAGGGCTTTATGGCAACAAGAGTCCATATCCGCAACCATTACTCAGTTCTTTCAGGTAGGTTCGAAGTTTGTCGAAGACTTAGTAGGCTCAACAGCGGTGTTGACAAAAGTGCCAGGAAAATTCTTTAAAGTAACAGATTTAAGTAGATCTAAATTTACTAGATTAGAAAGAGGACAGTTAGCTTTAGCTAGTCTGTTAGCTTTTGGTGCAGCTGGATTGCCTTTAGTTCCTAAAGATACTGTGATGCAAGCCTTTAAAGACATGGGTGCAGATGTAGATGATCCAGAAGTTTCTGCGGCAATAGGTCAAGGTTTAGTCGGGTATATGACAGCACTAGTTTTTGGAGAAGATGTAGCAGACATCTCAGGTCGAGGCTCTCCGTTAAAACAGTGGGATATGTTTCTTGAAACATTTAGTAAGATGGCTCCGTTTATAAGTAATTCCCGTCATTGGGATGTACAAACTGCGGGTGGACGATCTGGAATGGGAGCTTGGGTAAATAACTATTTAAGACTAGGTGACTCCTTTATCAAAATTGTTGACTTAATCGGGATTGTAAATGAACCTGGTTTTTGGGATTATACAAAGAGAGATGATATTAAACAAATGATTTCTCTGTTTGCAGAAACTATTGCAGAAGTACCAACGGGATCTCGAAATGTCGTGGATGCTTGGAAATACTATCAGTGGGGAAAAATTACTGATAGAGCTGGCAATCCTCTAATCACTGCGGAAGACGAACAGTTTTATGTAAGCATAATGTCTAAAGCTATTGGTTGGAATTTAACAGATATTGCTGATTTTTCAAGAGTAAAAAGATTAGATCAACTTGTGACAGGCTCAGTCGGAGCATCAGGTCCAAGTGAACTAGATAGAGCTCTGCTTCGTAGATTTATACAGAAATCAGCACGCGGTGAAATTTCAAATAATTTATATCAGATATCTAAAGATCATCTTTTAGCTGGGTTAACACCAGCAGAACAAGAACGTATAGTTTTAAATGAATTTAAAAAAGTGTGGCAGACGGATACTGTTATACAGAAAATGTTTGAGGACGTAGAACGTAACTTAAATGCAACATTACCTTCGCAGAGTGAAAGCGATATTGCTGCTATTAGACGCAGAATGGAACTTTTGCTGAAGGGAATTTTAGACCAAGAAGGAAACTAACATGCCAGGGTTTTTTGAACTATTATCAGAACCTAATACAAGCGTAAATGATTCGTTTGTTTCCGAACAAACAGGCGTAGGCCCTGCAATTGGAGCAACTATTGCTCAAGGCATCGCAGGTATAGGCAATGCTGCTGCGGCTATTCGTGTTAATAAGTTTAGAAAAGGTCTTGAGCCAATAGCACAAGGCGTGCAACAGTTTGGAAAAAGTGCAAGTACTATTACAGAAGAGTTTGTACAAAGTGATCGTGATCCTGAAGCTATTGCAGACTTTGTGCAAAGGATGAATTTCTTAGAACAAGGTTTAAGTGCTGATAATATTTCACCTGCTCAAGCAAGAATGGAAGTACAGAATTTGCTTTTAGACGCAGGGCAGAGAAACCCATTACTATTACCTGATTTTATTGCTGCGGCTAATGCTTTAGGATTTAGCAACTCAGTCGCAAACTTTGATCAAGTTAGTGCAATTACTGGGGCTTCTGGACGTACAGATGTATTTACAAAAATGCGAGAAGAAATTACTCGTATCTCTTTTGAAGAAGGGCTTGATTTAGTCAGTGCCTCTGAAGTCTGGCAGAAACGAGCTTCAGAATCAGCTAGAGCTGAAAGCATTGTTAATAGAACAACCATTGCTTTAAATGAATTTGGTAATGCTGACTTAGCTGCTATAGATAGCATTGTTGCTATAGAGCATCAGACACTTATGCAAGACTGGTTCCAAACGTTTCAACAAATAAAGAGAGAAGGTGGATCGGCTGATGATATTCAAATTGCTAGACAAGAATGGTTTGGGGATGTGTTGCTGGCTAGA
>SDBT01006879.1_pt1 | contig 18813 bp, 11 predicted proteins | sample 2277101 | NCBI WGS metagenome assembly SDBT01 (sample SAMN10404973, study PRJNA504765) | marine sediment metagenome | isolation source: marine sediment core GS10_PC15, 103 cmbsf | place: Arctic Ocean: Southern Knipovich Ridge | collected 2010
CCACAAAACGATGTGCATTTTTGTCCGCATTGTTGTCATTACAGCCATTGTTTACCTTTAAATTTTACTTAAATACAGGGAGCGAATTTAGACAATTGCTTTTTGTTAAGCAAAGGACTAAAGAGATGTTTTATTGATAATGGGAAATGGAATATGGTAATTGAAAAATATGCTAAATAGACAGTATTATTAGTAACTTTAATAAATTTAAATGAGGATTATATTTATGAAAAAGATACGAATTTTATTACTGTTTTCAATGATTTCTGCGCTTACTGCGCAATGGAAAGATTTATCTCTGGAAGATGTATTTAAAAACCGTCCATTCGAATATGCAACTATTGGACAATGGAAATGGTTGCCTGATACTAACGGATATTTATTTTTTAATTTGGGGCAACATTCCAATATAAATCAAATTTTACAGATGGAATCAAATATTGAACCGTTATCTATATTGAAGTATAATTTAGCTACAGGTGAAACTACGGAATTTATTTCTGGAGATAATTTTGTCTACAACGGAAAAATTCTCCGAGTTTATGATTTTACTTACCAAGAAGATAGTAAAAAGATTCTACTTAAAACAGATCAGCTAAAAATATGGCGGCATTCAACATCTGCTGTGTATTACCTATATAATATGATAGATAACTCGGTTATGCCAGTTGCGGATGGTGATCGTCTAAGAAATGTGAAATTTTCACCGGATGGAAGATCAATTGCATACGTAAATAATGATAATAATTTATATGTATTTGTTATAGATAAAAATAAAGAAATACGTCTCACAAAAGACGGTGCTTTTAACATAATTAATGGACATTTTGGTTGGGTATATGAAGAAGAATTTAGTTCATACGATGCTTACCGTTGGTCACCGGACAGTAAGTTCATCGCATTTGTGCGGGAGGATCAGACTTATGTAAAACAGTTCCCGTTGATGAACCAATTATTGACTTATCCTGAAATACAGTGGATTCATTATCCAAAGGTTGGTGAAAAAAATCCGGTTTTAAGTATTGGAATAGCAAATGTAAATACAAGACGAACTAAGTGGTTAGATTTAAGCACGTCTGAGGAAATGTATTACCCTCGAATAAAATGGTTAACAAACCAACAAACTACAAGTGGAAATCAAGAATTGGTTGTAACAAAAATTAACAGGCATCAAAATCGTTTAGAATTACTCCGTTATGATGTGAAAAAAGGAAAGGGCAAAGTCTTTTGGAAAGATGAAAGCGAAGCTTGGGTTAATTTAACCGATGATTTGTTTTTTTTAAAAGATGGAAGTTTTATTACTTTATCGGAACGATCCGGGTATCAACATATCTATCATTATGATAAAAATGGTATGCTGATTAATGCTGTTACAAACGGAGATTGGGAAGTTTCAGGCATTACCGCGTTTGATGAAAAGAATGAAATCCTCTATTTAAATGGGAAAAAAGATTCTGTGATTGAATCAAATCTTTATTCAGTAAAATTGGATGGCTCGGATTTCAAATTACTTAGTGATAATTTAGGTTCGCATCGTGCAAGATTCTCACCATCAAATTCATATTACATTGATTCTTATTCAACAGCTAATTCTCCAATAGCTATTACTTTGCATAATTCAGATGGTTCAAAAGTTAGAGATCTTGCCATAACGAATACTGAGCAATTTGAAGAATATGGTTTTCAGGAAACAAAATTTATCCAAATCCCTACTTCCGATGATAGTACTTTGCTCAACGCTAAGATCACACTTCCAAGGGACTTTGATCCGAACAATAAGTATCCAGTTATAGTATATGGATATTCAGGGCCGGGAAGCCAAACTGTTTTAAATCGACAAGGTCGTGGACTATGGGATAGATATATGAACCAGGAGGGTTATATAACATTTTCTATTGATCCGCGTGGAACGGGTGGACGAGGTACGGAATTTAAATATCTATCATACAAAGACATTGGTAAATGGGTAGTAACCGATCAATTGGAAGGTGCAAAATATCTTAATTCTTTACCATATGTGGATGGTGACAGAATAGGGATATGGGGCTGGAGCGGAGGTGGTTACATGACGGCAATGTGCATGACAAAGGGCGCCCCACATTTCAAAGTTGGCGTTGCGGTTGCACCGGTCACAGATTTTCGTCTATACGATACGATCTGGACTGAACGCTACATGGGTTTGTTACCTGAAAACGAAGCTGGATACGATAATGCTTCTGTACTTAGATATGTTGATAAATTACAGGGAAAATTGTTACTTGTTCACGGTACGGGTGATGACAACGTTCATCCGCAAAATTCAATACAGCTAATGGATGAATTTGTAAAATTTAATAAACAGGCGGACATTATAACATATGCCAATCGAAACCATCGTATCCGCGGGGGGAATACAACCTTTCATTTGTGGACAAAAATCACGAATTATTTTATGGAGAATTTATAAGAGGTTATTGATACAAGCAGTTTGAAGTACTAAATTGCGCCCACTTTTTTATAGATAAATGGGGCCATAGCTCAGTTGGGAGAGCGCTTGAATGGCATTCAAGAGGTCGTCGGTTCGATCCCGTCTGGCTCCACTTTGAAATATTTCATTTATATTTTATACATTTCTACTAGAAATTCATACTATGTTGGTCATACTAAGGATATTCACAATCGACATGATTATCATAATAACGGTTATAACAAATCCACAAAATCTGGTATTCCATGGTAATTAGCTCATAAAAAGGAGTTTAATACTCGCTCTTACGCTATTAAGAGAGAAATGGAAATCAAATCAAAAAAAGTAAGAAGTATATTGAATGGATTATCAATAAGTCAATCAATGAATGAGAGTGTCCCGATGGAAATCGGGAAGGTCGTCGGTTCGATCCCGTCTGGCTCTATAAAGTATAATTCTTTCAATATTGGAAGGTTTTTTGTTTTGATAATGCCAATATTTTATTCTGATATACATATATCAAAAATTATTGATTATTTTATATTTCATAGTCTTTGAAATAACCATAAGTTGCTTAAGATGAGAGTGGATAATCAGTCTTATAAAAAAAAATACATTTAAAATATTAATCGAAAAAAGCTTTTGAAATTAAAAAATATTATAATAATGTTAATACGCTTCGATAATATTATGATAAGGAATAGAGATTGGGAATAACAATAAAAGATATAGCAGCAATTGCGGGAGTTTCTACTTCAACAGTATCTCTTGTTATGTCAAGAAAAGGGTATGTAAGCAATCAAACAAGAGAAAAAGTACAAGATGTCATTGATGAATATAATTATCGACCTTTACGAGCTGCTAGGCAATTAGCGAATAATAGAACTGGTAATCTGGGTTTTATTATTTCAGACGTCCATTTAGCTCGTTCTGAAGCGTTTTATGCACGTGTCTTGCATGGCGCAGAACTTGAAGCTAGGAATTATGATACTTGTTTAATTTTGTCTTCTGTGAGTATGGATTTAGAAATCCCCGGAAACATTCCACGATTTCTTCAGGGGCGTGATGTTGATGGGGTAATTGTTGCAGGTAGTGTTCCAAATGAACTAATTAAATATCTAAAGACTGAAAATTTTCCGCTTGTATTAATTGATTATAGAATTCCAGATTTAAAAATAGATACTGTTTTTATGGATAACCGATCAGGATTATACCTTGTGATAAAACATTTAGTTAGTCAAAAAATGAAAAAAATTGCATTCATTGGAGGGTCAAATCAGCATCCGTCGATTATAGAACGATTTGAAGGCTACCAGATTGCTATGGAGCATGTTGGATTGGGAGATATTTCAAGAAGTAAAAAATACAGGTATTTTATAGAATCTGAAACAAATATGGAAGTTGGAATTAAAGGAATATCAGAAGTATTAAATAAGATACCGGATATTGAAGCTGTAGTCTGCGTAAATGATACAACTGCAGCAGGTTGTTTACAGCAATTAAGAAAATTAAAAAAACGTATCCCAAAAGATATTGCTGTTATTGGATTTGATAACAATAATTATGCTTCTTTGACACACCCTCCACTAACTTCAGTTCACGTTCCAAAGATTGAATTAGGCGTCGAAGCAATACGGTTACTAATTAGTCGAATTGAAAATCCGCAACAAATACATCAGACTCGTATAATCCCTGTTGAGTTGATTATTAGAGAATCAAGTCTAAAATTTTAGTATTAACAATTAAATATTATTCTACCTACATTTTTCGTGTCAATTTATACAAAATTGAAATTCCCAATATATCATTTTAGCACATAACATATTTCTTAAAATTGAGTAAATGATATAAATATATGATGAAATATTATATTTGGCATTTTAAAATTAAATTGTGTAATATCGAACCGCTTCGATAGTTATTATGAGAATATTATGGTGAGCAATTTTCTTTTAGCATTCATATAAGAACTTAAAAGCAGAAAAGTTATGACACATAATAGGGTTCAGATAGTTGAGCGGTATCAAGGAAATCCAATTCTTACTAAAGATGATGTTCCATATTCAGCACAAACCGTCCATAACGCTGCAGTTGTTAAATATATAGATAAATATATTATGTTATTCCGCTCACATAAGAAAAATGGGAGATCAATAATTGGAATAGCAGAAAGTAATGATGGTTTTAATTTTAATGTGCGAGCTAAACCATTTTTAACTCCCGAAGCAAAAGGAATATTCTCAATTTATGAAGAATTTGGAGTTGAAGATCCAAGGATATGCAAAATTGAAAATAATTATTATATAACCTATAGTGCATACTCGAGATATGGGGTTCGGATTGCACTAGCCTGTACAAATAATTTTGTTGATGTTGAAAAATTATCATTTATTACTCAAACCGATTATCGTAACCTTGTGATATTTCCGCAAAAATTTAAGAATAAATACGTTCGATTAGATAGACCTCATTCAAAGTTATTTCCATGGAGTATCTGGATTTCCTATTCACCTGATTTGGTTCATTGGGGTGATTCTCAGGTTTTAATTAGACCGGAACAATATCATTGGGATGAGATGAAAATTGGTCCTGGTGCAACGCCTTTTGTTACAAAAGATGGTTGGATTAATATTTTTCATGGTGCATTTTCAACCATGAATGGTTCAATATATCGCTTGGGCGTAGCTCTGCATGACTTGAATAATCCTGCTAAAATCATTGGAGTGGCCGATGACTGGATTTTGCAACCTGAAGATCAGTGGGAAATAAATGGATATGTACCAAATGTGGTTTTTACATGTGGTGCCATTCCTGAAGAAGATGGGTCAGTTAAGATTTATTGGGGAGGTGCCGATACAGTAATGTGTGTTGGAACCGCTAATATTAACGCTTTAGTAGCATTATGTAAGAATGGATCGCGTAATGCTCTATAAAATGAAATTATTAACCGAATATAATTTAAATAATTGGTTAAAAGAATTATCCGATTCTCTGATTCGGATTAACTTACCTCGTAAATAGGTGAGAATCATTGATGAACGATTGAGGGAATTAATTAGGAATGTTTATTAGACATCAATGCAGAAGCAAACCGTAGTTTGCAAAAATAAGAAAACAGTAAAAATAAAGGAGTACAAATGATGAAAAATGTTAAAATCGGATTCATTACGCTATTATTCCTAACATTGACTTTTGGACAACTACTGAATCCTGGTTTTGAAGGTGATGAGCCCAATTATTTCAGTAAAGGAGGAACCTCTTCGACTGCTGTTTTGAGCTGGGCAACGGATGAGTACCGAACCGGAGGTCATGCTCTTAAGATTGTGAAGTCAAATGAAGATGGTACAGCAAGTTGGATCAGTGAAGATCTATATCGTTTTTGGGATGTTTTTGTTGGTCAGAACGTTGGGATGGAAGTAGGTGCTTGGGTAAAATTAGATGGCGTGAATACTAGTCCGGCAAGTGATGGTGAAAAGATTCAACTTATTTTCCAATTTTTAGATGCCGCGGATACTGATCTACTTGGAGGTCCACTTACATTGGATATTCCTCAAGATCAAGCTAATTCGGGATGGGTTGAAGTAGTAAGTACTACACCCATAGCATTTCCGGTTACCGTTGATAAAATAACTTTTGAAGTAAAATCAAATACCAATGCGACTGGTACTGTATATGTTGATGATGTCTTCATCCGACCTACAGCAGGAGATTGGGTAGGAGATTTCTTTAATGCAAACGTTGATGTACCCGACGGATGGCATTATTGGTGGCCGGACTTTTCAACCGGTAATGCTGAATGGGCACCACTCGGAAAAGTTGCTGCTTGGGATTTCCCCGTACATGTTGGACAAACCCGGGATGAAGCTCATAGTGGTGTATCTTCTTTAAAGATACGAAAAGATGGCACTGGTTATGAAGCGACTGCAAACTCTGATGCTGTAGAATTCGTGAATGATGGCACACCTTTGATATTCTCAGTTTGGGTTAAGACCGATCTACCGGCTGGTATGGCAGATTTAGCAAATACGGATCCTACTTATGGAATGGGTTTCACAGTTACTTGGCATGATGGAACCATGGGTGCAGATGGTTGGGGACAGATAGGAGAATTTCAGGATCGATTTCCCGTCGCAAGTGATCAATCTGGTTGGACACTTTATCAAAGTGTAGGCACACCTCCGGCGGGTGCTACTCAATTTAGTATACGAGCACGGTTATGGCATTTTTTCACAGGAACAACTTACTGGGATGATTTTCATGTTGCGAGAGCCGAAGGTCTTTCAAATCCCGGCTTTGAAGGTGATGAACCCAATTACTTTAGTCCAGGAGGAACAAATGCGCTGGGTTTCATGAGTTGGGCTACTGATGAGTCCAGAACTGGTGGACGTTCTCTAAAGATTGAGAAAACAACTACAAACCATCCAGCGAGTTGGGTAAGTGAAGATCTATACCGTTTTTGGGATATTTTTGTCGGTCAGAACGTTGGGATGGAAGTAGGTGCATGGGTGAAGATGGTGGGTGTTTCGCAAGGTGCTTCGGCTGATGCAAAAGCTCAAATAATCTTTCGTTTTTTTGATGCTGCAGATACTGATTTGCTTGGTGGACCTCTAGCATTAGATCTGCCCGGTAATGTTTATAATAGTGGTGGTTGGATAGAAATAAAAAGTACTACACCCATATCATTTCCGGTTACCGTTGATAAAATAACTGTTGAAGTAGTATTAAATACCAAGGTGACTGGTACTGTATATGTTGATGATTTCTTCATCCGTCCCACAACAGCAACTGATTGGGTTGGAGATTTCTTTAATGCAAATGTTGATGTACCGGACGGATGGCATTATTGGTGGCCGGACTTTTCAACTGGTAATGCTGAATGGGCACCACTCGGAAAAGTTGCTGCTTGGGATTTCCCCGTACATGTTGGACAAACCCAGGATGAGGCTCGAAGCGGTGTATCTTCTTTAAAGATACGAAAAGACGGCACTGGTTATGAAGCGACTGGAAACTCTGATGCTGTAGAATTCGTTAATGATGGTACACCTATGGTATTCTCAGTTTATGTTAAAACTGATTTACCGGCAGGTATGGCAGAATTAGCAAATACGGATCCTACTTATGGAATGGGGTTAACAGTTACTTGGCATGATGGAACCATGGGTGCAGATGGTTGGGGACAGATAGGAGAATTTCAGGATCAATTTACCGTGGTAGGTGATCAATCAAAGTGGACACTTTATCAAAGTGTAGGCACACCTCCGGAGGGCGCTACTCAATTTAGTATACGAGCACGGTTATGGCATTTTTTCACAGGAACAACTTACTGGGATGATTTCTCTGTGATGAAAACTACTGCCCCGCTCGCTACGGAAGATGAGTATGATACTAATGGTTCTGCACCAAAGGAATTCCGTTTACTAAATGCGTATCCGAATCCTTTCAATCCACAAGTGAAGATTGTATTTGAGATGCCACAAGAAGGTAATGTCAAGCTTTCAATTTATGATATATCCGGACATTTGGTATCTACCTTAATTAATAACAATACATTTGGAATTGGAAAACACCAGATTCAATGGAATGCGATGACGAATAATGGTAAACAGGTACCTACAGGAATTTATCTTGTTCGATTAGAATTGGATGGATTAGAAACAAAGTTAGCAAAAATCACATACTTGAAATAATGTAATGTAAATAGTGGGGTGGAATTTTCCGCCCCACTATTTTAATATATTCAAATATTAGTAAGTTACATATATATTTTTTTGCAATTTTAATCTGGTAATATTAACAAACTTGAGGAATAGAGCTACATGTGTTTTAATAGATATTTAATTATTATTTTATTAAGTGTCACTATTCAAACCGGGTTAATTGCAGGAACTACAGGAAAAATCGTTGGGCGAGTTACCGATGCTGAAACCGGTGAACCATTAATTGGATTAAATGTTATTATCGAAAACACATCGCTTGGTGCAGCCTGTGATATTGACGGATATTATTATATTTTAAATGTACCTCCCGGCACATATTCCATAAAATTAATAATGATCGGATATCGTGAAACTATTGTAACTAATGTACAAGTTAGTGCCGATCGTACAACTACTATCGATGGTCAAATTAGTCAAATAGTACTTGATGCTGAAGCCGTTATTGTTATTGCACAAAGACCAATTATCGAAATGGATCGCACCTCAACCGAATCATCCGTTTCGGGAGAACAAATTGCAGTAATGCCGGTAGAGACAATTGATGATATTTTAAATTTGCAAGCCGGAGTAGTAGATGGCCACTTTCGCGGAGGACGATTAAAAGAGGTAGTATATCAGATTGATGGTGTTCCTATTAATGATTCTTACAACGGAGAAGCAGCTCTAGATATAGAACCCGATATCATTAAAGAACTTAAAGTAATAAGTGGAACCTTTAACGCAGAATATGGTCAAGCTCAATCCGGAATAGTGGATATTATTACAAAAGAAAGGACCCCAACCTTAACAGGTCGCGTAAGTTTTGTTAGCGGTGACTATGTCTCTAATCGCGAGGACATATTTTGGAATATCAATGATATTAGTTTACGTGATTATCTTGACTACAGTCTATTTTTAAGCGGACCCGTTGGAGCAAAATCTGGATACCTTTTTAGTTATAGACATGTAAAAGATGATGGATTTATTTATGGTAAAAATGTATTTCTTCCTGTTGATTCAATAGCATTAGGAGATAGTAGTTATATCCCAATGGGATACAATAATCGTTCATCATTGTTTGGAAAGATGACAATTGCATTAACAAACCATGATAAATTGGCTTTTAGCGTCGCTTACCAAGCACGAGATCAAAATCGAGATTATGAAATTTACGATCATCTTTTTAGATACAATCCATTCGGACAAGGTGCAAGCCATGAACAGACTCTAATAGGTATCGCTAGTTGGAGTCATATATTTTCAGAAAAATCCTTTATGAATATTAGAGCTGCAATAAATAAAAAAGAGTTTGAACAATATTTATATAAGGACTCGCTTGATTCACGCTACGCTGTGGATTGGAGGTTAAGATTAAGAGGAAATTTTTCATTCTATACGGGAGGTACAGATAATTCTTACTTTACACGTTCGGGTATAGTTAAAACTTTAATAGGAGATTTTACCAGTCAAATAAATCGACACCAATTGATAAAAACTGGTTTTGATTTTAAGCTGCATAATTTGACCCTATATGATGTGAAATTAAAGAAAAATGCTGAAACAAATTTTGAGGTTCGGATACCACCACCAAATTCCGCTGATAATCAGCAGTATGACCGAAAACCATTGGAGATGGCAGCTTATATGCAAACGAAATGGGAATATGATAGCTTTATACTGAATTTGGGATTACGGTACGACTATTTTGATTCAAATGGTGAAATCATAGAAGATTTAACGCGTCCCCGAACTTCATCATTAAAACAGGCAAAACCGATACATCAATTTAGCCCACGTTTTGGTATTGCATACCCTATTACTGATAAGGGTGTTTTGCACGTATCATATGGTCACTTTTTTCAAATACCGGAATTTGAATTTCTTTATACAAATCCCAGTCGTACAGTAAATCCTGAAGAAGGATTGGCATCTGTATTTAATTATCCTTTTGGGAATGCTGATCTTCAACCACAAAAAACGGTAGGATATGAAATTGGTTTGCAACAACAAATTGGAGAATTGGTTGCTTTAGATGTTACAGCGTATTACAAAGATATTAGAAATTTGTTGGGAACTGAGATAAATACTATAGCTATTGGTGAAGAACATTCAAGTATAAAATATGGTAGATATGTTAATCGCGATTATGGGCAAGTGAAAGGATTAACGGTCATGCTTGAACGAAGATTATTTCGTGGTATTGCAGCTAGCATAGATTATACTTATCAAGTTGCTAGAGGCAATGCTTCTGACCCCAAAGATATTTTACTTGACCTACAGAGCGATCCTCCAGTTGAATCAGAAAAACAATTAGTTTCTTTAGATTGGGATCAGACCCATTCATTAAATGGTCAAATTAATTTTCAGACCCCGATAGGTTTAACGTTTACAATGGTTGGTAAACTTGGAAGTGGTATGCCTTATACGCCATCGACAGCCAAAATAACATCTATTTTCGAGAATAGTGATCAAAAACCATCGAAAATGACATTTGATCTATTTGCAACAAAAGATTTTAATTTTGGTCCTGTCGAACTTAACCTATATCTTAAAATTTATAATATGTTTGATCAGTTAAATGAAAAGGATGTTTATAACGATTCTGGTCGTGCTACTTATACTCAGGAATTAAATGATCCGGGAGAAGTGCAGGGCCTGAATACCAAAGAGGAATTCTTTAATCGTCCTGACTGGTATGGATCACCTCGACGAATTTTAATTGGAATTTCAAGTAAATTTTAATCATGAAAAAATCCTTACAAATAATCATATTAATTATAGTACTATTAAATATGTTAGTTGCACAGGGTGATCCAAATAAGGGTGATGTTCGATATACACAATGGGGAATTATGGATGGCAATGCAGTACGAACGCTTTATTCGAATCATGCAGAGGTCGCTCGTTGGCCGGACCAGCCCTCTGGAGAATGGCCGAAAGGCAGTGGCCATTCATATGTTGACGGTGTGGCATTAATTATCTCAGCATCAGCGATAGATACCTTGGGTAATCCGGTTCACCCGATGTCCACGAATTACAGAGAATTTATTGATCGAGATCCGATAGAAAAAACACCTTGGGGCTGGGCTCCTTTACCGGGATATTCTAACCTACAACAATCTTCTCCAGCACGTAGCGATGATCCATTTACATGGCCAAGCGTTTGGGCAGACCAACCTCTATGGTCCGGCGAATGGAATGGTTTTTTTGGTCGAGGTATTCAAAATGCGGAAGTTGAAACATACTTTGTATGTGATGATGCAACCGATGAGGAGTGGTTATCTGCACGTGACGTAGCAGGGCGTGGTGTTTTTTATCCTGATTCTCGTGATTCAACACGCGGCGGATTGGGAATGGAAATCAAAACACGTGGTCTTCAATGGGGACATGTATTAGCTCAAGATGTAATATTTTGGCTCTATGAAATAACGAATGAAGGTACAACTGATTATGATTCAGTATACTTTTCTCAATACATTGATTGGGGTATTGGAGGTACGGCCGATTCAGGAGATGATGAAGGTGGTTATAATACTTATATTGATATTGCTTTTTCATGGGACTATAATGGATTAGGGCAACCGGGACAATGGGGACCCGTTGGGGTTGCTGCTTATGCATTTCTCGAGAGTCCGGGTAATCCTTTTGATGGAATCGATAATGATGAGGATGGAATTATTGATGAGAAAAGAAACAACTCTGCCGGACAATGGTTAGATACATATCCATATGGAGTAACTGATGTTGATGCATTTGTTGAATATTATGGTCGGGAGCCAAGACCTCACTGGGAAGGTGACGAAGATCAGGATTGGTATGGTTTTAGCGATGATAATGACAATGGTATATGGGATATTGGCGAGCCGCTCAATGATGATGTTGGAATTGATGGATTGGCACCTTATCACCCTAATTATCCTGGTCAGGATACAGGAGAAGGGGATGGAATACCGACAGATGGAGAAACGAATTTCAATGGAACTGATAAAGACGAATCTGATCAACTTGGTTTAACCGGATTCAATGTGTTTGATGTACACAAATATGAATTAACTGATGACGAAACAAATTGGAAGGAGATATTCACTAAATTAGTTCCGCCTCTTGGTTCTGTTTATTTAGAAGGTGGTAGAAATCTTGGTATGTTCTTTTCATCAGGTCCATTTCCGATGCCTGCCGGACATACTGAAAGGTTTTCTATGGCATTGGTCTTTGCGGAGAAAGATTTTCCCGATGCTCCTGGCTTTGATGAGATAAAAAGGTCTTCTCTTGCCAGAAAGAAGGAAACTGTTCAGCAAATATACAATGCTGATTACCGTTTTGCTCAACCTCCTTTAAAGCCAAATCTTAGTGCTGTAGCTAATGATGGATATGTGGTTCTAAGTTGGGATGATCGAGCAGAATCTTCGTTTGATCCGTTTTTAAAAGAGTATGATTTTGAAGGCTACAAAATATATAAAAGTACAGAACCATTTTTTAATGAGAACCGAATTATTACCAATACTTATGGAGAAAAAACATTTAAAAAGGCCTTAGTACAGTATGATTTAAAAAATGGAATATGGGGTTTACATCCGGTCGATATATTGGGAACTAAATTTGACTTGGGCGATGATACCGGATTAAGACATTACTATATTGATACAGATGTTATTAATGGGCAGACATATTACTATGCAATTGCATCATATGACCATGGTAATATAGGTAAAGATGTTTTTGGTAACATTTATGTTGATGATCAAGGTAATACTCAAGGACTTGCGCCTAGTGAATGTACGACCATAATTAAAATGGATATTTCCGGTAATATAGAAACGGATATTAATACGGCGGTTATTACTCCTCGAACTTCTGCTGCCGGGTTTATTTCGGGTTCGATTGACAAATTAGCTAAAACGTGGCATAACTTGCCGGGTCCTTCTACAGGGACAATTGATATTATGGTTATTCATGAAGATTCTCTACTGAATAATCACGATTATGAAGTAGAAATTGTGAGTGATAATCTTTATGGGAATGATCCTACGCCTTCAGTTGTTTTATGGAATGTAACAACGAATACTATCCTTGTTGACACAACTACAATAATAAGATATGAGCAGGAGTTGCCACTAAAGGAAGGTTTAGGAATTATTTTTAATAATCACAATTCAGTAGATGTAATCGATTCGGCATCCGGGTGGGTATCACAAAATAATTCAAATTATGACGTAACTGTTAAGTCACTTGTGCGTGGTGATGATCTTTGGTCAGAATTTGGAGGTCGAAGCAATCCATATCCGGCGGATTATCTTATTGAATTCGAAAATTCATTTGTTGATACTTCAATAAAACTTAATGCATTTTTTGGTGGTCCGTTTGCTCGTCCCGCAATTCCTGTTTCATTTTTAATATGGAATATAACTGAACAGCGATATGCAAAATTCGGAATTGTTGAACGTTTGCAATCTGGCGAAACATCCTATGATCACATCTGGCAACCAAACGAACCAATAATTATCCTTACAGGTGACGAAGTCGGTATTGATCCTGATCCGAATTTATTCAATTTTAATGTAGCCTGGGCAATTCGGTTTTTTGAACCGGAGGAAGCTGGAGTTTCCCCAATACCGCCCTCAGCAGGTGATGCTATTCAATTAAAATGTACTAAACCCTTCAGGAATGGGGAAAAAGTAACTTTTAGCGTTATTGGTGCTATAATTGATGAAGAATCTGCTAAAAAGCAGATGGAATCAATTTATGTTGTACCTAATCCTTATGTTGCAACAAATATATTTGAACCTTCAAATTTGTACAAATCAGGTCGAGGTGAACGTAGAATTTATTTTATGAACCTACCTGAGCAATGTAAAATATCAATTTATACAAAATCCGGTAAATTAGTAGAGACCGTACAGCATGATGGAGCTAACGGTGATGGTCAAGAATCTTGGGATTTAGTAAGTAAAGATGGAATGAATATTGCTTATGGTATATATTTTTATGTGGTAGAAGCTTATGGAAAAGAATCAGTTGGCAAATTTGCTATCATTAAATAAGCTAACTCCTATTATATTTGTCGGGATAATGGGAATGTCCAACGTTTTTACTCAAAACTTTGTTAACGATGTATCTAAAGTCGGCACAACCGCCGGTGCAATTTTGGATATGCCGGTGAATGCACGAGGCTTAGCGATGGGAAATGCAATAAGTGGTTTTGATTTTGATGCTTCGGTTATTCATTGGAATCCTGCAGCAGTTGCAAATACCCCATCTACACTTGTTTCCGCTTCCTATATTCCATGGTTAATCGATACAGATTTACAACATATCGCGGTTGTATTTCCATTACGACGAGTTACAATAGGAGGATTTATTACAACATGGTCTATGGATGATATGAAGGTTAGAACAGAGTTGGAGCAAGATGGAACCGGAGAATATTTTAATGCCAGCGATTTGTTAGCTTCCTTAACGGTTGCAACATCATTAACTGATCGTTTTTCTATTGGTTTTAATATTAAATATTTACAAGAGAGGATATGGCATTCTACTGCAAAAGGATTAGCAATTGATATGGGAACTCTCTACAAAGCTGATATCCTCAATGGACTTTCAATCATTGCTGTTATTACAAACTATGGAACAGACATGCAAATGAAGGGTAGGGATAAAGATATTTTTCATGATCCCGATCCAATAGCAGATGGTAATAATGAAAAAATTCCCGCTAATTATTCTACTGATAAATGGTCGCAACCTCTTAATTTTCGATTTGGAATCGCTACCAATATTATCCAGAACGATTTTATACATCTTCAGTGTGAGATAGATGTACTTCATCCAAGTAACAATCACGAAACTATTGATGTCGGGATAGAAGCCTTACTTCGAAATCTAATATATCTGCGCTGTGGATGGAGCAGCTTGTTGCAAAAAGATTCGATTGAAGGGATCAGTCTTGGTGCCGGTTTAAAAATACCAATGGTATTTGGTTCTATTCTGGTGGATTATGGATTCCGTGATTATGGTAATCTTGGAATATTGCATGCCTTTACAATGGGTTTAATTCTCTAATACCTAATACTTTATCCTAAAAGTATATGATTTTTATGCGTAAAAGGAATACTAGCACTCTCATTAGTGTTTGTAGAAATGTTTCGATTATACTATTTATTATAATCATTATTGGATGTAATTCTAATAGTAAAAAACCGGATGATTATTCATTAACTTTTTGGTCGTCTAATAATCCTCACGAGATTACATTTTCAAAACGAATTGTTTCTGAATGGAATGCAAAATATCCCAAATATAAAGTTGATTATCAACCGATTTTAGAAGGTCGTTCCAGCGAAGAAGTATTGTTGGCTGCGATAGTAAGTAAAACTACACCGGACATATATTCTAATCTATGGCCTGGTGTAATACAGCAATATGTGGAGGCAGACATTTTAGTACGATTAGACACTTTCCTTGATTTTGATAGTTTGTTAGTTTCCAGAATTCCTGTAACATTGCGTGACCAATTTCGTTCTCCAAATGGTAATTATTACCAAGTACCTTGGAAATCTAATCCGATAGTATTGTATTATAATAAAAAATATTTTGATGATTATGGAATTAAAACACCGCTGAAAACTTATTCTGATTTTTTAAATGCAGCAGAAAAATTAACGGTTGATCTTAATGGAGATGGATATTATGATCGCTGGATGATGTACGTAGATCATAACGTAGAATGGTGGCATCGTTTTTTTGATTTCTATACATTCTTCATTGCTGCATCAGAAGGACAATCACTAATGACGGATGAAAGCATTTCCTTTAATAACAAATCGGGGTATGCAGTTTTTGATTTCTTTCGAAAGGGATTTAAAAGAGGATATTTCCCAAATGCCATTTTTCAGGGCGATGTATTTGTGCAAGGACAAGTGGCAGTCCATGTAAGCGGTCCTTGGAATATCGCACAGGTTGAAAAATTTAAGCCGGAAGGTTTTGAATATGGCTTTATGCCAATCCCTGTTCCAGATAGTTATTCCGGGGGAAATTATACTTTCGGTGATCCAAAGAGTATTGGAATTTTTAAAACTGCTCAACACCCCGCAATCGCTTGGGAATTTGTTAAATTCCTAGTAAGTAGAAATAGTGATAAACATCTTTTAGAGATAACTAATCAATTTCCTATCCGTGATAATTTATTAAATGATAGTATGTATGATGACTATTTTCAGACTTCTCCGCAATATACATTTTTTGCAGATCTGATTCCAAATACCGTTGGTTTTGACCATACAGAAACGCTACAAGAAATGTTTGATATTATCTCGCAGGAGTTCGATGCTACTTGTGTTCACGCTATAAAGAATCCAAAACAGGGGATAGAAGATGCAGCCTTACGCTGTAATAATCTTTTATTAAGAGAGAAATACTAAATGCCGTTTAATAAACCTTGGAAAATTGGTTGGTTATTAACATCCCCTTATATTATTTTCTTTTGTCTATTCACTGCTTTCCCCATTATTTTTTCTTTTACTTTAATATTTCATCGTTGGAATATTGTAGGCCCAATGCATTTTATAGGTCTGGCAAATTTCCAACTTTTGTTCCATGACCCTCTCTTTTGGAAATCTATCTTAAATACTCTTTGGTTTCTTTCTATTCATATACCGTTACAAATAGGAATTGCTTTAATTTTAGCAGCAATACTAAATGAAAAGATTAGAGGATTAATGTTTTTTCGTGCTTCCTTCTTTTTACCGGTAGTTATTTCTGGAGTAGTGATCACCATCCTATGGAAACAATTATATTCGACAGAAACAGGTTATATAAATCTATTACTTTCAGCTCTAGGTCTGTCCAAAATTCCATGGCTTACCAGCACTACCTTTGCAATGCCTTCTATTGCAATTATGGCAACTTGGAAAAATGTAGGATTATATACGGTGCTATTACTCGCTGCCCTTCAAAGTGTACCGCGACAGTTATACGAGGCAGCAACTTTGGATGGTGCTAATAAAATTCAACAATTCTTTCATATTACCGTTCCCGTTATTAATCCCGTATTGGTAATGGTGATTATCCTCTCAACTATAAATGGATTTAATCTCTTTATTGAGCCTTATATTATGACTGGTGGGAGCCCTCTTAATAGCACACTATCAGTTGTTCTGTATATTTATAAACAAGCATTTAGTTTCTATAAAATGGGGTATGCTGCAACCATGGGTTTCACTTTAGCATTGATTATATTCACTGTAGCATTAATTCAAAGAAGATTTCTGGAAAGGGATACAGCATAATGGGTGGGATTAAAAAAATTATTGGTTACTTAGTCCTATTAATGGGAGCCTTAACTTTTCTGTTTCCATTTATCTGGATGGCATCAGCTACTTTAAAACCTGAAATTGAGATCAGTCAGTTAAATCTTATACCATCAACAATAACTTTTGATAGTTATAAATCAGTTTTTCAAAAAATTCCAATTGTACGTGCCCTTATGAATAGTCTTTTTGTCACATCTGCCATTACATCAAGTGTTTTGATATTTAGCTCTATGGTTGGTTATGCACTTGCCAGGTTACGTTTTAAAGGACAGAAAGTTGTATTTAATCTTATCCTTTTCACAATGATGATACCGTTTCAGATTACTCTTATCCCTACATATATTTTAATTGTCAAATTTGGATGGGTAAATAGTTATCAAGGTTTAATCATTCCCGGTATGATAAGTGCTTTTGCAATCGTATTATTTCGGCAATACTTTAAATCCATACCTGAAGATCTGATAGATGCAGCCCGGATTGACGGTTGTCATGAAATATCTATATTGTTCAGAGTCATATGGCCCAATTCTTTGCCAGCCCTGGCTACAGTTGGAATTATCACATTTTTAACAACCTGGAATGAAGTATTATGGCCATTAATTATTATTCGTGATCCACAATTGATGACTATGCCTCAGATGGTTACATTGTTTTCAATAGGGGGTTCAGCTGAAGCCCAGCAGGGTGTTATACTTGCTTCTGCAATGCTTTTGGCAATTCCAATTGTTACATTGTATTTGTTTTTTCAAAGGTATATAATTGAGTCCATGGTTTCATCAGGAATAAAAGGATAATAATGAAATTAATAAGAATGTCAGAAAAACCTGTTTTGGAACCGATAAAAGATCATCCGTGGGAAAAAGCAGCAGTATTTAATGCTGCAATGGTTCATGAAAATGGATTGTTTCATATGATTTATCGGGCAACTGATATTGGCGGACATAACAAATACGGTCGATATATTAACGCACTTGGGTATGCAGTTAGTAGTGATCTTTTGACTTGGCGTAGGTATGATAAGCCCATATTAACAAATAACGTTCCACAAGAATTGAGAGGACCCGAAGATCCTCGAATAGTAAAAATAGAAAATATTTATTATATGACTTATACAGGTTTTGGAGATAGAATGTCTGGAGATTATCGAATATGCTTGGCATCTTCTTATGATTTAATTCATTGGGAACGGCATGGGGTAATGCTAGATGAACCTAATAAGAATGCATCATTATTCCCGGGGAAAATTGATGGTAGGTATTGTATGTTTCATCGTCGGCATCCCGATATTTGGGTTTGTTTTTCCGATAATATGAAACATTGGGAAGATCACAAAAAGGTAATGTCGCCAATACCTGAATCATGG
>SDBT01006880.1_pt1 | contig 18813 bp, 28 predicted proteins | sample 2277101 | NCBI WGS metagenome assembly SDBT01 (sample SAMN10404973, study PRJNA504765) | marine sediment metagenome | isolation source: marine sediment core GS10_PC15, 103 cmbsf | place: Arctic Ocean: Southern Knipovich Ridge | collected 2010
TTTCGATCGTTGGATCGGTGAGAGAGTATCCTCCAAGGTCAGCGGGTGGAAAGACGGAAACTCCGTGTGAAGTTTTTCAATATCTGCTTTTGAAGGATGCTCAACATCAATCCAACGAAGGCCCCGTTCTATAATTGTCTGCATCTTGGCCTCCTTAAGACAAAAAATAAGCACACCCTTCCAAATAATACGATGTGCCTTCTTAATTATACTTCTAGCAAGTAGAGCAAATCAAGCATACAAGCGAGCATAATGATTCGAGGGTTATTTTTGAACCTAAAATGGGTACTAGCTAACAAGCGAGCGTTTTACCAAAGAGCTTACAACACTCATATCCGCATTGCCTTTTAGCTCTCCTGACAGAGCGGCCATCACCTTTCCCATGTCAGAAATCGAAGTCGCACCGGTTTCTTTTATTTTTTCGTCAACTAGTTTCTGGATCTCTTCTTCGGAAATCTGCTGGGGTAAATAGTTTTCGAGAATTTTCAGTTCTTTTGTTTCTTTTTCTACCAAATCTTTTCTTCCACCGGACTTGAATTGCTCAATAGATTCTTTTCTTTGCTTCACCTGCCTACTAATTACGGATGTAATTTCTTGGTCACTTGCCTTATAACTTGTACCCTGCTTAGCAATTTCAAAATTTTTTATTGCTCCAAGCAAAAGCCTCAGAGTAGATACTTTCAACGCGTCTTTTGCCTTTTGTGCTTCCTGCAGGTCTTTTATAATCTTATCAATCATAAATTTCCTCCTAATTATTAATTCTAAATTCCAAATTTCTTCAGTATTCTCTCCGTCCCTCAATAGCCCGACTAAGCGTCACTTCATCTGCATATTCCAGGTCTGCTCCGACCGGTAACCCCCGGGCTATACGGGTAACTTTCACATTTATTGGGGAAATTAGCTTTTGAATATACATCGCCGTACTCTCGCCTTCAACGCTGGTATTGGTGGCTAATATCACTTCTTTTATATGACCATTTCTAAGTCGCGGCAGGAGTTCCTTAATTCGAAGGTGTTCTGGCCCAATCCCCTGCAAAGGAGATATCGCTCCACCCAGTACATGATAAAGACCACTGTAGGCACGAGATTTCTCCAAAGCCAGAATATCAAGTGGTTCTTCTACTATCATGATCAAAGATTTATCTCTACCAGAGTCGCTGCAAACATCACAAGGGTTTTTTTCCGCAATGTTGTAACAGGCAGAGCAAGCTACGGTTTTTTCCTTCAACTCCCTGATTGTGCCTGCCAACTCTTCGGAGTATTCCTTTGGCGCATGAAGAAGATGGTATGTCAGTCTTTCCGCACTTTTTGGCCCAATACCCGGTAATTTCTCAAGTGCGCTAATTAAATTTGCTACAGAACTAGGAATTTTCACAAGTTAATAATACCAAATTACAATCTGTATTTCAGGGAACTCTCTGGAAGAAAAACCAGTCTAACCCTTGAGCATATCTTGCAAACCACCCATACCACCCATCATACCTTGCATCTTCTTCGCAGCGACTTTTTGGGCCTCATCCATCGCTTTGTTAATCGCGTCTTTAAGTTTGTCTGGGTTGATATCGGCGGGGTACTCTAATTTGATGATTCTCTGTGCACCATTTACTCTTATCTTCGCTTCTCCATGTGCAACATCAATTACCTCAGCCTCAAGTTCCTTTTTGAGCTGATCGGCTTTTCTCTTCAGCTCATACATCTGTTTTAATTTATCTAACATAAAACCTCCTAATCTAAATTGTTAAGCCCTCATAATAAATTCTGAGTCTCTAGTCAAGTGTACCAAAAATCGAAGCAGGATCAATCTCCTCTTCAGTATCCATTAGTTTTTGGCCTGTTTTCTTTTTTGGCTCTGGCGCTTTCGGTGATACTGCCCCTTTAATTCTCAACGGCACTCCAGTAAATTTTTCCAACGCCTCCTCAATTACTTCCCGATATTTCCTCTCCTCGACTTTTTCTTTGTGAAATCTGTAAGAAAATTCGATCGTCAGAAGATCCTCGTCGAGATCAATTGGCTTTGCGCTTCTTAAAAACATCTCTAGTGAACTATTTAATGGTTTGACTTTCTTTAGAAAGGCACCCCATTCTTCTTGCAGTTTTTTTAACAGTTTATTTTCACTAGTAAGTGCCCCTTTGAATTCTTTTGGCTCTTCTCGACTTTTTGTTTCTTTTGATTTAGTAATAATACTTGTTTCTTTATCTTTTTCTATCGATTTTATTTCTTCTACTTGAGTATTTTTAATATCTGTGTTTTCTTCCTCGTTTTCATCTTCAAATTTATCAGGCGACGCCTCAATTATTGCTAGTTCTAAAGGCAACTGCGGTATTGTGGCATCTCGTAAATCCTCAATTGCTTTACTAAACAGATCTGCTAATGTAAGTAGCCGAGACTTTGTCAGTGCTTTTCCAAAACCAGCCAGAGCAGTTATTTCCTCACTTGTCGCAAATCCAATTGCAGCCTCTGCCCCCACTTTCAGAAGGAGAGTTTTTCGCAAAGTTTCTAAAACATTTTCCGCTACTATTCTTACGCTCCCTCCCTGTTGGACATAATCTGATAGCCAAACAAGAGCTTCTTTTGTACATCCCGTCTCAATCAATTCTAGAAAATGAATCACTGTGCCTACCTCTTTTTTACCAAGTATTTCCCTGGTCTTTGCCAAAGATGCTGAAGAGTCAGATGAAGCTATCTTTTCAAGTAATACTTCGGCATCTCGGAAGGCTCCACCAGCAGCCCGAGCAATTTCTTCTAGAGATTCTCCCGGTATCTTCCAACCTTCTTTTTGTGTAATAAGTTTAAGTTTATCCTTTATCTGCGCTACATTTGGCACTTTGAAATCGTAACGTGTAGTTCTGGAAGCGATTGTCGATGGAATTTTTTGTGGCTCGGTAGTAGCTAGTATAAAAACTGCGTGTTCTGGGGGCTCCTCCAAAGTTTTCAAAAGCGCGTTAAATGCTTCGGGCGTCAGCATGTGCGCTTCATCTATAATATATACTTTGAATTTCCCCAAGGCGGGCGAAAGTTTTATTTTTTCGCGCAGATCCCTTATTTCATCAATTCCCCGATTGGATGCGGCATCTATTTCAAGTAAATCAAGGTGAGAACCTCCGGTTATTGCAGAACATGCGCTACACTTATTACACGGGTCGCCTAAATTTTTATTTGTCTGACAATTTAGTGCTTTGGCCAAAATTCTAGCTACAGAAGTTTTACCTGTACCACGAGGTCCGGTAAAAAGAAAAGCATGAGAAATTTTACCGCTCTTTAAGGAAGAAAGAATAGGGTCTCGAATATGTTCCTGTCCCAAAACCTCGGAAAAAACTTGTGGCCGATATTTTCGATACAAAACCATCGCCTAAACATTTTACACTAGACCACCCGTCAAAAACAATTGCTATAATGGAGTTATGAGATGTGAAGAAGCATTTAAAAAGAACATGTCAGACGTGCCTCTTACCGCTAAGGGGAAAGTGATTAAAATATTAGCCGATGACCATGAAGGAGTTCATCACCAACGATTTGTTATCGAGATTTCCCCTACCCAGACAATTTTAATTTCCCACAATCTGGAAAGAGCTTATCGAGCACCGGTACAAATCGGTGACAAAGTAGAAGTTCACGGAACTTATGAATGGAACAAGCTGGGTGGTATCATCCACAAGACTCATCATGACGAAAGAGGAATCCATGAAGATGGCTACGTAAATTTCACCGGCAAAAAAAGCCCCCACCGCACAAAAAATTTACCTAGCTAATAACTTATATATTTCTTACTAGAATCTTTGAGTCTTTCTACTGCTTGGGATAGCAGCTGTATATAAAGTTCAAAACCAATTAGTGATACGTTTCCGTGTTGAGCGGTTCCGAGTAGATTACCAGCACCACGAATTTCAAGGTCCTTTTTTGCCAGTTTAAATCCAGATCCTAATTCGCTCGCTCTTCCAATCGCCAGCAACCTCTCAAGTACGTCACCAGCAGGCACGTAGCCCCCGGGGTAAAATAAATATGCATATGCCTTTCTCTCGCTTCGTCCAACCCGACCACGAAGTTGATACATTTCCGCTAGACCAAACTTCTGGACGTTTTCGATAATTATTGTATTAACATTTGGCATATCTAGCCCTGAGCCAATAATTGTCGTACAAACTAGAACGTCTGTTTTTCCAGAATAAAATTGCTTCATCGCTGCCGCAAGTTCTGCTCCTCGCATCTGACCATGGGCGTAAACAATTCTTACGTTGGGAACAAGAGAAGCAACTTCGCTAGCTTTTCTAGCAATCTCAGCTACATTATTAAACAAGTAATAGACTTGGCCACCTCTAGCGATTTCTGACTCAATCACCGATTTTATTTTTTCGCTGTCAAATTCCCCCACAAAAGTTTCTATCGGTTTTCTCCCAGGTGGCGCCTGTTTCAGAACTGAAATATCACGCAAACGTGTTAATGCCATGTGCAAAGTTCTTGGAATTGGCGTCGCAGTCATTGAAAGGACATCTACGTCAGTCCGTAAACTCTTTAAGCGCTCCTTATGAGTTACACCAAAACGATGCTCCTCATCAACTACTAGTAATCCCAAGTCTTTAAATTCGACATCGCCGCTAAGTAACCTGTGTGTCCCTATTACAATATCGATTTTCCCCACCTTCAGTTCTCCCAAAATCTCTTTCTTCTCCCTCTCTCCCCTAAATCTCGAGAGCACTTCTATCACAACTGGGAATTGCTCTAACCTATTTTTAAAAATATGGTAATGTTGCTCAGCGAGTAGGGTTGTTGGAACAAGCACCGCTACTTGTTTTCCTTCTTGAACTACCTTAAAACAAGCACGGACAGCGACTTCTGTTTTACCAAAACCAACATCGCCAACGAGAATTCGATCCATCGGCCGACTGCCTTGAAGATCCCCCTTTATTTCCTCGGTTGATTTTATTTGGTCTTCAGTTTCCTCGTATTCAAAAGAATCACCAAGTTGTTTCTGCCATGAAGTATCTACAGAATATTTTGGCCGCCTAGAAATTTCTCTCTGGGCATAAAGATTCAATAGATCTTGGGCGGCTTTTATTATTGATTCTCGCACCCGCGTTTTAATTCTTTCCCATCCACTAGTCCCCAAATTATTCAACCTTGGTTTGTAACCGGAAACGCCAATATATTTCGTCAGTCTTTCGATTTGACCAACCGGAACGTAAAGCTTGTCTCCCTTTGCATACTCAACGATTAAGCTTTGTAATTTTTCCGCGCCATCTTTACCCGTAACACCTATGAACCTACCGACTCCATAATCAATATGAACAACCAGGTCTCCTGTCTCTATTTCTGAAAGAAAAAGCCTCTCATATTTACCGGCACCAACAGGAAATTTCGCTTTTTTTGCCCAGGTCGGCGCGAGTTTCGGCGTGGTTCCGAATGGAACAATGTAGACCTCCTTCAGGTTCTTAATCTTGGACTGTGTAATAGGATTAAATAGATACAAATTCTCGATTTTTTCACCTATCAGATCTATCCTCACCGGAGTTTTATATCTTTCAAGCCAAAGATCGACCAAATTTCCGCGAGAGGAAAACTGGCCTTCTTTTTCCGGCGTAGAAATCCCAACTTTTTCGTATCCAAGATTAGCCAACTTCTTGGCCAGCTCGCCAATTCGTATTTTTTCATTTAATTTTATTGTCAGTTCCTGTCTTTCCATACTTTCTTCAACGCAAAAACTCCCCTTTTGTAAAAAACTAGGGGTGTGCGGCATGTATTAAATTTGCTCTGGTGAAGATTATATCACGCTGGTTAATTAGAAAAAGGCGAAAAGGCCAACCCGCGACGCGTAGTGCGGCAACGCAGATCAGCCTCTCCCGCTATCGGATGTATTTCGGATGTAGTCTTCCATCCCAAGAGCGTTCGGACCAACAATCTCAAGAATTGTCAGCGCTGACCGGTCGTGAGTAACCAACCGATGCCAGAAATTCGCTTGAACGATGGTGCTCTCTGGAACGAAAAGACTCCCTCCAAGTCTGTGCTTCATCTCACCGTCTTCAAAACCAGGATTACCAAGCGTAAGAACGGGATAGCCAAGTATTGGGTTGAAACTCTCCATCTTGTCAGCGTGAGCGTGGCCAGAGGTCTCTCGATACGGATCGATTATTTGGAGCAGGAAGCCGCGATCTCCCAGATCACGCTTGGCGATATACCTCGCCCCCGAATTGCCTGACCTTTTCTGATCCTCTCCGTGCAGAAATGCCCATCCACTCAAAGCCAGGTAGAAACTTCTGTCGTCAAACCGCACGTGGACAAACTCAAACGGTCCGCAGGGATTACGGTAGACAAAATGGACCAACGGCCCCCAATTGTATGAGCCATAAACTGTCGGTCGCGGGCCGCTATTGTGGTTTTCCTGAAAGCAGTAGACCAGAGCCCTGTCCTTATATGGCACCCATAGAGCAGCCCCAAGGCTAGTTGTCACATCCCTCACCTCCTAACCTACCTACCAGCAGCTACATAATTACTCTTCCCACGACAGCCTCACGGCGATTTTAACCAGTTTATCACGACCTCGCCAGCTTTCAAACCAGTAGAATCATTAATTTCAGGTACACTATCTGTTGTTTAGATATATATATATATATTGCTTTTATATTTTTCGTATGAAATAATTTATTTATTAAAACAATAACTTTATGATCCAGGAACCTCCCAAATCACAAGATCCTCCTGATCTTAGCCCAAACATTCCTGATGAATCGCAAGATCTTATTGATCTAAATCCAAATTCGCCTCCAGAACAAAATCCTAAGAATACGGTTGTACCCGCTTCGCCCTCACCATCAACAAACAATAACGTGCAGCAACCACCGCCCAAACAACCAGATAGCAAGCCACCAAAAATATCAAAACCTGTTGGCTTATTTCTACACGTACCAACCAAATTTAAATTACTCGCTGCTGGAGTGCTTTCACTAGCCATAATTGGTATAGCACTCGTACTAGGAATTACTCATTTTATTGGCCCAAATACGCTGCATTTTATACCAGACTCAGCTGAATTTTATTTAGGAATATCTGTCCGCAATCACCCACAAGTTCAAAAATTAAAGAAATTAACCGAAAAATTTCCGGGCGGAGCAAAAATAGTTGAAGAACCCAACCAATTTAGAAGCGAGATTTTTGGCGCTCCGAAAGATCCTTTTGAGGATATTGTAAGACTTGCAGAGAAGGAAATATTCTTAGCGAAAATTTCAGATGACTCGGTCTCTGATAATAACGGCACCGGCGCAGCCCCACCAGGAACTACAACGGGAGGAGGGGGATTAGAAAAACTTATAAATGTAGTAGAGATGGGTTCACCCAAACTAGCCGACGAAAAACTCAATAATTTCAAAGAAGACAAGTCTATCTACACTACAACTGCTCAATCGTTCGAGGATAATGAAATATTAAATATAAAATTAAATCAAAAAGGAAGCGACTCGCAGCAGTTTGACCTAGGCGCTATGCCCTACAGTGTAACTTTACCTTATTCACAGTCTGTTTATGCTTCTACTGTGGATAAGTTTATCCTCTCTGCTGAAAAACTAAGTGATTTGAAAAAATCACTTTCTTTATCGAAAACTGCTAACCCGCTGAATTTTTCCGCTAAAAATAACATGAAAAATATTCTCTCCGACAAGGATCATAAAGAAATTGCCAGGTTTTTCCCAAAAGAATACTTGGTGAAATTCTACCAACAAAAACCGCTTGAGCCTTTCGCCAATTTACTGCCTATCTCCTCTATTTCACAAACTTTTATGTTTGGTTATGACACACTGCAACGCGTTGAAGGAAAAAATTACATAGAAGTAAACCGAGGTTTGGTAATCACAGCTCATGACGATGGTATACGAATGAATTCTTACCAACTAGATTGGCACACGCCAAAAGAAGATCTCAAAAATTCTTATAAAATAAAGGATTCCCTTGCGAGTCGGCTTCCAGAGAAGTATTCAGGACTTTCCCCTGCTATCTTTGCAGAAACCAATAACTACAAAGATCTGATGATTGATCAAGAACAGATATTAAAAGACGTGTCTGAAAAAAGTGACAATCGAAACCAAAGAAAGGAATTCAAGGATGCTGTTAAGGATTTCGATGAATTTAAATCAACCCTGAGGAGCACCTTTGGGGTAGATCCTGACAAAGACATCTTTTCATGGATGGATAACAAAGTAGCTACAATATTCAATGCCGGGGCAAAAAACAAGGCTCCAGAACTACTAGTCGTTGCTGAAATTAAAGATAAAGATGCGGTAGAAAACTCTCTCAAAAAAATCACGTTACCAAATTACGTTGAGGAAACAAACGCTACAGCAAAAAAGAGAGTTCAAGAATCAAATATCCGACAGATCGCAACGGGACTGGAGGCTTACCACGCTAAGAATCTTAAATATCCAAACTCTTTAGCAGAATTAAAACCAGTCTATCTCATATCTATCCCAAAGGATACCGTAACTGGAATGGGCTACAAATATTCCGTTTCCTCAAATCGAATAACAGCGAGAGTCGAAGGAAAATCACCAGATGGACGAGTCGTCTTTTATTCAAGTCAAACCGGAACGGTAGATTATGAGGGGGCAGAAAAAAGTTCATCAATCAAACCGCTTACTCCAACGAAATCCACATATAAAGGCTTTAATTTGTATTCAATAAAAATTTTCGATCAGTCTGGTGTAAAATATTCCATGTTTTTCACTGTAACCGATAAATTAGCCGTGGTTTCGTTTGGTGATACAAACCAATCTATCAAAGATATAATAGATTTTGAGAAGAAACCTGGCAAAACTTTGTCTTCGTGCGAAGCTTGGAAAGATCAGTTCGACAGCGTTACCGAAGACGTCGGTGGATTAATTTACATAGAACCTGTACAATTTTTCGGAACTTGGGAGTATTTCCGAAGTAGCTACTCTGAATACAGCTCTTATATAGAAAATCTAAGTGACACAGAACTTGTTCTGAAAGGTTACCTAGCCACTATTCCTAGCATCGGAACAACTATTACAAAAGAAAAACCGGTTTATGCTACCAAGACGTTTATGAGGATTAAAGAATTACCGGAATCTGAAAAAAAGCAAGCTGAAGATGCCTTTTTCCGCTTGCGGGATGAGAATAAGAAGAGAAGTTCACCAATATTGGGTTCTGTTTCCGTGAATTTTACGAACGTAGCCAGAGATTTAAGAGCCCTAGTCTTCCCTTAACCAATTAACAGCGACCTCGCTAGCTCGCTCAATCAATTTAGCGACTTCGCGCGGATCTTCGGAGAAATTCTGTAGCACCCACTTATCAATATCCATTTGGGTAGAAGGACGACCAATTCCAATCCGGACGCGACCAAATTTTTCTGACCCCAAGGCTTCTATAATCGACGCTACTCCCCTATGCCCTGCCGCACCTCGGCAAAACTGATGTTTGACTTCGCCAAAATCCAAATCAACATCATCATGAACGACCAAAAGATCTTCCGGCTTTACTTTATAAAAATTAACTACACGATTGACGGCGCGCCCGGATAGATTCATTAAGGTCTGGGGTTTGACTAAAACGCGCTTTTTATCCAAAAAATACAAAATGGACTGAAGCTTTTTACTGGCGCGAGAAGACGCAGAATACTGACCTAAAATCTTATCAATCACCATAAATCCCACATTGTGGCGATTGTGAACATACTTCTGCCCTGGGTTACCTAAACCGACGACCAGTTTCATTTGCCAAGAGTGTAACAGCTAAGCAAGAATTTATGCAACAGCGGCTAAAAATGCTGGAGGCGTGGCTGCATTTCTCGAACGCGTGCCACGCCAATTTTCGCAGGTGTCTCTCCTTTCTAGCGGTAGGTCGCTACCCTGTTTCGTTATGATGATTATAGTACTGTGAGACAAAAATTAGACGGCGATTGCTGAGAGGGCCTTATCTTCGAGCGCTTCCATAGCAGCAGCTTCTTGAGGTTTATTGTGGTCGTACCCGAGAAGATGAAGAACCCCGTGGGCTACTAGAAGTGACGCCATTTCATCGACCATTGTTTCTTCACGCGCCGCCCTATCAATTAATTGCGGGTAGGAAATGATCACATCGCCAAGGTTTAAATAGCTACTTGGTGGAATAACAAATTCGCGTGGCTTACCTGTATCAAGGGTATAAGAAAAGGCTAGCACGTCTGTCGGCGCATCGATTTCTCGGTATCGTTTGTTTAGCTGCCGCATCTTGCGGTCACCAATGATGCAAACGGCAAGTTCAACTTTTCCTTTTACATTAACGGTAGACAACGCAGACTCTGCGGCATGTACCAGAAGAGATTTTTTTAGTGGGTAGTGGGGTTCAACATACGCATCTACTTTATAAGCCATCTTTAAAAATCAATCTTGCTTCATTTTTATTTTTCTCTCGACAGCAGCTTTTTGCTTTTTCCTAGTCTCGGCAGGCTTTTCGTAGTATTCGCGCCTACGCAATTCAGTCAGAATCCCTTCTTGTTGGACCTTCTTATTAAATTTTCGGATAAGACTTTCAACGCTTTCACCTTCATTGGCTTTTACAATAGCCATGATAAAATTCTAAAAAACACCCCCTAACTAAAACAAACGCATTAATCAACGAATTTTTCTTCTGATAATAAGTGAAGGTGCAAATGATCTACTTTCTGATGCGCCCCACCATTTATCAAAACTCGATAGCTTCCTTCTAATTTTTTCTCCTTAACTAATCTTTGTATCACTTTTATCATTTTTGTCAACACCGGAAAATGCTTGCTCTTTAGATCTAAAAACGTTTTTATGTGCAGACGGGGAACAATCAAAAGATGAACTGGCGCTTTTGGATTTATGTCGCGGACAACAAAAATATCGTCTTCCTTGTAGACGAATTTCGTCTCCAGTTCGCCGTTTATCATTTGGCAAAAGATGCAATTTTTAGCCATTTCTTCTTTTCTTTAGCGCTTCCAAAACCGAATAAGGAACTTTTAGATAAAAATCGGTAAATCCAAGATTCTTACCGGCCGATCCAAAACCATGATAATCGCTTCCGCCGCTAACTGCCAGATTTTCCTTTTTGGCAATTTTTTCGTAGCGTGCAACACAAACCTTAGTATCTTCTTCGGTTTCGCGGTGCGCATAGACTTCTATACCGTCCACTCCCTTTTTGACCAGACCATCTAAGTGCCGGTCGTCAAAAACAAGTTTGGAATTTTCTTTTTTGGCCAGACTCCAACAGGGATGAGCGACGATTACAAGTCCGCCAGCGGAGTGAATAAGATCAATCGCCTCTTTAGGTTTCACCGGCGGCCGAGATTCATAGGCCGGCGCTCCAGGAACCAAGTATTTTCGGATGAAATCGCCAGTTGTCGGCCACTGACCGAAATCGCGTAAAAGTTTATTCTTATTCTCCAAATCGTTAATAGCTAACCAAGCAATATGTGGATGGGCTATTGTCCCACGAGCAATCCCCCGCAAGTCGCCAAATTCTATGTGATACCCCAAGCGGTCCAGATTGGCGATTACCTTCTTTGCTCTTTTTTCTCTCTCAAATTGAAATTTGTCTAGCGCTTTTACTAGCTTTTTATTTTTGTGATCGATAAAAAGCCCAAGAAGATGAAACTCCGTCTTTGGATCGGGATAACTAGTGATTTCTATCGCCGGTATGACTTCAAGCCCTAGTTTTTTACCAACTTCCAAACCTTCGGCCAAACCACCGATGTTATCGTGGTCGGCTATCGCAATAGCAGCAAGGCCTGCTTCTTTTGCCTTTTTTACTAGCTGAGTAGGAGAAAAAGCACCGTCTGAATAATATGTATGGGTATGTAGATCAATGTATCGTTCCATCGGTAGATTGTACTTCCTCCGTCAAGCGCGTGCAACCAGAAAATGGCAAGACCCCTGGGGAGACACGCTCCTCAACAGGGGTCTTTGGTGGCAGGCTTTCTCCTCTTCCTTCTCACCCATTTCATTTTGAATCGCAGCTGCTTACCTTTTTTTAACAAGGGCCAAGCCCACTGGCGATGTTTTCCTTTCTCCGGCGCCTTCAATATCAACCAGATGAAAGGACCTTGGGCGTCTTCCGCTATTCTCAGCTGCAAAAGCCCTGGGATGTCCTTGAGGAGATCCTCGCCATTCTGATCAACATAATCCTTCAACTGCCTAAGGGATGGGCCTGGTACACCTCCGTCTTTCTTGACGCTCAATTCCAGCTCCGATACGGATCGTTGCGAAACGGATCGTGCAGCAGACAAGTTTCAACTGAAAAAAAGGTGAGGATCTTACCGATACAATTTGGGGCTTTCACACCCTGGATCGGATCAAGCTCGACGAAGTGAAGCGCTCTCACTCCATGAAACAAGGTATCTAGGAGTTCGCGTATTTCGCCGGGAGGAGTCTCGGTTACTATCCCAGAAAACCACACGCGCTCGTTGATCCCGCACTCCTCACATTGAACAATCACCATCAGCTCTAAAGAGCTAGAAAGCTTGACTGCCGCCCTCTTCAGTACTTCCTGTTGGTCACCATCTGGAGCCCATTGAGGTAGCATGTGTGCGTTCTCCGCCAGGCTACGAAACGTGTGGACACCAGCATGATGTGCTGTAGAAACCGCGCCCGCAGCTAAATTGCGGATCGCAACATCCGTTTCAGGCCTCGAGTCTATAAGCTTGCCTCTCTCACGGAGAACAGCTTCCGCAATCCTCTGAAGATCTTTGGTCCAAATCTCCCGATTCTCGTCAAACATGGCTCTCCCCCCAACTGTCTCTCTTGCTTGTTTCGTGGCAAATTATACATCTATCTAGCGAAAAATCAAACAAAAGTATCTAGCAATCGATTTTTATCTGTATAATAGTAGTGGGATTATGAATAGCGAAGAATTTGAACAGCTAGTTACCGAGGCTTTGAAAAACCTCCCTACTTTTTTCAAAGAAAAGATGGAAAATGTTGATATAGTCACTGAGGATTGGCCGAATCCAACTTACTCGAGAGGAAGGTTGCTACTCGGTCTTTATCAAGGCGTGCCGAAAATAAAAAGGGGTGCCGGCTACACCATGGTTTTACCGGATAAAATAACGATATTCAAAGGCCCGATTGAACTGATTTCAAGAGGGAGCAAGGAAGCAATAAAGAATTTGGCGGCTGACACTATCCAACACGAAATCGCCCACCACTTTGGTATCAACGACCGCCGTTTACGCGAACTCAAAAAGTAACAAGGAGTCCCCCGTCATTAGAAAGGAAAGATCTCTCTCGCTTCTCCAAAGATCTTTCCTCTTGGCGCTTATGTAGTCTACCGAACCGCTTCTACTCCACCCCCTCCCCAGTCTTAAGGAAGTGCAACGCTCTAGCCGCTTGAGTAGAGTCGTGGAAAACAGCTAACTCAGCAGGACCATTTAGGAAGGTCGCGCAGACGAGCTGGTGGAAATGACCGTCCCTGTTTAATGTCTCCGTGTGGAGTGAGAAAGGACGCTTCCCCTCTTTAACCAACGCCACAACGCTTCCCTTGAGACCCAGCTTTTCATCTCGGTTGGTCACAGAACATCCTCCCTAAAAGTCTGTGTAGAGCCCACCAGCCGTGACGGCTTCGACGCAGATTTCCTCGTTCTGCGTAGGGGTACCACCGGAAAAGGCTATTGCGCCGACGAACTCGCCTTTCTCATTCGACGGTTTGTCGTAGATCGCGACACCTCCGTCCAAAAGGCTCCCGATGCGGTCGGCGTAGTCTTCCCGCTGGCGAGCCTCCTCCTCCATGAGCTCTCGCTGCTTCCTGGTGGAGTTTCCAGTATTCAGGACCGTCTTGATCATGGACATAGCTACATCGACGTTGGTCGGCGTTCCCTTAGAACCAGCTGCTTGGGCTGATAGCAGCATCCCATCGCTACCGTAAACCATTACTAGACCTGAGACTCGCTTTTCAAAAGCAACGGCGATTGCCCTATTGTTTATCACAACGGCAATCTCCACTGCAATTGCTGTGTCAGTTCTAAACCGTAATTCCGACATACCCCTCTCCTTCTACACTTATAGCGTTTGCAACTTGTGAATTGTAACAAAAGATTTCTCCAAATGCAACGCTATAGGTTGGGTAATGGAACCAGAGCAGTAAGGAGACTCCTTGTCAGTGGGGTTAATGAGGTTAATAACCTGCCGCGTCGGCTTCTTTCTTAGTTTTGTGGATAGTTCCGCTTGGATGATGTGGGGGTGAATAGGTGGTAATAATCTTTAGATCTTCCCCTCCTGTATTTTTGAAATTGTGGCTCGTTCCCTTCCGTACCAAAACAATATCCCCTTCTTCTATCTCTTGCGTCTCCCCTTCGAGTACTGCTTCGCCACGTCCTGCAACAAAGTAAAGTACTTGATCTTCTTTATCGTGAACCTCCTCGCCGATTTCCCCACCAGGTGGAATACTCATTACAACAATTTGAGTGTTGTCCCCAGTCTCCAAAACTTGGCGGAAATAAGTGTTATCAAGAGCCTTTTGTTTAATAGCTTTGACTAAACCTTTCATAAGGAATTTATTATATCAAGATCCTCACCTGGTTAAAACAACCAAGCAAAGACGACAAGTAGTTTATACCTCACTGAAAACTACGAAGCCCCTCTCAAGAGAGTCGTATTTTTTGCCCATTGCCTTCACAAGCCTACCGATATCTGCTTCCCAAAAGCTTTTATGATATTTTTCCGGATCGCATAAAGTAACTTTATCGCCTTTCATTGCAGAAATTAATGCAAAATGTCCATAATCTGATTCTTTATCAAATTCGACATTATGAAAGTTGGCCATAACATCGTTACCTTTTCTTAAATTATCTTTGATAAAAGCCTTCATATCGCCGATTTCACTCACATAAAATACATTTGTTTTCAGTGGCAACTTGTTTTTTTTGAAAAAACTGCTTACTTTCTTTTGTTTAAACTCTGTCATGCGAATTCCTAGTTTATTTTTAACTTTGGTGACTTCTAGTTTAGCAACGAAAGCGCCTTTTCTTTTTGCTAGAATTCGTGCGCCAATCCCCTTTGCGATTGTTTCTTGATCAATCCAAGGTAGCCCTCGCCGTAAAATCACCATTTGCACACAAGTAGTACCACACATATAGGACTTTTGTACTAGATGTTTATAAGGTGGTTTTAGTTTCATATTGGGGATTTTATCATGTGATGGGCTGCTCCCGCCGGGATTTGTGGTCCTAGCGGGAGCAGTGATGGCGCAGCGCGGTGTCGACCTAGTAGCTGTAGGTGCTGAAGGTGAGCTTGTCACCCATCCGCAGCTGACGCATGGACTTGCTCGAGATCAGCACGTCGTTCAGCTTTACAGGCAGACACGCCCAGTAAGAGAAGTCGCGCAGCACCCGTGCGACCGCCGCCCGCACCGACATGCCAAGCCACTCGTCGCGTCTACGGTATACATACGGTGGCTTCCTGCGCCTCCTGCGTATGACGATCGTGACGCAGCTAGCCCCTCTCTCCTCGCTCTTCCTTTTCGCGGCAGATGCGGTCATAGTGATCTCCCTTCTAACTTTGCCGCTTGTTTGCTGTCGCGGATTATACAACAGCAAAACAATAAAGTAAACGCTATGAGTTGGATTTTTTTAGATTTTGGTAATGAAAAACGCGGAAGGGGCAACCCTTAGATAAGGTCGCCCCAAGCAGAATGGGCAAATGCAGTTAGGCTGGCCCTTTGACAAGATCCAAGGTGGCAGGTTTTCCTGTCGCGTACCAACCCCTCTTGATGTTTGTATACTGATCCAACAGCTTGATGACACCGGCCTCGTCGAGAATACCTTCCGTCTGCCACCGCATTGGAGACACCGCTACACGACTCTCGAAGTGTTCAACGTCTTTCTCGGCAAGCTTTACGGACAACGTACCGATGAGAATATCGACCTGCTCCTCTTGAGGTTCTGCTGGCGGCCACCCTGGTGGGTGAATGAGAGAAACTTCCACTCTCACGCGCAGTCGCAACCTGCCTCTGATACAGATCGTAGCCGCAACCACACCGGTAAGAAGCTCGAGTCCGCGAACGAACTCATCAACATCGTGTTGAATCGCCTTTGGGACGGAAGACCTCTCACCGACCAGAAACCTCCAAAGCAAACTGATTAACCAGTCCATTTGAGGTTCTCCTTGCTTCACGTAGGATGTGGGAGGAATTGTAACACTATTAAACTCAAGATTCAACGCTATGGGTTTCAAGAAAGGACGCCATTAGAAAGAGGTGGAAAGTGCGTGCGAAAAGTAGCCACGTGAGCCAGATTGTATGTCTAGGAAGACTTATTTGTCAAAAAGTGTTGGCTGAAGAAATTTCTGGGTTCTATTTTTAGGTCCATTCTTAACCTTATTAGGGCTTTTGAACATCATATACGTAGGGCAGATGTGTGTAGTGTTAGTCTCTTTTTTTCCGAAATGGATATTAATAAAATTCTTTGAACTTGATGTAAATATACCTTTAAGTAGTGCTAATAAATCTATCATATGTTTATCTCGCCAATCGGTTTAAAAATATTAACACCTCATCGCGGTTTTCATTTAAATCTGCCTTTAAGTCCTGATCAGAAATTTCCCAACGTAGCTGTCTATCCTCCCGTCCAAAAGGTTCTATAAAGCCGTTTCGTTCCAGTGCTGAAACCGTTCCTCCCAATGACTGTCCTGAGTAACCAGTCGCACCTGAAGCCGCTGTAGGTATAGTTATAAATGTGTTAAGAGCTTTAGCTTGTTTCGGGGACAGGCGCCTTAATTTATTCTCAGTTCTCATATTTAATCATTTTAACACAAGCACTACCAGCAATCAAATGTTTTGTCAATAATAAGGCTAATTACTCTACGACTAGATCGACAACAACGAGCACTTGGGAAAGAAGTGAGCAAATGGGATTGACAAGGCATTCTCTGTGTTTTAACATTGTTATAACATCATGCGCCAAAAAATTATTCGTGTTGGTAACAGCGCCGCGGTAATAGTTCCTAAAAAAGCTCTTGAAGAAAAAGGTCTCAAAGTTGGTGACGAGGCGGACATTGATGTTCGCCCAACTTTTGAGGCAGATCCAGAGATTCACGAGTTAACCAAAAAAATAATTAAAAATTATCGCCCTGCTTTAGAAGAACTTGCTAAAAAGTGAGATACCTTACTCCCCAAAATGTAATCCAAATTCACCATGAATTGATCGACGAAACAGGTGGTTTGCACGGTATTCGTGACGTAAGGTTGGTCGAATCGGCAGTAGAAAGGCCAAAGGCCTCTTTTGCTGGCAAGGATCTTTATCCAAATATTCTCCTAAAAGCAGCGGCCTTGACACATTCCCTACTTCTTAACCACCCCTTCCTTGATGGTAATAAACGAACCGCAGTCACAGTAATGATCGAATTTTTGATTCTTAACAGAAAATCTTTTTCTGCTGAACAAAAGGAGATAGTAGAATTTGCTCTTTGGGTTGAAAATCAAAAGCCAAGTGTTGAACAAACAGCAGAATGGATCAAAGAGCATATTGACTGAGCACTTGAGGAGGGAGAAGGGAAAATTACTTGGATTTAGCTTTTGGAGGGTGGGGGTTTCTCTTTTTGGCAAAACTTAGCTTGCGTTCTTCTTTTGCCGCTATTGACGCTTCAACTTTTTCTTGACACACCTTATCCGGACAAATATACATTGTCAGTTTAGTTTTTGTGGAACCAGCAAAAAAAGTCTTTTCTATACCCTTAATTCGCTCTTTTCCACATCTTATACAAGAACTTGTTTTAAACTCCATTAGATAAAGAGATTTTAATATCTTCGTCTTGGTGCACGGTCACGAAAACCACCACCACCACCACCGCCGCCGCCACGGTTGAAACCGCCGCCGCCACTGGGGCGCTCTTCGCGTGGTCGGGCTTCGTTGACGACTATATTTCTACCAGCAACTTCTTTACCATTAAGCTCTTCAATCGCTTTTTTGGTTTCTTCGTCGCTACTCATTTCCACAAAACCAAATCCTTTGGAGTTACCACTGAATTTATCAGTAATCAAGGTAGCGCTTTCTACAGTGCCTACCTCGGCAAAGAGCTTTTCCAGCTCCTGCTGACTAACATCATAAGAAAGCGAACCAACAAATAATCGCTTAGCCATATTTTTCCTTTCTAGCAAAACTGACGCGTTGCCTGCGCCTTACCTACTTACCTACTTGTGGGAAAACCAAAGGAGGAAAGAAACCTAAGGATATTTTAATGCTGTGATTGTATCACACAAAAGGTTTTTAGGCAATTTGAAAAAGAAGTGAGGCAAATAAGGAAGATCTCTCTCCAGAGGTCTTCCGCTACCGTAACCTACCATGCATTACGAACCTGCGCTCTAGTCCTCGCGTGTTATTCTAGCTTCATAAACTCGCACGTCACCCAGCCTTCCGGTAATAGATCGTGCGGCTGAATCTTGCACCAGTAGAAACCGTCTGGGCCTAGCACCGGTCCTTCGGTAATAGTAGCCTTGTGCCCACCAAAGATCTTCAGCGGCTCACCAGAATCGTCGAAGCCAACCGCGTTCCCTGCTGGAGTATCGCCGAGTTCGAGATTGCAACCTGCTTCCACAACCTCGTCCTCCTCGTAATTCGGCTCTTGGCGCACGCATTGCTCTTCTTCTACGGGCTCGAGAATAGCCCAGTCGGCAATATAGGCGAATTCCCCTTGGGTGTAAATACCACCAAGAATCACCTCGACCGCCCAGTACCACGTATTCCCCCAGCTTTGATCGAAAAACCTCGGCTTAGGATGGTCTATCCTCACACAGTCCCCTTGATGAACGTGGTTCCAAAGGTTGCAGCGGCCGTTTGGTCCCTCGGGTGGCCCCGGCTCCCTACAGAGCTCGTACGTCATGGGGAC
>SDBT01006881.1_pt1 | contig 18813 bp, 18 predicted proteins | sample 2277101 | NCBI WGS metagenome assembly SDBT01 (sample SAMN10404973, study PRJNA504765) | marine sediment metagenome | isolation source: marine sediment core GS10_PC15, 103 cmbsf | place: Arctic Ocean: Southern Knipovich Ridge | collected 2010
ACTCTCAACCTGTTTTTAGGCCGATCTCGGGTTTCCCTTCTTTTTGCAGATGAGCAGACCACATTTCAGTATGCAAGGCTTTTCTATCAACTTCGCGAGCAGGGTACCCCGATACCTGTGCATGAGATATGGATTGCCGCTCTAGCAATTCAGCACGATCTTGTACTTTTTACGCGGGATGGGCATTTCAACAATCTGCCTCAACTGCCGAGACTGTGATTTGCAAACGATCCGGGCTTACCCCAGTCCGAAGACAAACAGCCCTGATCGTATGATCATCATCCAGATAAGGGAAATAGCGAGAGCAAATACCGCAAGGTAGATCGTATCGATCGTCTTCCATCGGCTCTTTTTCAGGAAGCTTCGACGGCTCGAGGACACGAGTCCGCGAGCCGTCATGGAGATGGAGGCTCTCTCGGCATGTCTTATCGCCCCGGAGAGGAGCGTAACTGCGACAGGAAGGGCCTCTCTGAGAGTTCTCCTTTTCGCCCGGAGTCGAATACGATGAACGTTCTCGATTCTCCGTAGGTCGGTCTTCAGGAAGGGAACGGTGTTCCAGGCGACGTAGAGACCGAATCCGAATCGTGGTGAAAACTTGATCTGCTGCATGAGGGCGTTGATCAATTTCAGCGGGTCGGTAACGATAAGAAATCCGATGGAAATGACGATCAGGGTCAGGCTCCTCACAGACACAACGAGTGCCCTGTCGAGTCCTGTCCGGGACACATTAAAAAAAAGTATTCGATGGTAGGTTTCCTGTTCTGCAGGCTGACTGAAGAAGAGATTCATAACAAACAACCCGACGGGAAGCATGCTCAGAGGCAGTAGCACTTTGAGCATTCTTTTCACCGGAACGCGTCCTAGAACGAGTATTTGAAACAAAGCTAGCAAAAGGAATGGCAGAGGGGTGTAGGGGTCAAAGGAAAGAAAGACCGGTACAAACTGGAGAAAGACGATGAGAAGCTGGGCAAAGGGACTGACTCTACCTAGGAAACAACCTACTATTTCGGGCATGGTATCCTTTCCCAAACAGGCAGATACAGTGCCGAGGCGATCTCACCTCGATGCAGCATCTCTGCGGGCTTTCCCGAGAACACCATCCTTCCACAATCCAGAAAGAGTATCCGGTCGGAAACGAGAAAGGCCAGTTCCGGAGAATGGGTCGCCATGAGAATGGAGACTCCTTTTCCCTTGAGCTCTCGCAGTGCCTGCACCAGGGCTTCATAGGCCGAGTAATCCAGGCCGTAGGTCGGCTCGTCCATCAGGAGAATCGCCCGTCCGTCCAGAAACGAACAGGCAAGGGTGAGTCGCCTCTTCTCTCCCTCGCTGAGGCGGTACGGATTCTGTGAGCGCAGGTCTTTCAATTGGAACTGTTCAGAAACCCGGTCCACCGAAGGGCTGTCATGGATGAGAGCCATCTCTTCTTCTACCGATTCTCTGAGGAAAAAATGCTCCGGGTTTTGAGGCAGCAGCATGAGTTCTGAAAAAAGCTTCTGAGCCGGTATAGCGGTGATATCCGTCTCTCCGAGCCAGATACTGTTCTTGGAGCTTTTAAGCAGGGAGGCTATTTTCTCCAGCAGGGTTGTCTTGCCCGCTCCATTGGGACCCATCAGTGTAACGGTTTCGCCCCTGAGCAGATCCATCGAAACGTCCTTCAGAGCAGTTTCGCCCGGCTCATAGGAATGGGACAGCCTTTTGGTTTGAATGACAGGATGGTTGTACTCGCGTGTAGAGCCGGAGCCCTCAGCCGATTCGGCAAGAAGGTGAAGTTTCCACGGTAAGAAGGAGCTTCGTTCAAACTCACCCTTCGAGCCTTGACCGGTGGTCTTTCCCTCTTTATTCAGAATGGTGAATCGATCCATGAATTGACAGACGTGCTCCAGCTTGTGCTCGACGATGACCATAGAGAGGCCGGAATGCAAACGCGCCAGGAGCTGAAAGAATTCATCTGTCGATTTGGGATCCAGATAAGCTGTCGGCTCATCGAGCAGGAGAACGTCCGGGTTCATAGCCATCACTGAGGCCAGGGAGACCTTCTGCCGTTCTCCACCGGAAATAAGGGAAGGGGACTTCTCCCTCAAATGGGAAATGCCAAAGCTCTCCAGAATCTCGTCGACACGTCTTCGGATTATCTGTGGATCGATCCCCTGGTTCTCTAATCCAAAGGCGATCTCCTCTTCGACAGTCGGCGCTATCATCTGTGCCTCGGGATTTTGAAGAACCAGCCCGATTCTTTCGGCGCTTCGATCCATTTTCCCGCCCACGGTTCCGGGAATGACCTCGGGGATGATGCCGGCGAGTATGAGCAGGAGGGTAGATTTGCCGCACCCGGAAGGGCCGAGCAGGAGTAATTTTTCGCCTCTTCCCAGCTCCAGATCGACTTTGTTGAGGATGAGCCGGGAAGAACCCTGAAAGCGAAATGAGACGTTTGTGAGGGAGAAGACGGCATCCAAGAGGCCTAGTTTTCCTCTTCCGGAAGAATGGTCCTCAGCACTCCGGTCTTGATGATTCCCCGGCCAATCAGATAGGCCAGGAGTCCACCGAGGATCGCACCGCTTATCACGATGGAGACTGCCTGAACGACGATAACCCAGAGCTGCAGTCCTGCGTAATGGCTGTAGAAAAAATCGAGTATATAGGAAAAGATCCCGGCTACCATTCCTGCCAAAATGAGGACCGCCAGATTGTACTTCTTGTAGCGGAAGAGAGCAAAAACCAGCTCGCATCCGAGTCCCTGGACCAGTCCCCAAATGACAGCGGTTATCCCCCACTGAGTGATGAAGCTCTGAACAAAAGCTGCAGCCACCTCTCCGAGAAGCGCGGCTCCCGGTTTGCGGATGAGATAGGGAACAAGGGTTCCTCCGGTGAACCAAAGTCCCACATAGAGATAATTTAGTCCTATTGGTGCCAACAAAGGCCCTATGAGCGCCGTGATCAACGTCCACCCCCACCACAACACGCCCAGGGCAACGGCGAGAACGAGAAGAATAACGATCTCGTTCAGCTTCCACCTCTTGACTGCCATACCTCACCTCCAATAGAGCAGAGTTGGTTTCTCAGCCTAACTGCGGCTGAAGATTCATGAAATCCGTTGTGGGGTAATTACGTCGGGTTTCCTACGCTGGCATTACCCAGATCAGGTGCAACGGGTTTGATCTCAGGCTCTCCGATGAGAACCACCCCACGACTAATACTAACATAGCGCCAATAAAGAGATGGGTCAAGCTGCGAACTGCGATACTTCGGGCTGCGATATAGTACCTGCGGTTTTAGTGCCCCTTCTCTCTGTACTTCCGAACCTTCTCCTCGGAGCTTCCCATTTCAGGACCGGTAAAGAGCTTCATGTAAGTCGCTACTCGTTCAGCTCCTCCGGCGAGTATGGCCTTGTGGGCCTCTTGGGCCACCTCGAAGAGCTTTTCGAGAGGCCCCTCTATTACGGTTTCCAGCGGTCCCACCGTGTAGGAAAGCCCTGAGGCATCAATGACCTCTATGGCCCGATCGACAAGAGCGTAGACCTCTTCTTTGTTTTTAGCCGCCGCGAGGGGCAGGCATTGTATAGCAAGGGCAGATTTCATTAGCGACTCCACTTGTATTAACTAGAAAGAGTTGGGATAGTGTATCCGATCCTAGAAAGACTTATCAATTTTAACTATCTGGATTATCCGTTTTAGCTTAATCCGGACAGCTTACATGCAAGAGGCGGTGTTAGCGATTACTGGCTGTTCTGCTAACATAAGCCGGTCATTATCATGCTCCAATCGGAAGCCGTTTGCCTATCATCTTTGGGCCATTTTACGATTGTGAACGAAACTATGTCGCCTCTTTGTCTGAAATTCGTAATTATCGTATCGGCTTTCTCATACTTATCGATTATCTTCTTAAAATCATCACCCTCGACTTTGTAACTTTTTGCAGCTTCCCATTTCCCCCCATCTTTTTTTGATTCCCGGAAAAAAACGTACTGTTAGCATATACGAGTGCGAACCTGGCGGTAAATCGGACACAGGCACACCCCATGCGTACTTTATGCCAATATCCAATCCTAATCGATAAGAGAATAATTGCAACTACTCTTTTCTGTAAATGTTGAGCATTTTTCACGCTTCCTGAGCACGTTAGATGTCGAATCTACGGGTTTTGAGTGAATCGAGAGACCGTTAACGTTTCCGTAGCGGGATCTTCTTCCCCGCACGCACATAAACGGGTATCCGCTCCAGCGGTGCATCGGCGGTGATCCACTGGCCGCCCCCCGGCCTCTCCTCCGTCCAGGCGCACACCCACTTGGTTCCTTTGGAGTGACAATCAGTTCCTTCGGGGATATAGACCTCGCGGGACCTGGCGCCTGAGAACAGCACCGGTGCAACAAGAATATCCGGTCCGAGGAAAAACTGATCCTCGACGGACCAGCAGATCTCATCATCGGGAAAGTCGAAAAAGAGGGGATGCATGGGCGGCAATCCCGTTTCGTGGGCCACACGCATCTGCTCGAACGAGCAAACCTCGTTCCAACATCTCATCGAAGTTCTCGCTGTGGGGATTGACGGTGGGCCAGAAGGAGACCATGACCCGCACCCCATGTCGCCCAGCTCTTGGGCCATGGCTTTCGGGTCGGGCCAGCATTCGGGATCGAACTTCCAGTCTCCCATCTTTGTCCAGTGGAAAAAGTCGATGACGATGACAGAGAGCGGAAGTCCGCGACTCTTGTACTCCCTGGCCACATTCAGAAGCTCCTCTTGGGTCCGATATCGGAGTTTGCACTGCCAGAAACCGGCCGCCCACTCGGGCAGCGTGGGAGCATGGCCCATGATGTCTGCGTACAGAGACATGATCTCCGCGGGGGTGTTGCCTGCGATGACCGCGTAGTCGATCTGTCGCGCAGCGTTTGCGGTCCAGCACGTCCCGTTAACCGCCAGCTCGGCCCGGCCTACTGCAGGATTGTTCCAGCCGGCTTAATGCTGATTGACAGACCGACACACGGGCTTTAATATTCACCCGCCAGCTAACGCACATAGGACTATTCGAAAGAGGACGGTATGAGCGATCTATTCAGTGTTAAGGGTCAGGTAGTCTTGATCACCGGCTCCAGCCACGGCCTCGGCAACACCTTTGCCAGAGGATTTGCCGAAGCCGGCGCTACCGTCGTCATCAACAGCAGGACGGAGGAGAATGTCGAGAAGGCCGTCCGTTCGATCAGGGAGGTAGGCGGACAGGCAGAGGGGTATGTGTTCGATGTGACGGACCGAGCCAATGTGGTCGAGCAGATCGCACAGATCCAGGAAGATCTGGGAAAGATCGATGTGCTGGTCAACAACGCGGGAATTCACCGGAGGGCTCCTCTCGAGCAGCTCACTGAGGAGGAGTGGACGGAAGTGATCGATGTGAACCTGAACGCGGTCTTCATCGTATCAAAAAACGTAGGCCTCGGAATGATAGAGCGCAAGCGGGGTAAAATCATCAATATCTCTTCGATCAACGCGTGGGGTGCGAGACCGACCATCGCCAACTACTGTGCCTCCAAGGGCGGTCTCAACGCTCTAACCCGATCCATGGCGACGGAGTGGGGGAGGTACAACATCCAGACCAATGCGATAGCCCCCGGCTATTTTGTCACCGATTTGAACAAGTCACTGGCGGAGGATCCCAAATTCGACGAGTGGGTCCGGAAGGAGGTTCCTCTGGGGCGATGGGGGGATCCGGAGGAGCTCGTCGGAACGGCAATCTACCTTGCTTCCCGGGCCTCGGATTACGTGAACGGACACATCCTCTTCGTAGACGGAGGATGGAGCTCCTGTCTCTAGGAGGACGCCTCTGAGGCCACCTGCAAAAAGCCGCCGCTGCCAGTCACGCCGGATGCATCAGCAGTCGTTCCGCCTTTCTGAGCGCTCTCTCGTCGTCCACGTCAATCCACCAGGAGTCGCCTATATCAAAGGCTCGGGCCTTTTTCCTGTCCGCCATCGTCAGCACTGCAGCGTCAAATGAGTATTCACCTTCCTTTATATTCTCTTCCAGCGCCTCGAAAATAGCTGTTGTGCAGAGGAAGATGCCCGTGTCAAAGGCGTTGTAGCTGCTGATGTTCTTTCCTATATCTACAATTCTTCCGTTGATCACCTGGACTTTTTTGACGTCATCTGGATCCGCATTCCCGTTTTCTCTGATGTTGTAGTCCACTGCCAGGACCAACTCGCCTGGAGCGAGGGTTTCCTTCTGGATCCTGGCCAGAATTGGAGCATCGAAGAGGTGATCGCACATCAGAAGGATGAAATTCTCCCTGATAAAAGGTTTGGCCTTGAAAACCGAAACCCCGCTCTCCTTTTTCCACTCGTCGTTTTTGATATGGGCTATGCGGATGCCTTCTCTTAGAGCGAAGTGGTCCAAAAAGCGCCTGACCTTTTCGCCGTTATAGCCTGTAACAACGTAAAACTCCGTTACGCCCGCCTCACGGGCAGTGAGCATAACCCGTTCGATGAGGGGTACGTCGAGAAGAGGTGTGAGGGGTTTCGAGTCACTGTACATTGCCAATCGGGTTCCCCGACCAGCGGCGAGGATAAGACATGTCATCGCTCAGAGAGATTCATACCACTTTGCCAGCTCTTCGCCTATGAGATGGGGATTGTCCTCCTGCAGGTAGTGAATACCTTTTCCTATGTCAACGGTGGTCAGGTTCTTGAGGTGTGCCTTGCACCACTCGAGGGTCTGTGCGTCGATGATGCCTCCCGGAGAGGCGTGGAAGAGCAGCTTGGGAAGGTCGGACTGCTGCAGTCTCTCGCTGTAAGCGGAGACGACCTCGTGCATGTCGGCCGGCTTGCCGTCTATGGGAACCTCCATTGGCCATCGCCTCACAGGTCTGCGGCTGCGGATCGTTTTAAAGGGCTCCCCATAGTGGCGTTTCTCCTCGTCCGTCAGTTTGCGAACAGTAGCCTTTGGCAGAATCTGTTTTACGAACATGTTGAGCACGCTTATCAGGAACCAGCCGAAGGGGGACCTCATCATCTTGAATCCCATCTTCCAATCGGACGGGAAACCGGTCCAGCTCGATGGTTTGATGATCGCCTCCATGAAAGCGATTGCCCTGACATTGCGCTCATGCCGCATGGCGTAGTGAAAGCCCAGAGCCGAGCCCCAGTCGTGTATAACCAGTGTTATGCTGGAAAGATTCTTTTTTTCGATGAATCCCTCGACGTACTTCACGTGATCGACAAAACGGTACTCGATGTTCGGCTTGTCGGATTTTCCCATTCCAATGAGGTCAAGGGCGATACAGCGCCCGTAGGGGGCCATGTACGGAATGATGTTTCGCCACAGATACGAAGAGGTTGGGTTTCCATGGAGGAAGAGAATCGGATCGCCCGAACCCTCCTCGACATAGTGGAGATCGGAACCGTGAACCTCGATGTATTTCGAAGCAAAGGGAAAGTCCGCTGAAATGGGTTTTTCTGTGGGCATGGCAAACTCCTCGTGCTTGTGTGAAAGAATCCGGTAAACGGATATTCATGACAAGGATAGTGATATTACGGCCGACAGGCGAGTGTTTCTTACCTCTCGTAGAGGATTCGGCCGTGCTTCAGTGCGGTTCTATAGAGGGGGATATCGTTTTCGGTGATTTCGCCTTGGGTGTACACGAAGATATCGGTTCCCAATCCGATATCTTCGAAATAGGCAACAAACTCAAGTGATCTCTCGTGAAAGGGCGATTGGATTTCGTTACGACTATGACTATGTCTACATCACTCGCCGGAGTTGCCCGGCTTTCTATAACAGAGCCAAAAAGGATGACACTTTTTACGCTGGGTTCTCTCGCGACCAGTGTGTTTACCGCTTCTCTGATGTTCTCCTTCAGTCGCTTTCTATCGAGCCAAAAGACCGTTACAGAATTGAACGATCTTTTTTGAATGATCGACTGCCTTTTCAGCGTCTACCTCTATGATATACTCTGCTGGAATTCCCGATGCCTGCTGAGAGATAAAACAGGTCCACTCATAGAAGCCGTCGAGTTTCTGCGCTTTCGCGCTCTCCAAGTCGCGCATTGCCTGTTTTATCCAGTCCGCACTTCGTTCCGCCATCTTGTGTCTTTCTATACTCCCTGTTGATATCATAGGAGGCAATGGTCATCGTGTCAAAACGATTAACTCCGATGGCCCACTCCTTCGATGGTCACCCGATTGCCGCTAACGAAAGTCCTGGCTCCCAGGATTGTCTCAGCCAGCCAGAGGCGGGCCTCGATGTGTTCCGTCATCCGCGGTATGAGGTAAGAGCTCTCTCCTTTGGCGAGAGCCGCAAAGGGAATGAGCTGATCTGCCAGGTGTCTGTCCACCGTGGCACCGCTCGCCAGATCCTCGATCAGGTCTGATGCGACCTTATGTCCGATCTGCTCCGAGGTGCGGCTGCGAGCCCCTGCCATATCCGATCCGATGAGACAGCCCCGATCGGTCTTCGCCCACACGGCCAGGCTTGCCCCGGGCTGCAGGGAGGGTTTTTCGTAAACCGGTTTGTCCTTCGTGTCGTACAGGATCTCCAGGGCGACTCGGTACCCCTGCTGCTCCAGCTCTTTCCGGCACGCCCGGGCCATTCTCCACGAAACCGCCCTGTCCTCGAGATGGGAGGAGAGGGCCCGTCCCTCGATACCCGAAACGCTACCAGGTGTAAGGCTCTCCAGGGATTTCAGATTCTTATTTACTGGCTGGATAGTCACTTCGATCTCCCCACCGCCCCTGGGAACGTATCCCGGACAAAGGATCTTTGCGTCAGCCGTGACTCCCATTTTGCGCAGCAGGGGCAGGAGGGCGAACTGGAAATGATAGGCCGACGGCGCGAAATCCTGGAAGAGGCCTCCGGTGAGGGTGTATATCGAGGCTTTTTCGGCAAAGAGAGCCAGGGGCAGCAGCGAGTGGGCCAGCATCACGGTGGATCCGGCCGTCCCGATGTCCCAACGATAAGTACCACCCCGAATCACGGGTTGGGGTTTGAACCGGATCTCTTCCGATCCGACAAATCCGCCTTCAATCCGGGCTCCGCTGAGCTGTGCTGCAGCCTCGAGGACTTTCAGGTGTTGCGGCCTCAGGCCGGGTTCCTGCCGCCTCGCTCTGATGTTTCTGATGTGTAGCTCATCCTGCATCAGGATCGCATACATAAGGGCATCTCTCACGATCGTGCCGGAACCGGATTTTTTACTGCCATCTATATCAATCATATTGACATTACAATAGTTACATTATACACCGATTCAAGGGGGTTCGGCACACCCCTCAGGGAAAATCTTGCACTGGAGAAGATAGGTTCATGAGCGACACGGAATACTGGATCCTGGATTACCTGAAAGCGGGAGATCACATAATCCCGCTGGTAGATCCGGGTATTTCCTGGAGGGACACCCTGGCCCGATGGAAGGTGAGATGGGGTGTTGGGCGCTTCCGATTTGCCGTGAAACCCGGTTTGTACGGGATCGCCAATCACGGCAAAGGGCCCACAGCAGAATCGCCTGTCTTTGTAACGGCTAACTACAAAATGTCTTTCGACTGCCTCCGAAAAGCGCTGGAAGGGCGGGAGGCATGGATCTTGGTTCTGGACACCAGAGGAATCAATGTGTGGTGCGCTGCGGGGAAGAGGACCTTTGGAACAGAGGAACTGATAGGACGAATCAGAGAAGCCGGATTGAAGGGAATTGTCAGCCATAACACTCTGGTGCTGCCTCAGCTGGGCGCCACCGGTATTGCGGCGCACAGGGTGAAGGATGAGACTGGTTTCAGGGTCATTTACGGACCCGTCAGGGCGGAGAGTTTGCCAGAATTTATCGAAGAGCGCTACAGAGCGGACGAGGCGATGCGGAGCGTTACCTTTACTTTTATGGAACGTCTGGTACTCATTCCCGTCGAGTTGGTGGGCAGCTTCAAGCTCCTGCTCTTTATTGTACCGCTTTTAGCTATCTTTCATGTCCTGCAGAACGGAACCCTGCGACCGGATCTGCTGATGGACGCGGTACCCTTTTTAGGAGCTATCGTTGTTGGAAGTGTCCTGGTCCCGATGCTGCTGCCATGGATTCCCGGACGGTCTCTCGCTTTCAAGGGATGGATACTGGGTGTTCTCTTCTCTATCGCCTTCACCCTTCTCTTACAAGTTGGCATAGTCCTGATGATCGTTCACCTGCTTCTGCTGCCCGCCATCTCGTCGTTTATAAGTCTGAATTTCACGGGAGCAACGACCTATACGTCGCTCTCCGGAGTTGTCAAAGAGATGCAGTACGCCCTGCCCCTGTTGGCCGTCTCTGTGATCGCGGGATTGGCGCTTAAAATTGTCTCTCTGTTGATGTAGAGGTTCTGTAGAGGAGGAGCCGATGCCGCTGGAATATCTAAAGAACGTTGTGACATTGAAGCTTGATGGGGAAAAGTGTATCGGATGCAGGATGTGTCTGATAGTTTGTCCTCACCGGGTTTTTGCCTTTAGCGATTCCAGAGCTGAAATCGCGAACCGCGATCTTTGTATGGAATGCGGTGCGTGTATGATGAACTGCCCCGCAGGAGCCCTGGAGGTTCGAGCGGGAGTGGGTTGCGCTTACGCTATTCTGCGCAGCAAACTAAAGGGCGGCGAGCCGACTTGCTGCTGCTCGGCTGACGAGGCCGTCAGCTGCTCTGAGCAGACTTCTCAGTCCGCTGAAAAGGACTCTTAATCTTAAGTAGTGATGTGACCCTCAGCTCCTGTTCTCGTGTCGCTAGGTCAGCCTGAGGGTCTTGCGATCGTTCTGAATGATATCGTTCTTCTGCTGGAGAATCTGCTCGAGGTCATCGCGGACACTGAAGGCTCTTCCGGTCAGATCGTCAAAATCCCCCGAGGCGAGAGCGACCGCCAGCTCCGCAGCCAGAGTCGGCGGAACGTCTTTCTTCTCGTCGAACATCTTCTGGATACGGGGGAGCCAGCGTTTTCCCTCTTCGGTCGTTAGCTGATACTCCGTCATGGCCGTACGAACCAAACCCGGACTCATAGCAAAAATCGGTATGCCGTACTCTTGCACCTCTTGGGCAAGGCACTCGGTGAACCGCATAACGGCAGCCTTTGAGCTCCCATACCCGGAGCCGTAGGGAAAGGGCGTTGCCGTGCCTCCGCCGATCATGTTGATAATTCGACCTTTCTTTCGATCAATCATGACCTGCAGCACGGTTCGGCAGCAGAGAAAAACCCCATAGAGATTGATAGTCACATCTCGCCACCACGCATCGGGGTCGACTTTGAACGCAGGGCCGACAGCGGCAAAGCTGCCGGCGTTGTTCATTAAAATGTCTATAGGACCGAGGTCCCTCTCGACCGTTTCGACCATGCTTCCAACCTGTGCTGCATCGGTGACGTCGGCTGGAAGCATGACAGCTTCGCCTCCCGAACCGGAGATCTCTGAGTGGATCTGCTTCAGCTGTGAAGCCGTTCTGGACACCAGGGCCACCCTTGCTCCCTCCCGTGAAAATGCTTTCGCAATGAAGCTGCCAATTCCCCGACCAGCGCCGGTTACAATGGCTACTTGATTTTGTAGTCTCATTTGCACGTTCCCTTTGCTGCCTGGAATCGATGCTCTAGTAGGCCCGGGATTTCGACTGCCACATATCCGGATTGGGACCCAGGGTCTGTTTCAAAGCTTCGGTGGCGTCGTTCAATTCGGTGAGAATGTCCTCCGAGAGCTCGAGATCCGCGCCCCTGATGTTCTTGTGTATCTGCTCGGGGCTCCGGGCTCCGGCCAGGACAGTGGTGACCGCCGGTTGGTGCAGGAGCCAGGCCAGCGCGACTTCGTGCATCGGCTTTCCCATCTCTTCGCAGATCTTGACGAATTTTCCGATTGCCGTAAAGGTCTCCTCCTCGCAGCCCTCCTCGGTATGTCGAACCTGAGGACGGGTTCTTGAGAAGTGTCTCGAGCGGGCTCGCCCTTCGGGGACCTCGTCCGGGGTGCGGAACTTACCAGTTAGCAGTCCCTGGGCCAGGGGGCTGTAGCACAGGATTCCAATCCCGTTCTCCGCGCACATGAGCTGAATATCGTACTCGATGGCCCGCCAGATCAGATTGTACGGCAGTTGATTGGTCTCGCATCCCCAGCCCTCGAGAAGCTCAGAGAGACCTCGGGTGCCAAAGTTGGATACCCCTATTGCTCTGATTTTGCCTTCGTCTTTGAGCTTCAGGAGTGTTTCCATTGTGTCGGATAGGGGAATTTTCGGATTGGGCCAGTGAATCTGATAGAGGTCCAGGTAATCCATGCCTAGACGCTGCAGACTCGCCTCACAGGCCTTTCTCACATACTCCCCCGCCAGATTGTTTCGACCGACTTTAGATGCGACGATCGCTTCGGATCGACGGTCCGCCAGAGCCTGCCCCAGGACGACCTCTGACTCTCCGTCGCTGTAGGCTTCCGCTGTGTCGAAGAAATTCACACCGGCGTCGAGAGCGGCGTGCACCGTGTTGATCGAGGTGCTCCGATCCTGATCGCCCCAAACAGCGTCGCCCGCGATCTGCCAGCAGCCCATCGCGACAACCGATACCTCGATATCCGTATCTCCAAGCTTCTTGTACTGCAAAACCAGCCTCCTCGTGTGACGGTTATAGGAGCGACGGGTGAAAATGTCAAGGCGTGAGTCTCAAGATCTCAAGGTATGAGTCCTCTCATAACAGCTCCGAGAGGAAGTCCGGGTACTTTGTCCCGACACGGACGAAATCCTCAATAGGGGCGAGATCAACTCTCCGGGCTATGCTCTGAAGGGAGGAGAGGAAATTCATCCTATTCTCTCTATAGGTGACGCGCATCTGAGGGAACCAGCTGCGAAGATAGTCGTTGGCCTCGATCCATCTTTCGAACCAGTAGCTTACTCGCTCTAACCCATCGTCGAGGATATTCAGAAGAAAGAGGGTGCTCAGAGCCGATTCGGTCTCCCCCCGGCACCCGTAGACGTGGGCCGGATCGCATCCGGTGGCGAGAGCCCATTGCAGTCTCAAACTCTCCTTTCCCTGATAGCAACCGAGGAGATAGAGCTTGCAGCGCTTGGGCAGGGAGAGGCGGTGGGGAGTCAGAGCGTTGTTCCGGCCGTTGCTCAATCGAGCCTTCTCGTCGGCTCCGTGTCCCGATATGAGAACCCATCTGAGGGCCCTTCTCCGATTAAGCTCTATGGCCTCTCCGTTCCACATCTTCTTGAGCAGTAGAGGCAATCTTCCCAGGAGATCGCTCGCCTGTTGGATTCCGCGAAATTGTGGGTCAGAGATCTCGGAGCAGGTAACAATAAGGTAACGTGTCCCGTAGGGTATCGATCGCATGGGGTATTTCACAATAGCCAGGCAGACAGACCTTTACAAGGGGAGAGGAAAGGAGTTATACAGTACCTACGATTCAGCATGCGAGGAATATCTTGAGCAAGAAGCCGACCGCTACCCGGGCTAAAGCGGACCCAAAAAAACCGACCATCGCTCTTGCCATGGGAGATCCTTCCGGTATCGGACCGGAGTTGATCGTAAAGGTGCTGTCCGATGAGAGTGTGTACCAGAAATGCCGTCCCTTTGTTATCGCCGACCCGAGGGTCATGTCTGTCGCGGCAGAATCAGCCGGTGTACAGGTGGGCCTCAGACCCATAAATGATATCTCTGAAGCGGAGTTTCGTTTCAACCAGCTTGATGTGTTAAAGCCCGGGGGGGTCGATGTACCCAAGGTGGAGTGGGGGAAGCTGAGCTGCGAAATGGGGCAGGCCTCTGCGCTCTGCCTGGCCGAGGCCTATGTACTTGCTCAGAGGGGAGAGGTGGACGGTGTAGTCTCCGCTCCCCTTAACAAGGAAGCCTTTCACAAGGCAGGCTACAACTACCGCGATGAGCTGGAGTACCTTCGAGATATCACAAACTCATCCGATGCCTTGCTCCTGGGGTTGGCGGGTCGGTTCTGGACAGTGGCCGTTGCCGAGCACGTTTCCTTCCGATCGATTCCCGATCTGGTGAAAACGGAGAGGATACTCTACTGCATACGCAGGATGAGCTCGACACTGCTGGCGGTCGGGCTCGCGGAGCCCAGGATCGCTGTGGCTGCTCTCAACGTTCACGGAGGTGAGGGCGGCCTCTTTGGCAGAGAGGAAATCGACGAGATCGAGCCGGCCATCAGGCAGGCCCGGGCAGAGGGAATCGCTGTGAGCGGACCCATACCGGCGGATGCGGTTTTTGTGTTCGCCGTGGCCGGAGAGTTCGATGGGGTTGTTTGCATGTACCACGACCAGGCCAATATCGCAAGGAAACTGCACGCGACACGTCGTGGGGCAACGATCTTTATGGGGCTTCCGGTGCCATGCAGCACAACGGCCCATGGAACAGCCTTCGATATAGCCGGAAAGGGCATCGCCGAGCCGGGTAGTCTCAGTGATGCCCTCACATGCACAACACGCCTGGCGTCCCATTCCATTAGCAAATAACGGGACGATGGACGTAAAAACAACTCAAGGTTTCGATGTAGTCGGCTCTTTGGCTGTCGCTGGGACAGCGATCACCTTCATCGCCGTTCCCGTGATTATCAGATACCTGACGGGGTATTTGGATACATGGACCCAAAACGCCTACCGATATCTGGTGGCCTTTGTGATCTGGACCCCCTTTCTCCTGTTGCGGGTCTGTCGCGGCCGGGTCGAAAGCAGTGTCTGGAAAAAAGCGCTCATACCTGCGGTGCTGAACATCCTGCAGCAGATTCTCTATACCACGGCTTTTTACTATATCGAACCGGCCTTCATGAGCCTTTTAGTAAAGACCTCCCTCATCTGGATCATGGTCTTTGCGCTCCTGCTCTTTCCCGATGAGCGCGGTCTTTTGCGGAGCAGATTGTTCTGGGCCGGCCTTCCCCTCTGTGTAGCCGGCGTTATCGGGGTGATGGTATTCAAGGGGGGATTTACGGTGGAGGGCACCGTGGTAGGTATCCTTCTCGCCCTGGCTTGTGGCCTCAGCTGGGGCGCCTATACCGTGGCGGTGCGGTACTTTTTCCGGAACGTCGATTCCCGGACCGGTTTTGCCGTGATAGCGGTCTATACGACCGTGGGGCTGCTCATACTGGCCCTGGTTTTCGGCGAACCGCAGCAGGGCCTGCGCATGCCGCCGGGGGCATGGACCGCAGTTATCGGTTCCGGGCTTCTCGGAATCGCTTTTGGGCATGTTTTTTACTACGTTGCTATCAAGAGAGTAGGCGCCACGATCACCGCCCTGTTCATGTTGATTACACCTCTCGGGGTCTACGCAGTCACGTCATATCTCTTCGGAGAGACTCTGGGAGTGAAACAGTGGATTGCCGGTCTGGTGCTGCTGTCAGGAGCAGCCCTCGTCCTGTGGTCGCAGAGGAGCCTGAGGCGGGTGAGTACCTCGTAAGGAATATCCTGTCCACGAAGTGCAGGACCAACAGGGTTATGTGGTATAATTGCGGAGAAATCAGTATGGAAAATTCGAAGAGCCGAGAAACAGCACTCATGGAAGCACGCTTGCCGGACTTGTCGATGGCATTCGTAGGATGTTTCGACCGCTGAAAGGTTCGGAGGAAACGTTCAGAACCTTCGCCGAGCAGTCACCCAACATGATCTTTATCAACTGTATGGGTCGAATCCGTAGGAAACGGCCGCGGGAGTGTCTTCTGTTTCACCCTGTCGGGGTTTTCCGGCATTGTGAAGAACCACGGTGGGGATATTGAGGTCTCCAGTGTCGAGGGAGAGGGCACCGTCCTTCTGGTTGATGATGAGGCAATGGTACTCAGCGTCGGCGAGATGCTGAAAGGCTAATCTTGGTCTTTACGTTTTCGAATGTGTTCAGTAAGATGGGTGGCGTGAATGAGAAGATTCAACTCCTTAAAAGCGTCAGCCTATTCTCCAAGCTTCAGGACCGCGAGTTGGAAGTTGTGGCTCGCTACAGCGACTATTACAGCTTCGGCAAGGGTGCGGTCATCTTCGAGCAGGGAAGCAGCGACGATGAGCTACATATCATTAAAGAGGGCGAGGTTGTTATAACCAGGTCATCCGGAGATCGGGAAACGGATCTAGCCCGGTTTATCGAGGGGGAGTGCTTCGGGGAACTGGACCTTCTGGATGACACCCCGAGAACCGTATCTGCGGTAGCAGAAAAAGATTCCGTTTTACTCATATTTCCGATGAAAGGCGTCTCATTCGAGGAGGTTCTTCAGAAACACTCGGAGATCTTCTCCAGGATTCTGCACAAACTTCTCATAATGATTGCCGGAAGGATACGCTCTACGAACAATCTCGTGTCGGAGAGGAGTCCCTGGCTGGAGGATCTGAGGAAACAGCTGTATATCGATAAGCTGACCGGACTGCATAACCGCTCCTACCTGGAGGAAGATCTGGCGAACCTTCTTCCTCAGATGGGGGAGACAACAAGCATGGTTGTAATCAAGCCGGACAATTTCAAACAAATCAACGATACCTATGGCCACGATTCGGGAGACCGGGCGTTGCGGATGCTTGCAGATACTGTGAGATCAACTTTGAGGAGTGGGGACTACGGGATTCGGTATAGGGGTGATGAGTTCGCTCTGATGCTACCGGACACCGGTATGAGCAAGGCAGCCCAGGTCGGAGAAGAGCTAAGGAGGGCCGTCGAAGCAATCGATACCTCATCCGCTACGGAAGGAGAGGAATTCATTCTTACAGCGAGTGTCGGGATAGCATCTTATCCCCATCACGCTCGGGACCTCAAGTCCCTTGTCGACAAAAGCTTTGGCCTGATGCTGAAAGCCAGGGGAAACGGTGGCAATCGCGTGTTTTTAGAGGAGGAGGTGTGACTGCAAGTACCGCATTTTTGCAGACCGTAGATATTTTTTCTCAGCTCACCTCTGAGGAAATCGAAAGCATAGTCGATCGCCTGCACCCCCTGGATATCGAGCCAAAGAAATCTATCTTCCAAGAGGGCGACGAGGGACGGCAACTCTACATCGTCGAATCGGGAAAGGTTGCCATCTCGATCAGGCTGCCGAACGGAACCGAGCGAGAGATTGTGGAGTTCAAGTCGGGAGATTTTTTTGGTGAGATGTCAATTTTTGAAAATGCTCCTCGCTCTGCGTCGTGCTCGACAAAAGAGAAGAGCAGACTGCTGGCTATGGATGATAGCGATTTCTTTCGACTCATGGCAGAGCATCCCTACACGGCAATCAAGATCATGTTCAGAATGCTCAACAGTATCACACAGAGGCTTCGCAACACGAGTGAGTTTCATTCGGATATGGTAAGGTGGGGTGAAACGGCTCGAAAGAGAGCGATCACCGACGAGCTCACCGGTGCCTACAACAGAAGGTTTCTCGATGAGGCTCTGACCGATCAGTTTGAAACGTCCCAGAGGGAGGGAAGGCCCTTCACTCTCATCATGATCGATCTCGATTACTTCCGGGAGATCAATGAATCCTACGGTCATGCCAAAGGCGACGAGGTCATCATCAGCGTCGTGGATGTCTATAGAAACCGTCTTCGCAAAAACGACATCCTTGCGCGGTACGGTGGCGATGAGTTTTCCGTTATTCTACCGGATACGGCAATCGACGAGGCAAAACGTATCGCTGAAGATATCTGTCTCGAGGTCAGGGCCCTCGATGTCCTGAAAGGGCGGCCTGGCTCAATTCAAAAAATTACAACCAGTCAAGGTCTCGCTTCCTACCCTGAACATGCGGATACCCTAGAGGCGCTCCGAGAGGCGGCGGATCAGGCGTTGTATCAGGCGAAAGAGGCAGGAAGGGACCGAGTTGGCTGCGCGTCTTAGCAGCTGGGTGAGTCGGGACGGACTACTCATCATATCCGCCCGTGGTCTGCGTACCTTTGTGTGGGGGGCTGTCTCCGTTCTGCTGGCGATCTATTTTGACGGGCTGGGATTCACTTTAGTTGAGATCGGCGTTCTGCTCAGCCTGGGCATCGCCGGTTCTGCCGTGTTCACCTTTGTTGTGAGCCTCATAGCCGAGAGAGTCGGAAGGAAAAGGTTGCTGATCCTGCTCACAGCGCTATCGGGTTCCTCCCTTTTGGCGTTGATCTTTACCGAAAGCTTTTTTTTATTAGCCCTCTTTGCCTTTGTGGGAAGCGGTTTCGGAAGTGGGGGGGCGGGTACCGGGGGACCTCTCCAGCCGCTGGAACAGGCGAGTCTTCCCGAGACGGCTCCTCAGAAACGACGAACTGATCTGTTTGCGATATACGGCATCGTAGCCACGGCGGGCTCGGCATTGGGCGCCCTTGCAGCCGGATTACCGGCTGCCTTGCAGAAAACCTATGGACTGCAGACAGAGCACTCATACCGATTGGTCTTCTGTGCCTTTCTTGTCGTTCTGGGCATCTCGACCTCTCTCTACGGATTCCTTTCTACCCGTGTCGAAGTCTCAGAAGCCAAGCGTCGGTGGACAAATCCTCTGAAGCTTCCGTCCCGACGGATCATCTTTACGCTGACCGGACTGTTTACCGTGGATCGATTTGCCGGTTCCCTTATGGTACGAAGCCTTGTGGCCTATTGGTTTGCCACGAAGTTCGGGATAGAGTTGGGATCCATCGCGGTAATTTTCTTTTTCTCGAGTATCCTCACAGCTGTCTCTCTCTGGCTCTCGGCCAAGATTGCCGGGCGAATCGGGCTCATCAGGACCATGGTTTTCACACATATTCCGGCAAGCCTGGTTTTCATAATCATACCCTTCGCGCCTACGGTCTGGCTGGCAGTTGCGCTTTGGCAACTCCGTGCCTTCCTGGGCATGATGGATGTACCTGCAAGAGATTCTTATACGATGGCAATCGTCAATCCCGAAGAGAGAGTTGCCATGGCTGGTATTTCCAATGTCGGACGGAGTTTTTCGGCTTCCATCGGTCC
>SDBT01006882.1_pt1 | contig 18811 bp, 9 predicted proteins | sample 2277101 | NCBI WGS metagenome assembly SDBT01 (sample SAMN10404973, study PRJNA504765) | marine sediment metagenome | isolation source: marine sediment core GS10_PC15, 103 cmbsf | place: Arctic Ocean: Southern Knipovich Ridge | collected 2010
CTCTGGATGCGATGGCCAACGGTGGGATGTACGATCATTTGGGAGGCGGCTTTCATCGTTACTCGACCGACGCAAAGTGGCTCGTTCCGCATTTTGAAAAGATGCTCTATGACCAGGCACTTCTAAGCAGAGCCTATGTCGAGGCATATCAGATTACAGACAATAAAAGATATGCGCAGGTAGCAAGGGAAATATTCGATTATGTCCTGCGTGATATGACCGATCCGAAAGGCGGATTCTATAGTGCCGAAGACGCCGACAGCGAGGGCGAGGAAGGTACATTCTACGTCTGGGAGCCAAGTGGAATTGATAGTATATTGGGGACCGACAACGCGAAGATATTCAATACTTATTACGGCGTCACCAAAAAGGGAAATTTTGAGCATGGAAAGAGTATCTTAAATGTCACCAGGTCGGTAGCAGAGGTGGCAAAGGAATTTAAGAAGGATGCAGCCGAGATAGAGAAGATACTCACCGAATCGCGGAAGCAACTGTTGGAGCATCGCTCAAAACGAATCAGGCCGCATCGTGACGATAAGATTATCGCGGGCTGGAACGGATTGATGATTTCCTCGATGGCCTATGGCGGGGCGGTGCTGGGCGAGCAAAAATATATAACAGCGGCCGAAGCGGCGGCAAATTTTGTCATGGGTACACTCAGAGAAAATGGCAGATTGAAGCGATTCTATCGTGACGGTAAAGTGATAGGGCTGGCGTTTTTGGATGATTATGCTTATCTAACGGCAGGCTTGCTGGATCTATACGAAGCGACATTGGACGCGAGGTGGCTATCGCAGGCTAAGGGAATTGCCGAGCAGATGATCGAATTATTCGGTGATCCCAACGGGGGCGGATTCTATCTTTCGGGTAAAGACGCCGAACGTCTTATCGTCCGCAACAAACCCAGCTATGACGGCGCTGTACCAAGCGGTAACTCTGTTGCTGCGTTGGCGTTATTGAGGTTGGGACATTTGACGATGGATATGAAATATAACCAGCGGGCCGAGCAGATCATCGAGGCGTACTCAGGTCAGATGTCACGGTCGCCGGGGTCACTTACGACGATGTTGGCGGCGCTTAATTTATCTCTCGGCCCGGCACAGGAAATCGTAATAGCCGGTGACACCGATGCCGCCGATACCAAGCAGATGATTAAGCTGGTCCGCAGCGAGTTTTTACCGAACGCTGTTGTATTATTTCACCCAAGCGGCCCGGCAGCTAAGGCGATTGAGCGCGAAGTGGCGTTTATCCAAGGCCAGGTTGCAATAGACTCAAAAGCAACGGCATACCTGTGCGAGAACTTTGTCTGCAAAAAACCGGTAAACAGTATAACCGAATTCAAGGCATCCCTATCGGCGGTCACAAGAGAATACAAGTCTGCAAAATAGCTTAATGCCAATTCGGTAGTCGGTTATTTCACGTATTCTTTGTATCTCTGCTCGATCTGTTCCTGGGTTTTTATGCCCTCGAACATGATGATCAAAAATCTAAAGTGGATAGACTGGTCTTTCTTTAGTGTCATTTTGAGCCAGAGTACAGGATTATTCTCATATTTGCTTTGTCTAAGGAAGTCACCCTGTCCGAGGGGATTGCCGGATAATAAACCATAAGCCCTTACATGCCAGTATGTCGGGAAGTTTAGGCTCTCGGGGTGATTGAGCATCGCCACACCGACTACTTTTTCGTCCCTTACACCCTGCATAGCAACCCATCTGGCCCTTTGGCCCCAGATATTCTCAGCTCTTTGATCGCCGTTGGAACTAAAAAACATCCCGGTTCCCTTAACAGATTCTTTGGGCAGTGGTTTACCCGGCTGGGGATAGTTATCGCCTTTGGCTTCTCGCAAATAGTCCGACAATCGAAACGCACATACACCTTCCTCGATATCTTCGAAAACCACCTTATCGACTTTAGCTGTCAGATCGGCACTGATATCGATAGCATATTCGCCTTCGTTTTGCCCGGTTATGAATGTCATGGTCCTGTTCTCTTCGATGACGACGGTTCCCTTTTCGTTGATCCAATTCGTTAAGATCGAAAGTGTACCTTTGCTGTCGCCACCCTTGACTTGTTTGGTTTTGATATGCTTGATCTGAGGGGAACTTTTTATATTGTTCCAGAAATCCGTTCCATTGACCTGATCAGCCGTAAAATAAACTCCTACGTGATGCGGCTCATTGTCACTTCCGCCGGCAAGTTCGGTCAACGGGTATCTTCGCGTCAGTTCGATCCCGGAAAGAGTCCGCACCGGAACAAACGAAGGTTTCGGCCTTTTATCGCCATAGATATAAGTAGTGACTATCTTACCGTCGATTTTCACATCGATTTTATCTTTGGATTCGACGAACTCGATTTTTGCCTCTGCCACAGTCGCGGTTGTCCAAATTGTTAATAACATCAGGATAATAGTAGTTGCCTTATTCATAATTCAATCTCCATTTGGTAAAACATTCGAGGTTAATCGACGACAATTTCGTCCTGGTAAGCCGGGACGGTTACCTTCCAGTTTGTCTGCTCCCTGATATAGTCGCCGAAGCTCTTTGCGCTTTTTTCTTCACCGTGAATTACGAACAGATGTCTTGGCGGCCTTTTTAATTGTTTGAGCCAGTCGAAAAGCTCATTTCTGTCCGCATGGGCACTGAATCCGTGTATCCTTGCGATTTTTGCCCTGACGTGATGCTTTTGACCGTGTATTCTTATTTTCTTTTTTCCTTCGACGATTAGTCTTCCGAGTGTTCCGATTGCCTGGTATCCGACAAACATTATCGTGTTTTTCTTGTCGGTAATATTGTTGACCAGGTGGTGTTTTACTCTTCCTCCTGTGCACATTCCCGAACCGGCTATGACCATGATTGTTTCGGTCATGTTCTTTATCGCCTTTGATTCGGAGGTGGCTGAGGTGATGTTCAGGCCCGGAAACTTGAAAGGGGATTCGTGCTTTTTTATAAATTCTGTCATTTCCTCGTCGAACAATTCGGGATGGTTCTGGAAGACTTTGGTAATCCTGGCGGCCATTGGACTGTCGAGGAAAACCTTTATTTGCGGTATTGCGTTTTCGAGCAGCAACTCGTTAATATAGTAGAGGACCTCCTGCGAGCGCTCGAGCGCGAAGCTCGGTACGATTATATTTCCGCCCGCTTTTTTCGTAGCATTGATGACGTCGGCGATTCTCTTTTTTACGCTTATTGTTTGTTCATGCACCCGGTCGCCGTAAGTCGATTCGATCAGTGCGTAGTCGGCTTCATCGAAAACGGTCGGATCGCATACAATAGGTCGGTCAGGTCGGCCCATATCACCGGTGAAGATGATAATTCTTTCTTCGCCATTTTGGCGCACCTTGGTTCTTATGATTGCCGAACCGAGTACATGGCCAGCGTCGTAGAATGTAGCTTCGACACCATCGCCGAGCGGGACGACTTCGCGGTAGTTAATGGGACTAAAGAGCGGAAAACATGCCTCGGCATCGGCGGTAGTGTAGAGAGGTTCTATAGGGCGGGGGCTGGTTTTGCCTTGCTTTTTGTGACGTTTTCGTTTGTATTCGGCGTCTTCTTCCTGCAAGTGCGCCGAGTCGAGCAGGATTATTCGGGCGATTTCCGCGGTGGCCTTAGTGCAGTATATCTTGCCTTTGAATCCTTCCTTTACGATTTTAGGTATTAGTCCGCAGTGATCGAGATGCGCGTGGGTAAGCAATACCGCGTCGATGCTCTGAGCCGGAACCGGGAAGGGATCCCAGTTTCTATCGCGGAACTGACGTTCCTGGTATAGACCGCAATCAACGAGGATGCGGGTATCGTTGGCATCCATCATATGACGTGAACCGGTTACGTTTTGGGCTGCGCCTAAAAATCTTAGTTTTATCTTCATTGGTATTCTTGCCTCCATTAACAATGATTAGTAATACTGATTCTAAGAGGCTTTTAAGGTGCTGTCAAGCAGAGAAGCCGGCATCTTCGTAATTTAGCACAATGCCTTTATTCCGCGAAATGGCGGATTATACCGTATTTGCGGGGGACTATCATATCCGTGATTCGGTCGGGATCGTTTTCATCCGGCTCGTAATTGACGTCCATTATCTCGATAAAGTCAGCCGTATATTCCTTTAGCACACCGCAGTACTCGATAAGCTTTTCTCCCTTTACAAGCTCCAGTACGACTTTATGCCCGATATATCTTTCGAGCAGCGGTTCGTAGCTGGTGCCTACCGAGCCCATCAGTTCCTGTTTCATCTGGCTTACATATTTGTCCTGCGAGGTAAGTACTCCACCGGCTGGTGCGGCCTTCTTGGCCTGGGCCATCATCATGTTGACTACTTCGGCGACCGAATCCCTGACGGTCTTGAAAACGTTCATTGCTTTTCTGCCGATTCTTCGCAGCAAAGTCGGATGATATGCTTTTTCGAGGGATCGTTTTCTTTTGCTTTTGTTCTTGTCGCTTAACTGATCGTGGAATCGAAGAAGGGCCGCGATTTTATGATACTCGTGCTTGTAGAGCAGGAAACTGGTTTCGATGTGGCCCTGCTCGTCGGCGTGCTTGACCGGATATGCGAATTCCAACCCGGTGTTTTCGACCCGCAACTGTCCCCAGATGGTCTTGCCGGTAGTATCTTCGACAGTCACCATGAAACCGGCGAAGTTTTTGAGGCATTTGTCTTTTTTGCATCGTCTGATCAACGCCGCAACCAGCGTGGACAAAACGATAAAGACTATTGTTATCGCAAACGTGTTATCGGTAATAAAGTCAATCATTTTGTAACCCTGTCTGTTATCGAACAATCACCGACCACCGAACGATTACGAAGATAACCGAAACCAAGGCCCACGTCAAAACAAACTTTATGGTGCGTAAGGACCGCTCAAATCGTAAGATAAAGAATCGACTATCGCTTCGGTTCCATGTCCGGCGCCGAATAGGATATAGCTGCCGCGCGGAGTTCGGTATTCGTATCTTCGGCTTCCGATGAGCTTTTCGTCGCGATATATCTGGACGCTTCGGTCGCCGCGCACGGCCAGTCGGTATGTGTGCATTGCGTCGGTGTTGTCCATGTTCTCTGCGACGGGGCTGTATTGATCGAATTCCAGAAAAGCCGAGCCTAAAACAATACCTTCGTACCAATAAATGCCGTTTTTAGTTATGGTCATGGCATAGCGGCTTCCAGCACCGTCATACAGTTCCAGATCAACGCCCCTCTTCGAAGCAGTTTTGCGTATTTGTATTTTTATTTCTGCGGTAAAACCTTTGGACTGATCGAGAGTATCATAACCCGGAGCACTGGCGCTTCGCCACCAGCACTGTTGATTTTCCGTCAACTTGATTTTGATGCCGCCACTCGGATGTGACGTTGCGATTTCGGTTTCTTTCGGTCCTCTGTATTTAAATCCGAACTTATCTTTGCTGGGCACCGAGCCTGGAATGTATTTGATTGCCAGTATTTTCTTTCGCTCAAGCAGTGTAGCCGCCGGCGGCGCGATGGCCGGGGCTGCCGGAGGCGGGGTCTTAAGCCACTTTAGATTGAACGAGTATTGGTTGCGGCTGCTAAGAAGATGCACAACATTGTCGGGAGTCTGGCAAACAGAAAGATAACCGACGTACTCACTGTGACTTGCATCGAGCGTGATCGGATGACCATCCATGGTTTCGATGTCACGGCCCGGCCCGTCGTCGCTGACAGGTCGGATATTTGACCATGTTTTGCCTTCGTCTTCTGATATCGCTGCGAATAGTCCCGAGATCGGACGCTTGTTACCGCTCGCGTCTTTTATCATCATCTTTTTGCAAAAAGAGGCGAAGAACAGAGGCCCCTCTTTCAATCTCATAAACGCCACACGCTGACCGAGGTTTACCGGCTGAAACGGGCCTGGAGAATACTGCCATGATTTGCCCATGTCACCGGAAATGCTGATCGGTATTTTTCCATCGATTGGTTTTCGCCTTCCAAAGGCCATTAGGCGCCCGTCGTTTAACTGTACGACGCCTGCGTGAATACCACGAATGCTTCCACCGGGATCAATCCATGTTTTACCTTCATCGGAGCTTAAGGAAAGGATCGATCCGCCGCGACCGTCACTGGGTACTACGATTCTACCGTCTGCGGCGCGGAAGACCGACTCGACAACAAAGTTCGTCCGCTTGTCATGGTCGGGCCAGATGAAACGAGCCTTCGACCAGGTAGCACCGCTGTCGGTGGATTTCCTAAGCAGCATTGCCATGCCCCGGCCGGTGACAGCGAGTCCATTAAAGTGAAAGATCGTGCCCTTGCCGTCGTGCCAGAGCGTGTGAGCGTGGTCGTTGCGGTCGGGTGCGTCCCAGAACGACGATGCCGGTTCCCACTCTTTATGCCCGTAGCGAAGGCGGCTCGCGGCGATACTTAGTTCACGCCCCCCTTCGCTGTAGCATGTAAACCATGCTGCGAGCAGGTCGCCGTTAAGGCATTCGGTGATAGCGGTAAAATGACTGTGACCGCCAAAGAGCGGGCCTTTGGCATCGGCGGGGATTTTCACAAACAGATTCGGACCGTTGAAATACGGCTTATCCGGATCAGGACCTTCTGCAATATCCGTTGGGACATTCTGTTTGACGTAACGCTGATGGGGCTGGGTAATCTTTTTTAGTGCTTCGCTCTTTGGCAGTTCGCCGACGACAACACGAAAACCACTAAGCCACTGGCGGTCGTCAGGATGCGAGCCAATGCGGTTCGCCGAGCGAAGGTAATAATCCATCGTCGAGTGACTTCCGCCGCGGGCGACGCGAAAGTCACCATCTACCCGGCCCACCGGATCCATCTGAGAGTGTATCTCGTAAGGACCGTACCAGTCGTAACACCATTCTTCGACATTACCGTGCATATCGTAAAGCCCCCATGCGTTGGGAACAGTCTTGCCGACCGCTAGCTTCGGTTCGGTCCTTTCGGTGATTTTCTTCGGTAGTAAGTCGCCGGTATAAAATGCCGTAGTCGTTCCCGCCCGGGCTGCGTATTCCCACTCGGCTTCTGTCGCCAATCTATAAGAGCGGTCTTCTTTTTCGCCAAGCCATTTGCAAAAACCCATCGCATCGTTCCAACTCACGAAGATGACTGCCTCATTGTCTTCTTTTGAAAGTCTCCGGCGGCCTCGCTGCTGTTTATGAGCAGCATCGAACTTTTCGTACTGGGCGTTGGTCACTTCAAAGACGGCCATGTAGAACGGCTTGGTGATAGTGACACTATGCCTGGGATGTTCATCGAAATCACCGGTTGCAAAGACCGTGCTGTCGGTTATCAGTTCTTCGGGCAGCTCTTTTCCCTCGAAACCCATCTCGAAAGTTCCCGGCTCGATGCGGACAAATTTCATGCCAAGCGAATTTGTAAATCCTTTACCCTTCGGCATGTTGGCTCCATTAAGTCCGACAGCTATTGCCAATACGAAAAGCAAAGTTAATTTCAAAGTACTTCTTGTCATAAGTGTTGCTCCTTAGTCTGCGATGGGTTTGATTTCAAAATGATCGATATCGATTCGGCCGTTGCTCATCATAAAGAATGCCGAGAGCGATTCGGTCGTCGCCCGTTTGTAATAAATACCTTCCTTGCTTTCCTTTACCTCGGTGGTCGGCTCGGCTCCGTCGATGCCATAATAAATTCGCCAGCGAAGCGTCTTTTCTTTGTAGATCAACCGCAGCTTAATAGAATCGATCGGCTTGGCAAGCGGTATCTTTTTGAACACGCGCCCGCTGATAGCGTTTTCACGTATCGAGACAAACATGTTTGGATTCAGATCGTTACCGGATGCGTCTTTGTTGAAGGGATCCTTAAATCCGAGCGTCATTCCATCGGAAATGTTTTTGCCTCGTGGATTGTAGTGAATATTCTTTACGCAAAAGAGTGCCTCGAACGAACCGCTGCCGACGTTGCGATTCAAACCGTTATAATGAACAAATGTATCGACAGTGAATTGTCCCTTGCCGTTAAAGCCCCCGGTAAAGCCCTTGTAATCGACCAAGTCTTCGTTATCGAAGTCAGGTCCGTCGAAGGTTTCGACGAGGGGTTGTACCCGCAGAGGCGGTGCCGGTGCCGGCGGCGGCGAGGTCTTTAACCATTTGAGATTGAACGCGAAGTGGTTTCTGCTGCTGATAAGATGTACAAGACCGTCGCTACTCTGACAGCCCCCGAGGTAGCCGCGGAATTCACTGCTGTGGGCGCTGTATCTGATTGCCCCACCGTCAGTGCATTCGATCTGGCGACCGGGACCATCGTCAGTGATGAGTCGTTTGTATTTCCACGTCTTTCCATCGTCGTCACTTAGTGCCGCAAAAAGACCGAAGACATTTCTTTTAGCTCCGGATGAGTCCGTAATCTCAAGACCATCGCCGATATTGGCGAACGATGCGAGGAACAATGGGCCCTCTCGCAGTTTTAAAAGCACAAGACGCTGTCCTCCGGCAACAGGCTGAAATTCGCCCAGGTGTGTAGTAAAGCTCTTGCCAAAATCGCGAGAGATACTAACAGGCATACTGGCGTCGTCATAGTCGCGGCGGCTCATGGCCAGGAGACTACCGTCGTCAAGCTGAACAACACCAGCGTGAATACCCGGTATGTCACCGCCGGGGTTCGTCCACGTCAGTCCGTCATCGCCGCTAAGCCACAGGGTGTCCCTGCCGTCAACGACAAGCACGATAGTGCCGTCGTGCAGCCTGAAGATAGGTTCGGAAAGCTGATGACCATGTGAAAAATCGGGCATGATCGCCCTGGATACCGACCAGGTTGCGCCGTTGTCGTCGGACGACCGCATCATCATAGCCATTGTGCCATGACCGGCGTCGGCCGCAACGCCGGTGAAATGATATATCTTGTTAGTCTTTTCATCGTACCACATCGCCGGCGCGTGGTCGTTGCGGTCGGGTGCGTCCCAGAACCCCGATGCAGGCTGCCACTCAACTTGTCCCCACACCAGCCGACTCGCCGCCTGAGCCAGTTCGCGGTCGCCTTCATTAGCGCACGTGTACCAGCAGACGATGAGGTCGCCGTTGGGACATTCGACGATAGCCGGGTCATGGTTGTGACACGAGAAAAGCGGCCCGACTGCTTCTCGCGGAATTTTGACGTATTTGTAAGGTCCGCGGAAATAAGGTTTATCCGGATCAGGTCCGCGTTTGACGGATTCCGGATCGCGCTGAACTACGTTACGCTGATTCAAAGGCAGTTCAGGTTTTAGTGGTTTAGTTAACGGCAGTTCTCCGATAACGACGCGAAAACCCATCAGCCAGTTTTTGCATTCGGGCATCTGACCCATACGATTTGCGCTGCGGCGATAATACTGGTTGGTGCTGCTGGCGCCTCCGCGAAGAACCTTGAAATCACCCTTGACGTAACCGACCGGATCGGTTTTGGATTTCTCAGTATAAGGACCATACCAGTCAAAACACCATTCTTCGAGGCCTCCGTGCATATTAAACAGACCCAGAGGATTCTGCAGTACGATGTTGGGGTCCGGTTTGGTAATTTCATCCGGGAGGGTATCGCCGGTATAGAAGTTCGTTACAGTCCCGGCGCGGCAGGCGTATTCCCACTCGGCCTCTGTCGGCAATCGATATGGCAAGCCTTCGAGATCGGACAACCACCGGCAAAAAGACTGAGCGTCGTACCAGTTGACGTATGTCACCGCTTCGTCGTCACCTTTCGATGCTTTGGGAGCGTCACGCATCTCTCGATGCTGCGGATCGAACAATTCATACTGAAAATTCGTCACCTCGAATACGCCCATGTAAATCGGCTTTGTGATAGTGACTTTGTGGACGGGCTTTTCGTCATAGTCACCATTGCGAAGCAGGTCAAACTTTCCCCTCCCTCTAAACGTCGGGACTATCTCCCAAGGCAGCGGCGTCTTGATCTGCCCCATCTTGAAAGTTCCAGACTCGACCCGAACCAGTTCCATACCGATTGAGTTGGTATGTTCTTTCCCGGTAGGCTTTTCAACTGCATGGCAAAGCGAAAAAACGGTTGCGATTACTATTACTATAATGGTGATACGATTTCTCATTATCAACTCCTGTACTCTAAATGTCATTGCGAGGAGCGTAGCGACGCGGCAATCTCAAACCTAAGAATTGAGATTGCTTCGCTTTGCTCGCAATGACTGTTCTGTACCATTTCATTTTTTAGGGCCTCTTAGTTTTGCTGTGGTGGCATTGGTGTCTTAATCCATTGGATGTTGAACTGATAGTGCAGCGCGCTCGAAATCAGGTTTATTACACTGTCGAGTCCCTGGCAAACGGACATGTACCCTTTTGGCTCTGCGGTGTTCCGGTCCATGACAAATTCATCGGTCCACGCTCCACCGTCCAATTTCTTTGCCGCACCGTCATCGGTGACAAGTCGCTTGTAAGGCCAGGTCTTTCCGTCATCGTAAGACAGCGCTGCGAAAAGCCCGGTGACTTCTCGTTTTTTCCCCGCCGCGTCGGTAAGCGTCATACCCGGCGTAAAAGCTGCGAGAAACAGCGGACCTTCTTTTAACCGCATAAGCGCAAGCCGCTGACCGTCGGAGACAGGATGAAATTCACTTGCCTGCACCTGCCATGATTTACCCATGTCACTGGAAATGCTCATCGGCATTTTACTATCAACATTCATACTGCGGCCAAGTGCCATCAGTCGTCCGTTATTTAATTGAACTATGCCGGCGTGAATGCCGTTAATCAAACCGCCGGGATCGGACCAGGTCAAACCATTATCACGACTTATCCAGACCGTCGAACCGTAAATGGCATCGGCACCGAATACAATGGCACCATCTTGTGTCCGAAACGCAGGCTCACCGACCATTTGCCGATAGCCGTGTTCGGGCACAATGATTCGTGCACGCGACCATGTCGCGCCGCTGTCTTTTGAAGTTCGCATTATAATGCCCAGACTACCCCATGTCGCGGCTGCGGATAGGCCGTTAAAATGATAGATCGTTTTGTCACCGTCGAACCACAGACCTGGGCAGTGATCGTTCCTATCGGGCGCGTCCCAGAAAGGCCGGGCCGGCTCCCACTGCTCGCTACCGTAACGAAGACGACTTGTACCCACGGACACTTCGCGACCGTCTTCTTCATAACAGCTATACCAGATAGTGACAAGATCGCCGTTCGGACATTCGACGATACCGGGATCATGATTGTGACCGGGAAACAGCGGTCCGTAGGAATCGGCTGGAATTTTTACATAAACTCGCAGGCCTTTGAAATATGGTTTATCAGGATCGGGTCCGACAGTGACATCGTCGGCTATTGTCTGGTTGATCCCGGCGCGCCGGGACTGTCGTGCTGAAATCTCCAAAGGCGCTGTATCAGGTAGTTCACCGATGACCACACGAAAACCGATATACCAGTGCCTGTCCTCGGGAAGGCTTCCCATTCGGTTGGCACTTCGCAGATAATAAAGCTCGGTCGAGTGACTACCCCCGCGACTAACTTTGAAATCACCGGTAGCATAACCAACAGGATCGGTCTGCGGCTTTTTTTCGTATGGGCCGTACCAATCGTAGCACCACTCCTCGACGTTACCGTGCATATCGTACAAACCCCACGGATTCGGCGGCGTTTTGCCAACGGTCAACGCCGGTTGTATCGGCTCCTTGCGATTCACCCACTTGGGATCATTAATCTTGTCGGTCGTTCGGGCATCGGGATACCAGCTTCGCCGAACATTTTTGTGAAATGCTTTCGGTAGCGTGTCACCGGTACTGTAAGGCGTATCTGTCCCGGCCCGACAGGCGTATTCCCATTCGGCTTCGGTCGCCAGACGGTAACTAAGACCATCTTTCTCCGACAGCCATCTGCAAAATGACATTGCGTCGTACCAGCTTACGAAGACTACAGCTTCGTCATCGTTCTTGGAGAATTTTAATTTTCCCCGAAGATTTTTATGTCCCGGATCGAACAGTTCGTACTGATAGTTCGTTACTTCAAAGATGCCCATGTAAAATGGCTTTGTGATTTCGACTTTGTGCTTCGGATGTTCGTCGAAGTCACCGTTGGCAAAGACCGATGGACTCGATAAAACTGCTTTGGATAAAGTCTTATCTTCAAAACCCATCTCAAAACTCCCCGGCTCAATGCGGACAAACTTCATACCGAGTGAATTTGTATAAACCGCCCCAGTCGGACCTTTAGCACCGGCCGTCAATGTCACACTACAAACACATAAGAGGATTATTATAAGTTTTCCATACAATTTAATATCCTCCATCAATCCTTGGGTATGATTTGAAAGTGATCGATATCGGCACTACAGTTACTCAAAAGTATCATTGCTGCCAATGACTCACTCGTAGGCGTTTTACGGTTGATGCCTTTGATGCTGTCGGGCAATTCAGTGGTTGGTTCCGCACCGTTGAGACTGTAGAAAATTTTCCAGTTCCTTTTCGGCCGGTCATAGATAATCTTTAACGTCGCAGCCGTCGGTGGCTCGGCCAGGGGGACACCTGCGATATTGTCAGCCTTGACCAGAAACAGCATCGAACCGGAAAAGGCGTCTTTGAAACCGAGACTGATACCCGGCGGAGTTTTTTTGCCGTAGGGTTTGTACTTAATGTTCTTTACAGAAAAGATCGCCTCGAATGAGCCTTCCCCCACGATGCGATTAATACCGTTGAAATGATTTTTAGAGTTAATGGAATATTGCCCTTTGCCGTTAAAACCTCCGGTAAAGCCCTTGTAGATGACCCACTCATCGGCGTCGAAATCCCCAGGCCCCGAGAAAGTTTCAACTACCTTTTTAAGTTTGACCGGTTCAGATGCCGCAGGTGGAGGCGGAGTTTTGATCCACGCCAGATTGAAGCTGTAGTGATTACGGCTGCTGATGATATGTATCAAATTATCGGTGCTCTGACAAACAGAGAAGTACCCGCGATACTCACCGCTATGTGAGCTAAGCGTAATAGCGCCGCCGTCGGTGCACTCGATAGTATGACCGGGTTTATCGTCGGTCAGCAGTCTTTTATAAGGCCAGGTCTTTCCGTTGTCTTCGCTAAGTGCTACGAAGAAACCGCGGACCTGTCGCTGTTGGCCCGAACTGTCGGTAACTGTTACGCTGCCTTTACCTTCGCCGGCTGCGAACGAACCAAACAAAAGCGGCCCTTCTCTTAGCCGAAGCAAAATAAGCCTTTGTCCGCCGCCGATAGGGGCAAATTCACTTGCGACCGATGTGAAAGATTTACCCAAATCCGTTGAAATTGCCTTGGGCATCATATTGTCGATATTACCGCTACGACTAAATGCTATTATCGAATCGTCGGCAAGTTGTGCGACACCGGTGTGGATACCCGGTATGTCACCGCCTGGATTTTGCCATGTGTTGCCCTGGTCACGACTGGTCCATAGTGTGTCACCACCATCGACCGCCAAGGCAAGAGTCCCGTCGTTCATTACAATGAACGGCTCACTGGGCTGCTGACCGCCTTTATGCTCCGGCAAAACAAGCCTTGGCCTGGACCATGTTGCCCCGCTGTCTTTGGAAGTCCTCATTACCATAGCCAGTGGGCTGTAAGTTGCGCCCGGAGATATTCCGTGTAAGTGGTAAATTGTATCTTTGCCGTCAAAGCCCAGAATCGGTGCATGGTCGTTGCGGTCCGGACTATCGAAAAACATATCCGCCGGCTCCCAACTTTCATTACCCCAGCGCAATCTGCTCGCGACCAGGCCAAGTTCACGGTCCTTCTCCGAAACGCACGTGTACCAGACCGTCAACAGATCACCGTTGGGACACTCGACAATGGCCGGATCGTGATTGTGTCCTGCAAAAATTGGACCGTTTGCTTCTTTAGGTATGCGAACATATTTACGCGGACCCTTAAAATACGGTTTATCCGGATCCGGACCTTTTTTGACCGATTCCGGATCGCGCTGGATTACGTTTCGCTGATGCAGCGGCGGCCTCGGAGCCGCTAATGGTCTTGTTTCCGGAAGCTCTCCGATTACAACCCTAAAACCAATAAGCCAGTGCTTATCTTCCGGCACTGCACCAAGACGGTTGGCAGAACGAAGAAAATAAATCGGCGTGCCGTGACTTCCACCGCGCAAAACGCGAAAATCCCCGGACGCATACCCGACAGGATCGGTTTGCGATTTGCTTTTATATGGCCCATAAAAATCGTTGCACCATTCCTCGACATTACCGTGCATATCGTAGAGTCCCCATCTGTTAGCTGGAGTTTCGCCGACAACAAGAGACGCAGGCTGAGGCCATCCGGTACGGACCTGGTTCTTATGAAATTCTTCACCGAGGATGTCACCGCTATGGTAGTTTGTCGTTGTTCCAGCACGACAGGCGTATTCCCATTCGGCCTCGGTGGCAAGTCGATAATCAAGACCCTCCTGGTCACTAAGCCACCGGCAGTATGCCTGTGCTTCGTACCAGTTTACATTAATCACCGCTTCATTGTCCTCTTTGGAAAGACCGTTGGATGTACCCCGCAGTTTCTTATGCTCTGGATCAAAAAGCTCGTACTGATAGTTGGTAACTTCCATACTTCCGATGTAAAACGGCTTTGTAATAGTGACTGTGTGGACGGGTTTCTCATCGAAATCACCTTCACTAAACGTATCCATCCTTCCCCCGCGCCGTGCACTAATTATCCATAGCACCTCAGCCGGCAGGGGGGTATTGATCTGGCCCATTTGAAAGGTTCCAGGCTCGATCCGGACAAATTTCATCCCTCTCGAGTTAATATAAACATCGCCTGTCGGGCCTCCTTTTACCGTCGCCGTGGTTGCGCATGCAGTCGTCCCAAGCAGAACCAAAAGGCTAATCAGACATACCAGTGACAAAGGGCACTTAGTGCCATAAGCTTTATTCATCTTTTGTTCTCCTGTAGTTGTATTAAAATGTTTCCTAACTCCCGCCGACAGTTCGTTTGAGCTGCTGCGGCGAAGTACCCTTGGGTACAATTAATAAAATCTGACCTTTTTCCGTTTCAAATTCCAGCAGCGGCACGCCGGGAATATCTTTTTGTTTCTTGCCATTGAGATATAACGACAGTTGCTTTGGGGACCAGGGATTTCTCACTCGGCATTGACCGCCCGATTGTGATTTGATTTCAATAAATTCGATAGTTCCTTTTCGTATTGACGACGTCACCAGAAACGCCCCTTTACACAGCAGTGTAAATTCCGCGTCCCAGTCTTGGGGACATGCCTCGAACACCCGTATGACATTGTCACCAGCCGTTCGCGCCGGAACACTCTGACAAAGTGCCTGCTGGATCCCCCACGCGGCAAGCCCGAGCCTTTGAGCACCCAGAGTGTTGACACCTTCGCGAAGCGTCATCCGGTTGGCAAGGACTGACGTGAATCCCGTCTGCTCGGAAGCTACAAATCCCCAGTGACCGTCTATCACCTTTATCTGGTTGACTATCAGAATCTTAAAGTCTTCATTGCGCCCCAGTCTCGCGGCGACAACAGGCGTAGCCGACAGCACGTGCGCCGTTGTGTTTGGCCCAACGCCGTCCGGATAAAACGCCGCGTTCGTCATCCTGATAGATTCGGCGTCCGATTCGAGCGTCACCAGATCGTAGTGCACACTCGGATGCCACGAGCTATAGCGAACCGGACCTTCCATGTACCTGCCGAGCCAAGTGCCCGTCACGGCTGGCCGACCCTTCGTCGGTATCGGCGCAAGATTATCAAACATTTCCTGCCACATCGGACGCAGATCCGCATCGACATCGAGTATCTCCGATGCCTTTATCGCTGTCGGCAGAATACCGTGCATCGCAGAAATCTCCATCATGGTATCCTGGCGATAGCCGCGGAAGGGCTCGTTATTGTTGACATAATAGATGTGATATTTGCCATCGCGCCCTTTCTTTACATGAGGAAAATTGCGATAAAATTCGGCCGCACCTTTTATCATCGGGTAGCCGACATCACGCAGCCACTGCTGGTCCATAGAATGTTCGTACCTCAACCAGTACATGTATGCGGTACGAGCCGTCGCAGCCAGTAAATGAACAGTGTGACCGTAGGGACCCTGGCCTTTGTTGGGATAGACCCATCGGCCATCCACCCACTTGCCGTAAGACCTCCAGTTCCACCGGCCGTTGTGCGGATGCTTCGAAAAAGCAAAGTCTATAAACTTCTGCGATCTCTGGCTCCATGGCTTTCGCAGAAGATAGAGATCCCGCATCTCAGCCGCGATATCTTCCGGAAGTACTTCCAATCCGTTAAAGGATGTCGTTTCCGGTATGAAGATACCTTTACTGTCCCACTGCTGACGCGCCGCTATAGCGCTCGATTCATACATACCCGAATACATACCGAACATCGGGTCCATTAATTCGAGTCGGTTTGTTGCCGGAAGCGCCCGGTAGTATGTGCGAAGGTTAAAGTACCAGTGCTGTGCGCCCCAGTGACGATAATCGCCCTCGGTTGACCAGATCATCGCACCGTACCGCGGCGGGTATTTACCCCGAGAACTCGAACCCATAATGTATAAAAAGTATGTGTAATGCTGCTCGACGAGTTCAGCTTGCCCGTCACTGCTGCTAAGATGTATAAACGCCTTAGACCAGAAAGTGTGCCACCATTTTTTGTTATCTTCGAGAAGCCCCTCGAATCCTTTCCCCATTGCGGCGTCGAGCTTCTCAAGTGCCGAAGCCACCAGATCCTCATCAGGATCGAAACTCGCCGCTGTCGCCATCAGGATTGTAAACTTGCCGTTGCCCGCCTCAGCCGCCAGGCGCGCCTCTGCGACATTGGCGAGTTTCGCTTTCGAATCCCTGCCGATTACTGCAATGGCCAATGCCGAACCGCAGTAATAGTCACCTTCCTCGAATTTCTGTGTAAGGATGATTATGCGTTTGCTCAAGTGGAACTTCGATGTGGCCTTGTGGTTCTTCGTCAACACGACGGAATCCTGCCGCTCGATATATTCTGCCGATTGACCCGGAAATGACTTAGCTTTATGACGCATCATACGCAGATTGGTATTTATAATCTGGGGATCGGATCGGTTGTCGGTAACTTCAACAGCCATAACGTCTTTACGATGCCAGGCAAGCACCCGCGCCGTGACACCTTTACCTTTTACTGTCGCAAGCCCGTCATAAACGGACAAATGTTGAAGGCATTTATCATCGCCAAAAACATCCTGACCGAAATCGACAAAATCAATATTAACGTGCCCGCACCCGTAGGCATAGTCCCAGTCACGCCGGTTGAAGCTGCGCGAATAGCTGTTGGCAGCATAAACATCAACCCGGTTGAGCTGGAACTTCAAAGACGAAGGCGATGTCCAAACAAGCGAGCCCATAGTCCCATTACCAATAGGAAGCCCTTCCTCTGCACGAACAACAGGCTTTTCGTAAGTAAGATCCGCCCGCGAGACAAGGTTCTTGTAATCAACGCTCAGTATCGACGATTCAGCAAAGACTTGCGAATAGAAGACACTCAAAACAATGCAGCAGGCTAAATGTAATTTTCTATTATTTTTAATTTTCTCGAACCTCCTCATCTGAAAACAAGGTCTATATTGTTGAAAGTTGGGGTATTTCTCCAGCCTTATAGCCGTTGATACCGGTGTATGCACTCCGGCCTTGGAAGAGACCGCATAGGCCCGCATAGGCTTATACTCGTAATTTCTGCGTCCTGCCACGGATTAGCTTGTGCGGGACAGCCGATTTTTGCTTTGGTTCTTTGTTTCACAGGGCGATGATTTTACCCGAAATGCCACCGCTTAGCCATGCTTTTTTACCGGCTTAGAGAACGCCCATTTGCTCCAGCACCTTCTTGAGTCCCTGCTTTTCTTCGGAAGTGATTTGCTCCAGGGGCTCTCTTATAGGCCCGCTGGGTAGACCGATCAGGTCCATAGCCGCCTTGATGATGGCGTGAACGAGCACAAGGTCAGGTGCAGCTACGACCGAGCACGCAACGGTCGGAATCTTAGAGCGTTTCTTCATCAGTCCAGCCCTGAACTCATAATATGGCGCGATTCGATCGGTCAGTTCGACGGCCTTATCGAAGTCCCGGTCTCGGCACGCCTTATAGATATCCACCGCGATTTCAGGAGCGAAGTTAGCAAATTCGGTCACAAAACCAGGACACCCAAACAGTGCAAAGAACGGAAAAACGAGCTGACCGATCCCGCAGACAATTACCATATCCTCAGGATCCACTGCACGCTGCATAAAGTAATATGCCCCGACGTCGGAAACGTTTTCCTTATCGGCGATTATGTTATCGATCTTTGAAATCCTCGCCATAAGATGCGGCGGGATCCAAAGCTTGGTCGTGTAAGGGTTGTTGTAAATCATTACCCCGATATCGATATTCTCGGCTATGGTTTTATAGTGTCGATAGAGACCTTCCTCGGTGACAGGCTGATAATATGGATTGACCACCATCACACCATCGGCCCCGGCATCCTGGGCTTTCTGGCTCAACTCGATTGTAAGCCTGGTCCCTGATCGACCGGTCCCGCCGAAAACCGGAAACCTGCCCGCCACTTCTTCGACCGTGATTTGAATAACCGCGTTGCATTCTTCGTCGGTCATCGCATAAAACTCACCGGTACTGGCCGTGGTGACAAAAACAGCATCTTCCCCTTCGAGCTTTTTCGCTATATGACTAACAGCGGTTCGAATTGCCTTTTCGTCCAGATCGCCGTTCTCGTCGAAGTGGCTCATTACAAGATGAATTACACCTTTTATCTTGTCTTTAACTTCCTTTGGTTTTAAGGCCATCTTTCACTCCTTTGTATACTGATCTCAATTGAATTTTCCCGTTTATCCGCGGGTAAGTAACGTAGAAACAAGCAGTTACGGTTTTATTCGCGGACATTTACTACCCTTAAGGGTATACTATT
>SDBT01006883.1_pt1 | contig 18809 bp, 19 predicted proteins | sample 2277101 | NCBI WGS metagenome assembly SDBT01 (sample SAMN10404973, study PRJNA504765) | marine sediment metagenome | isolation source: marine sediment core GS10_PC15, 103 cmbsf | place: Arctic Ocean: Southern Knipovich Ridge | collected 2010
CTGTTTCAAGATGGCAGCCAGTTTGTCATCCAGCTCAACGGTAACCACCCAGCCGGCCCGCCTGGCTAGCTCCTTAGTCAATACCCCCAGGCCGGGGCCTATTTCCATAATAACATCGCCAGCAGTAAGCTCGGCTGCTAAGATAATAAGCTTAAGCACCTCCTCATCAACAAGGAAATGCTGTCCCAGTCCTTTTCTTGCACGAAGGCTTGAACGGCGCAGCAGCCCTTTAGTCTGAGCCAAAAGTGTCCCTGCCTCTAAGTAATGCCGCTTGGAGCCTGCTTTTTTCGTTGCCTTCGTCTCCATTTAATACCAATCGAGTAAACTACATCCGGTCTTTCCGGCCTCCATCTATGGCGATAGTCTCGCCACAGATGAAAGAGGAATCATCTGAAGCCAGGAATAAAGCTAGATTGGCGATATCCTGAGTGATGCCTATCCTACCAAGGACTGACAATTTTTTAGTATTTTCTACGAATTGTTCGACCTGTTCTGGCGTTCTTTGAAAATAAGTTATCGGGGTAATGACTGCCCCCGGAGCAATGGCATTAATGTTTATTCCGTAGGGTGATAACTCTAAGGCAGCAGACTTGGTCAACTGGATGACACCAGCCTTCGCTGCGGAATAACTACTCAGTCTCGGGAGGGCACCACCCCGCCCACAAATCGAGGAGACATTGATAATCTTGCCATATTTCTGCTCTATCATCTGCTTAGCAACAGCTTGAGTGCACAGGAATACTCCCTTAAGGTCTGTCGCTATTACGATATCCCAATCTTCCTCGGATGTGTCTATTAACAAGGCTCTACGTAGTACCCCGGCATTATTTACCAGGATGTCAATCCTGCCAAACTCATCTACCGTCCGCTTCACCATGTTTTGCACCTGTTTCTTGACACTAACATCGACAGCTATCGCCAGAGAACGCCTCCCCAGAGCTTTAATCTCCTCAACTGCCTTCTCCAGGCTAGCCATGTTTCGGCTACAAACCACGACATCAGCCCCCTCTTTAGCAAACTCCAAAGCGATACTCTGCCCTATTCCAGTACCACCACCAGTGACAATCGCCACCTTGCGGCTTAGCTTCCCCACATTATTCCTCCTATATTATCCTGTGCCATACCGAACAAACTTTAGTGCTTATAGCAACCCAGAGTTAAAATCGCAAGCACCAAGCTTGCCTACTGCTGCCAACAACAACTTCTACGTTAAAGCAGACTACATCCGATTAGTTCTTCCTCCATCCACAGGAATAGTCTGTCCGCTGATAAAAGAAGAATCTTCCGAAGCGAGGAACAAGGCCACTCTAGCGATATCTTCGGGGTTACCCAGCCTATCAAGAACTGCTGCCTTTTTCCGCTCCTCCAAGAATTGCTCAAACTCCTCCGCTGTTTTTTGCGTACTACGCGCCATAGGAGTCAGAATCAGTCCCGGAGCAATACAATTAACATTGATGCCATAGGGTCCTAACTCAAAGGCAGCATTCTGGGTCAACTGGATAACACCAGCCTTGGAAACACAGTAACTGGGCCCATCTCCGAGGGCACCACCCCGCCCACAAATCGAGGAGACATTGATAATTTTGCCATATTTCTGCGCCATCATCTGCTTGGCGACAGCTTGAGTGCACAGAAATACCCCTTTAAGATTGATATCTATTACCTCACCCCAATCCTGCTCAGTCGTCTCCAGTATGGTGGCGATACGCAAGATGCCGGCATTATTTACCAGGATATCAATCCTGCCAAACTCATCCACCGTTTGCTTCACCATGTTCTGTACCTGTTTCTTGACACTAACATCGGCAGCTACCGCCAGAGAACGCCTCCCCAGAGCTTTAATCTCTTCAGCCACCTTCTCCAGGTTAGCCTTTTTCCGGCTACAAACCACCACGTCAGCCCCCTCTTTAGCAAACTCCAAGGCAATACTGCGTCCGATTCCAGTGCCACCACCAGTGACAATAGCCACCTTGCGGCTTAGCTTCCCCATATTATCTCCTTTCCTATGTTATCTATGAAATTCTGGCATTTCTGCCTCCATCTACGACGATAGTCTCGCCACAGATGAAAGAGGAATCGTCTGAAGCCAGAAATAAGGCCACATTAGCGATATCCTGAGGGTCGCCTACTCTACCTATCGGCGCTCTTCTCGCCGCAGCCAGCCATTCTTCAATCTGCTCCGGAGTTTTCCCTTCTCTATAGATAGGAGTCTCGATCGACCCTGGCGCAATGCCATTAACATTTATGCCATGGGGCGTTAACTCTAAGGTAGCAGACTTGGTCAGCAGGTCAACACCAGCCTTCGAAGCACAGTAACAGGCCAATCTCGGACGGGGGGCACGTATTCCCGCAACCGAGGAGATATTGATAATCCTGCCATATTTTTGCGCTATCATCTGCTTGGCGACAGCTTGAATACACAAAAAGACTCCTTTAAGATTGATATCTATTAAATTATCCCAATCCTCTTCGGGCAGATCTGCTATCAGGCCATAAGGTGCGATGCCAGCATTGTTGACCAGGATATCAATCCTGCCAAACTCATCTACCGTTTGCTTCACCATGTTCTGCACCTGTTCCTTGACACTAACATCGGCAGCTATCGCCAGAGACCGTCTCCCCAGAGCTTTAATCTCCTCAGCTACCTTCTCCAGGTTAGCCATTTTCCGGCTACACACCACGACGTCAGCCCCCTCTTTAGCCAGTGCCAGGGCAATACTGCGCCCGATTCCAGTGCCACCCCCAGTGACAATAGCTACCCTCCGGTCTAACTTTCCCATGTTATCCCTCCCAAATTATCTTGTGTCGTGCTGAATAACTTTAGTGTCTTACTGCAGTTTATGTCAATAATATCGGGTGCTGCTTACCTAATCAGATACCATAGCTTAAGCGAGACACCAAACGCATAGGCAGGTTATGCTCCACCATCCTGGCCTGAGTGATACCGATATCATAAGGAACGCGGTAGAGCCGAACCATTTTCGCTTCGCTATCATACATGGCGTAACTGGCACGAGGGTCGCTATCTCGGGGCTGTCCGACGCCCCCGGGATTAATAATCAATCGGCTCCTGCCCAGGACAAGCCCGACATCAGCCTTGAACGGGCTAAAGGAACAACCACCAGTTTCAGTATACTTGAATATCGAAGGCACATGGGAATGACCTACCAGGCAAAATGGTGAGTGGAAGTGAGCAAAATTTTCCTTAGCGCTGCTGATTGAGAGGAGATATTCCCAGATAGGCTCTCTCGGGCTGCCATGTACTAAAGTGAAATCATCTTTCTCAATGACCTGTGGCAAGCCTTCCAGATAGTCGACATCCTGCGGGTCCAATTGCTGGGCTGTCCAGCGGCAGGCGACAGCGGCATCAGGGTTAAACTCAGAGAGACTGAGCTTGCCTATGGCAGCCCAATCATGATTTCCGGCAACACAAACATGGTGATACTGACGCAAAAGCTCAAGGCACTGGTGGGGGTCGGGACCATAGCCGACAACATCTCCCAAGCACCACACCTCCTTCACTTCTCCGCGGCGCTTGATGTCTTCCAGCACGGCAGTAAAAGCAGTCAGGTTAGCATGAATATCAGCAATAATGGCGTAACGCATTCTGTAAAGAATATAACAGTTTTTAGCTGCTGTGGCTAGGGCTGGGTTGTGACCCCCATATAGGAATGCTATAATTTTAGCATGAACGTTGCAGAGCTAGGAGAATTCGGACTGATTGACCTCCTGGCTAAAATGGCTAGTAAATCCTATGACAAACAGCTCACACCCTGGCAACAACTGATAATAGGCATTGGTGATGATGCCGCCGCCTGGCAAGGTGATGCCTCAATCCAATTGGCTACGGTTGATTCCTTCATCCAGGATGTTCACTTCTCTCTGGGCAACGCTTCCTGGGAAGAACTGGGCTGGAAGGCGCTAGCCATCAACCTGAGTGACATTGCTGCCATGGGCGGCCTACCCAGATATGCACTGGTAGCCCTGGCCTTGCCGGGTCATACCGAGGTAGATGATGTTACCGACCTATACCAAGGAATGATTGAGCTAGCACAGCAGTTTGAAGTAGCTATCGTCGGTGGCAATATCGCCAGCGCGCCATTGGTTGCCATTACTGTTACTGTTCTTGGTAGTGCCCGAAGCCAGAATAAACAGATACTCACCCGCTCAACAGCCAAGCCTGGTGAGAAAGTAGCGGTTACCGGTTATCTAGGAGCTGCCGCCGCTGGCGCGGAGATGCTTACCAAGCAGCTCAAATTCGACTCTGAAGCTACTGCTTCTTTCAAAAAGGCTTTCCTTCACCCCTATCCCCGCGTAGAGGAAGGACAACTACTGGTAGCGCAAGGGGTGAAAACAGCGATAGATATTAGCGATGGGCTGATTTCAGACCTAAACCATATCTGTAAAGCAAGCCAGGTTAGCGCCCGAATCGAAGCTGACTGTGTGCCCATTCAGCCCACAGTGAAGACGAAGTTCGGTGACAGAGCACTCGAACTGGCACTATCGGGAGGAGAGGACTACGAACTTCTGTTTACCGCCAGTGAAGAGGTCATCGATAAGGTAAGAACAACAGCCTCTTGTCCGATAACAGTAATCGGTGAAATCGTAGCTGATAAAACAGGTAAAATAACCCTGGTTGACAGAGAGGGGAAGCCGTTTAATCTCGCTAAGGCAGGATGGGAGCACTTTGCGACAAGATAAAGCTACGTCACCGAATACGCCAGACAGAATAGAGATGAACCGTCTCAAGATAATCAGCCATAGTGCAGAGCAGACCCAAAGGTTAGGCAGCCGCATTGGAGAGCTAGCCCTGCGGGGTGATGTTTTTCTCCTCACCGGCGAACTGGGAGCGGGAAAGACCTGCCTTACCCAGGGCATTGCCTGGGGGCTGAAGATCAAAGAATATACGCTGAGCCCTTCTTTTGTCATCATCAGAGAGCTTTATGGCAGGCTGCCGCTTTATCACATAGACCTGTATCGGCTTGACCATATCGAAGAGATTATAGAACTAGGCCTGGATAACTACCTATATGGTAATGGTGTCTGTGTAGTAGAATGGGCAGACAAGGGGTTAAGCATACTACCAGCAGAGCACCTCCTGATTGAAATAAGCTATCTTTCGGACACCGAGCGTAGCTTTCGACTTAAATCCAGCAGCAAACGCTACCTTGAAATACTGGCACAACTGAAACACCTCTCCCTTAATTCAGAGAAAGGGCTGAATAGCTAATGCAATTGGCGATAGATACCTCAACAGATACCGCCAGCCTGGCTCTTGTTCAGGATAACGAAGTGCTCGCCGAATCAACCTGGCGCTGCGAACAAAACCATACTACCCAACTGCTACCCCACCTCGCTCAGCTACTTAATCAGGCTAAGTTGAATCTTCAATCTGCCAGTGGCATCATCGTAGCCAGGGGACCGGGAAGCTTCAACGGGTTACGGGTCGGCATCAGCACTGCCAAGGGGCTAGCCTTTAGTCTGGGAATCCCAATAGTCGGTATCAGCACCCTAGAAGTAGCAGCCTATCAGCACGCTGAAACCGGTTTACCTATTTGCCCGATATTTGATGCCGGTAGAGGGGAGATTACCACGGCGATATACCAAAAGAAAGACAATGAATGGTGTCAGCTTATTGCCGAGCACATAACTACGGTTGAAACCCTGTGCTCACAGATAACTACGAAAACCATATTTTGCGGTGAATTCATACCATCTATCGCCACACAGCTAAAAAGAGAGCTTAAGCAAAAAGCGATAATACCAGCAACTGCCGGATTGCGGCGAGCCACTTTCCTAGCCGAGCTAGGACTGAAGCGTCTGAAAGCAGGCAACTATGACAACCCAGCCACTTTGCAGCCACTATACCTCAGACGACCATCGATTACCAAACCAAAAATTAAAGAATGGAGATAAAAATGGTAAGCTGGCCACAGATAATTGATATTGATAAGGGATACAGCATGTGTTTTGGTTGCGGGGGAGATAATCCCATTGGCTTGAAATTGAGCTTTCAATGGGACGGCAAAGTAGCTAAGACTGAGTTTACCCCCGGCAAACTTCATCAGGGTTGGGCAGATGTGATCCACGGGGGTATCATCAATGCTATCCTTGATGAGGCGATGAACTATGCCGCCATATTTAAAGGCTTGTTTTGCATCACTGCCAAGATGGAAACCAGGCTCAGGCGCCCCGCCGTGATAGATGAACTCCTGGTCATTACCTCCTCTATAACCAGAAACACGAGACGACTGGTTGAGACTAAAGCAAACATATCCTTAAAGGATGGCACCTTGATAGCTGAAAGTAGAGCTACCTTGTTTGTCATTAGTAAAAAGGAGGACAAGGCAGAAAGCAATGCCTAGAAACGAGACCAAGGCAGTCATCTGGGATATGGACGGGGTAATTGCCGATACCGGCCCCGATCACTTCAAGGCATGGCAGCAGGTCCTGCAAAAAAGAGGAGTAAAATTCACCGAAGAGGACTTCAAACGCAACTTTGGACAAAGGAATGATACTATAATTAGAAATACTCTCGGTGAACAAATACCGCAAAGTGAGGTAGCTGCTATTGCACGGGAAAAGGAAAAGACCTTCCGTAAATTATTAAGAGAGAACATAAAACCACTACCCGGAGCAATAAAACTGATAAAGTCACTCGGTGAACACGGATTCAAGATAGCACTAGCCTCCTCGGCACCGATGGAAAACATCCGGCTGATAACCCGAAGCCTGGAGATAAATAATTACTTCCAGGCTATCGTCTCCGGTAGGGATGTAACCGAGGGCAAACCCAGTCCGCAGGGTTTCCTGCTAGCTGCCAAAAAATTGGGGGTTGCGCCCAAGCAATGCGTTGTCATCGAGGATGCTATTGCTGGCGTTGCTGCCTGCAAAAGAGCCGGGGCACATTGTATCGCGGTAACCAATACCAACCCCAGGGAGAAGCTGAAGGAAGCCGACCTTATCGTTGACACACTGGAAGCAGTGAATATAAATGACCTGGAGGAGCTTCTTAATCCTCCAGAAGATAGAGGAGCTAAGAATGGAAAGGTCTCTAGTTCTTATCAAGCCTGACGGCGTACAGCGGGGATTAACCGGCACTATTATTACTCACTTAGAGGAGCGAGGGCTTAAGCTGGTAGCGCTCAAGATGCTTCACATGGATAAAGCATTAGCCAGACGACACTACGCTATCCACAAGGACAAGCCTTTCTTTAACGACCTGGTAAAATATATCAGCTCAGCGCCGATAGCTGCTACTGTCTTCGAGGGTGAACGGGCGGTGGAGGTAATCAGAAAAATAATGGGAGCAACCGACCCAGCTAAAGCTGAGAAAGGAACTATCCGGGGCGACTTTGGCCTGGATATTGAACGCAATACCGTTCATGGCTCTGATTCAGTGGAGACTGCCGAAGAGGAAATAAAGCTGTTCTTTTCCCGGAATGAAATTTTCAGCTACTGAATTCTAACTACCGGGATAGCCTGGCTCCACAACTCATCCAGCTGGTAGTATTCCCGCTCAAGTGAGGTAAAGATATGCACAATAACATCACCATAATCGAGGAGAAGCCACCCCGAATCTATGGCGCCCTCATGGTGGTGAGGCAAAATGTTTGCCTCTTTTAGTATATGCCCAATCTCATCATAAATAGCCTTAATCTGCCTCTCGGAATCGCCGCTACAGATAACAAAATAATCAGCAAAGCTACATACCGCACGGGCATCCAGCAGGGCAATATCAATAGCTTGCTTATCACTGGCAGCCTCTACTGCCTTGCGTGCTACTTCTATCGCTTTCAGAGGTTAACCCTCCATAAATAAAGGATGTTTAATTTATTATAGCATAATCAGGGTGTGTCCAGGTCGCTGGTTGAAACTAAAGATGGGCAAGATTCAAAAAATTTAAACCCTTATTTCAGGTTAACATGGACACAGTAGTTGCTGCGGAAAATTCCAGTTCATTACTAGCTTTTTTACTTCACTGTCGTTATATATAGTATAGTGTAGATAAACACATAGAAAGGCTTGGGCGAGTTTCATGAGAATCTTAAAGGTACTGCTGGCAATACTCATTCTGGGCGTGCTTGTTCTTCCTTGGGGAGGCTGTAGTTCTGAATCAGACGAAGCCGAGTTACTAGAGAATCAGATACTAACTGTGCAACGGGGAGACCTAACAATAGAAATCACTGCCGTTGGCAACTTAGCTTTATCCCGCACTGAAGGCCTGGACTTTGACATATTCTACGCGGAAGCGACCGTGGCTGAGGTTCTGGTAGAAGAGGGAGACACTGTGAAACAGGGGCAGTTGCTGGCGACGCTGGATACTTCAGAATGGGAAGATGAACTGAGCGCATTGGAGGAGCAGGTGACAGCGGCTGAACGAGGGTTGACTGAAAAGGAGCGCGCTCTAATCCAGCAGGAAATAAACTTGATAAACGCTGGAATTGATCTGGAGGAAGCTGAAGACGCATGGTTAGAAACAATCAGCGTGGGAAGAAAAGTACTACGGCTTGAGCAACGTTTAGAATGGTATTTGGAGAATGACCCAGAAGATGTTGAAAAAATTAATGAAATTAAACAAGAGTTGGAATGGAGATGGAATGAATTTTTTCGTGTTGCTTCTGACTCCGATGAGGTGACAATAAAAGAAATGGAGCTTGAACTAGCCCAAGCACAACTTGAGGATGCCCAAATATCAATAGAGGATGCCCAGCAAGACCTGGAGGATGCTCAGGAGGAGTTGGACGAAGCCAACAGTCAAAGTCCGGAAGTCAGAGCTACTTTCGATGGTTTTGTCACCATGGTAAACGTTGAAGGTGGCGACGAGGTACTAAGCGGAACAGTAGCCGTAGAGATTGCCGACCCCGAAAAGTTCGAAGCCGAGGTTATGGTCAGCGAGATGGATATCTCGCAGATACAATTGGCAGGAGAAGCCTGGGTGCAGTTGGATGCCATGCAGGGGCTAACTATTCCGGCTGAGGTTACCCATATTTCACCAACCGCCACTATTCAGTCAGGAGTAGTAAACTATAAAGTGAAGGTTGCGATACAGTCGCTGGAAGCGGTAATGCAGGAACGGCAGGAGGCAAGGCAGGATAGTTCTTCCGGGGAACTTCCCGAGCGCCTGCAACAAGCCATTGAAGAGGGCAGTATTACTCAGGAACAGGCTGAGGAAATGATGAAACAGATGCAAGAGGGACAGGGGGGACAGCAAGGACAGGCGCCGGCGATGCTTCCTGAAGGCTTTCAGCTCAGAGAGGGGCTAACCGTCACCGTGAACATTCTGGTAGATGAGAGAATCGATGTGCTGTTGATACCCAACGCGGCGATTACCAGCCAGGGAGGGCAGATCCATGTTCAGGTGGTGTCACCAGATGGCGTCACTGAAGAGCGTGTGATAAAGACTGGCATTAGTAACTGGCAGTTCACTGAAGTAACCGACGGGCTTAGTGAAGGCGAACAGGTGGTTGTTCCACAGGGGACTACCACCACGCCGACAGGGCAACAATCGTCGAGAGGGATAATACCGGGTATGGGGAGGCCGCACTGATGATTCGCCTACAGGATATAACCAAGGTGTATCCCATGGGCAAAAGAGAGCTGACCGTACTCAGTGGGGTAACCCTCCATATTGAACGGGGGGAGATGGTAGCCATTATGGGACCCTCTGGCTCGGGCAAGACGACCATGCTTAACCTTATCGGTTGCCTGGATAAACCGACTTCAGGCAGTTACTACCTGGAGGATAGAGAAGTTAGCCGCCTCAGCAGCGGTGAACTGGCCTTAGTCAGAGCTCAGAAGATTGGCTTTGTCTTTCAGACTTTCAATCTGCTACCCCGGCTTTCGGCACTGGCTAATGTGGAACTTGGCTTGAGATATGCAGGTGGGAGCGACCGCCAACGTGCTGTGGAGGCACTGGCCAGGGTTGGCCTCTCTGACCGGGCTAATCACCGCCCTACTGAGCTTTCTGGTGGTGAGCAGCAAAGGGTCGCCATCGCTCGGGCACTGGTGAAAAACCCGCCCCTGATTCTGGCGGATGAGCCTACAGGGAACCTGGACAGTCACTCCGGTGAGGAGATAATCTCCATCCTCACCTCCTTACATGGTGAGCAGGGCATTACTCTGCTCGTGGTAACCCACGAAGCTAACATTGCTCACCAATGCCAGCGCATCATACACCTGAAGGATGGACAGGTTGTCTCGGAGGAAATAGTATGAAGAAGTGGTTTGAACCTTTATCTACTGCCTGGGTCGGGGTGGTTACGCACAAGCTCCGCAGTCTTTTAACCATTCTGGGAATAGTTATCGGCGTAGCCGCCGTAATTTCTTTAATGTCCATAGGGAGAGGTGCTGAGGCACGGATTATCTCAAATATCGAAAGTATGGGGTCAGACCTCATTACTATCACTCCAGGCGCACTAACCTTCGGCGGAGTCAGAAGCGCTAGCGGCGGCGTAGCCACACTGACTATGGAAGATGCAGAGGCAATAGCAGAGCAGGTACCCTATGTAAATTCAGTAGCCCCTTCCTACACAACATCACTCCAGTTAGTCGTTGGCAGCGAGAATATGAATGCTCAGGTTACTGGCGTAACCCCGGAGTATATGCCGACAAGGAATCTGGAGCTTGCCAATGGCACTTTCTTCTCCGAATCTGATTATCAGCGCGGCATAAAGGTGGCCGTGCTCGGCTCTAATGTCAAAGACACACTCTTTGGAGATGTTGACCCCATCGGGCAGCAGATGCGGATGGGCAGCATTATCGTGCGCGTCATCGGCGTTCTGGAGAGCAAGGGAGCCATGTGGGGCTCGCCTGATGACGCTATCTTCATCCCGCTGACCGCCATGCAGCAGACGGTTGCCCAACCACGAACCGCCCAGGGCGAGCGTGTAGTCTCATCCATATCACTCACAGTAAGTGACGAGGAGCAGGCAGGCTACATCGTTGCGGAAATTACCAGCCTACTCCGCACCCGCCACCAGCTTGGTCCCCTTGACGATGATGATTTTAACGTTATATCCATGGAAGAAATAGCCAGTACCCTTTCGGAAGCGATAGGTACAATGACACTTCTGCTGGGTGCTATCGCCGCCATTTCGCTGCTGGTAGGAGGTATCGGCGTGATGAATATCATGCTGGTGTCGGTGCTGGAGAGAACCAGAGAGATAGGCATCCGCAAGGCACTGGGAGCCAGGGAGCGGGATATATGGGGGCAGTTTCTGATTGAGGCGGCATTCCTGACTTTTACCGGCGGTATCATTGGGGTCATCCTAGGCTGGGCAGTTTCGTATCTCATCTCTAGCACAGGGTTGATGACGACTGTGGTTAGCGCCGACATAGTTATCCTTGCCGTTTCGGTATCGGTTGGCATTGGCCTATTCTTTGGATTCTACCCTGCCTGGAACGCCTCCCGCCTTAACCCAATCGAAGCGCTCAGGTCTGAATAGTGACCGTGCTCACTCTTATTTCAGATTTGAAATTAAAGGACACCAGTGTATAAATTATAGTAAGTAGTCTTTAATTACCAAAAAGTTAGGGGAGAGGAACAATTGGCAGGACTTCTTTTTGGGACTGGCGGTACTCCTCGTAGCGCTAAAACAGGTTCCAGCATAGACGGAATTAAGCGAATTGCCGAGCTCGGGCTGGGCTGCATGGAGCTAGAATTCGTCCAGGGGGTAAGGATGCGTAAGGAAAGCGCTATCCAGGTTAGTGAAACAGCAACCAGGGCGGGTATAAAACTATCGGCTCATGCTCCCTACTTTATCAACTTTAATGCCCATGAGCCAGAGAAAATAAGGGCCAGCCAGGAAAGATTACTACAAACAGCCCGTATCGCTGCACTGTGTGGGGCGGAAAACGCTGTTTTTCATACTGCTTTCTATCTCGGCGACCAAGCGGAAAAAGCGTACAGCACAGTAAAGAAATACCTGGCGGAAACACTAAGCCAGCTTAAAAAGGAAAGGAATCAGGTGCGGATTAGACCAGAGCTCATGGGTAAAGGCACTCAGTTCGGCACCATAGAGGAAATACTCAACCTATCCACTGAGCTAGAGGGAGTAGCCCCTTGTATCGACTTTGCTCACTGGCATGCCAGGACTGGGAAATTCAATTCTTACCACGAATTTGCCGCCATTCTTGAACAGCTAGAAGAGCGTTTAGGCAGAACCGCCCTGGATAACATGCATATTCATGTTTCCGGCATTGCTTATGGGGAGAAGGGGGAGATAAAACATCTGAATCTAGAAGAGTCAGATTTGCAATATGTTGAACTTCTCAAAGCGTCAAAAGATTACGATGCCAGGGGTATTATAATCTGCGAAAGCCCCAACCTGGAAAAGGATGCCCTGCTTCTGCAAGCAACCTATCATAACCTGCCCAAAACAAACTAACACCAAGTGTCTTATGGCTACTGCAACATGGATAATTTCCGGTTGAGGATATTGGCTACTAACCCAGGCTGTGAGGTCAGAGTTTCACACTTATTGACGTAGAGCCATTTAATTTTTCCTATTTACTGTCATTTCTGGTATAATAGAAGATGGCTAAGCTGAGGGTAAACTATTACTCTTGAGGTGAAGGATGCAACCAAACTGGAAGCGTAATAGCCTAATATATATCGCAGTTCTGCTTGTTGGCATAGCTCTTTTCTCACAACTCCTGCCAACATCCCAAAAAACTGAGGAAACCTCCCTAAGTGAAATCATAGCTATGTCACAAAACGGGGAGATAACAAAGATTGTATACGTAGAAGGTGAGGCACTACTCATCACTACTTTAGAGGGTACAGAGTTAGAGGTAGAGATAGGTAGCATGACCCTGGTTGACCTCAAAGAACTAGGACTTAGCCTTGAAGGAACAGAATTTGATTCCAAACCCCGCGGCTTCAACTGGGGGAACATGCTGCTCGGCTTTTTGCCTCTCCTTTTATTCGGTGCTTTACTCTTCTTCCTCTTCTTCCGCGCCCGCGGAGCGAATAACCAGGCTTTCAGTTTTGGCCGCAGTCGAGCCCGACTTTTCCCAGCTAGTAAACCAACCGTAACCTTTGATGATGTCGCCGGGATAGATGAAGCCAAGCAAGAGTTACACGAAGTAGTTGATTTTCTCCAATCGCGTGAGAAGTTCCAGAGTCTGGGCGCACGCATCCCAAGAGGGGTATTACTAATCGGTCCACCAGGCACAGGGAAGACGCTATTAGCGCGGGCAATAGCTGGTGAAGCCGCGGTGCCTTTCTTCTCCATTAGCGGCAGCGAATTTGTTGAGATGTTTGTCGGTATCGGTGCCTCAAGGGTGCGTGACCTCTTCGACCAGGCGAAGCGTAACACCCCGTGTATTATCTTCATCGATGAAATTGATGCCGTAGGTCGGCATCGCGGTGCCGGGTTAGGCGGCAGCCATGATGAGAGAGAGCAAACACTTAATCAGATTCTGACCGAGATGGATGGCTTTGACACCAACACTAATGTGATTGTTCTGGCGGCTACTAACCGACCTGATATACTCGACCCGGCTTTACTTCGCCCTGGCCGCTTTGACCGGCGGGTAGTCCTGGACCGGCCGGATATTAACGGTCGAACTGCGATTCTGAAGGTCCACACCAATGGTAAGCCGCTACATAAGTCAGTTGATTTAGAGGTACTGGCTAAACAGACAGTCGGTTTCAGCGGTGCTGACCTGGCCAACCTAGTCAATGAGGCAGCTATTCTGGCTGCCAGACGGGGCAAAAAAGTGATTGAGATGGATGAACTCGAGGAGTCTATCGACCGGGTGATTGCTGGCCCGGAAAGGAAAAGTCGCAGGATAAGCCCTAAAGAGAAAGAAATTACTGCCTATCACGAGGCCGGACACGCTCTTACCGCCAGAATGCTGCCTAACGCCGACCCGGTACACAAAATCTCGATAGTAGCTCGGGGGATGTCACTTGGTCACACCCGACAACTACCTACCGAAGACCGCTACCTGCTAACGCGCTCCCAGTTCAAGGATATATTAGCCACCCTCCTGGCTGGTCATGCTGCCGAAGATCTAATATTCAATGAAATGACGACGGGGAGCCAAGATGATCTCGAGCGAGCGACCAAGCTTGCCCGTAAGATGGTAACCGACTATGGCATGAGCGACGAACTGGGCCCGCGAACCTTCGGGCAAAAAGAGGAACTGGTCTTCCTCGGTCGGGAAATCTCAGAGCAACGCGACTACAGTGATAAGGTAGCTGAGCAGATTGACGATGAGGTTCATAAAATCATCCAGCATGCTTATGAAGTCGCCAAGAAGATTCTAACCGAGAATAAGTCAAAATTAGTCCATATTGCTAAAACACTTATTACTCAAGAGACCCTTGAGAGTGAAGAACTGGAGGCAGCATTTAACGAAACTACTCTTAAACCGACACCGAAAGCCACCTCCAAACCCACGCCGGTACCCGCAGCAGCCATAACTGAAGCCAAGCCCACGCCTAGAAAAGCTCCAGCTATGCCCCAAGCCCTCCCAAAACAAGCGCCGGCTACACCCGATTAGGGATAGTACCGAGCAGTCAAGCTTTATACCTAACCGCCTCCAAGCCAGCGAGGCACCAGCATGACAGAGATTACCGATAAGCCTATTTTCCCCAGTCCGTAGTTAATGAGCTTGAGTTAAGTTGACTATCCCGGGTAAACCTAAGAATAAATGAGAAGGTGTCTGGTTAATCGAGCGTGAAAACTTTCACCCCGATTATCCCCGCCGGTTGATAATATAATCCGCCAGGTCCACTAATACCTGACGAGCAGCATTATCTGGCAACAGGTTAAGATTACGACAGGCTTTGGCGTTATAATCTGAGGCAACTTTGTAGCATTCCTGAGTAATTGACGAGTTACGGATCAATTCCATCGCCAGCGCTACATTTTTCTGCTTATCCTGGTTCTTAAATAATTTTTCAACCGGGTTGTCCTCGGGATACCGCTCCAGAAGAAGCATCGCCGGCAGGGTGAGAATGCCCTGAGCCAAGTCAGAGCCTACAGGTTTGCCCAGCTCTTCTTCAGTACCAATAAAATCCAGAATATCATCCACGATTTGAAAAGCAATGCCAATGTTATAGCCATACTCTACCAGAATCCGAATTGATTCCTCTGGAGCCTGGCTCAAAGCAGCCCCTGACTCTGTAGCCATGACGAACAGGGCAGCGGTCTTCTTGGAAACCCTTTGGAAATATTGTAAGCGGCTTTGCTCCAGATTAAAAGCATTAAAGGCCTGATTTAACTCTCCGCTGGAGATAGCCTTAAGCGTATCGGCGAAGAGTTTTATTGCTCGCAGATTCTGGGTATCAGCAGTAAGCGCTCCCGCCTCGGCAAAAAGATAGTCACCAAGGAGCACTGCTTTGTCCTCACCCCATAATTGATAAACCGTTGGCCTGCCGCGGCGAACTAGAGATTCATCAATGGCATCATCGTGCACCAAGGTAGCAGTATGCATTATCTCAACAGCGGTAGCCATCTGCAGCAGGGAATCAAGGTTATAGTCATAAAACTTACCTGCTAGCAAAGTGAGTATGGGGCGAATCCTCTTGCCATTACTCTTCAGGCTATAGTCCAACAACTCGGACAGATAGGGAGAATCAACCGCGCTTACTGCTCTCAGCCTATCTTCTATCCTGGCTAAATCTTCCTGAATGGGTTCATAAATTTTACTTAGCTCCAAGATTCTCCTTTCTCAACTATCAAATAAGTCAACATGAGTATGTGAATCTATTAGTAATGGACCTGCCCTAACCGACTAGTTTCCTTATCTACCAGCTCTCCATCCAATTTTAAAAAGAGGGGTTCGGGAGGAAGCAACTTTTGCCCTTCTGTCGGCAAGCGTGGTTGCCAGCCGTCATCTTCTACACTACCCTTAAACCCAAGAAACTCGTGCAACCGCTGAGAGCTAAAGGGTAGAAAGGGATACAGTGCTGTTCTAAGGCAGGAGATTACCGAAATAGCCACATATAAAGCAGTAGCCGCAGCCTGCCTATCCTGTTTAATCGTTTTCCACGGGGATTTCGCATCCAGGTAACGATTAGCCTCCTGAGCTAAGGACATAGCCGACCTTATCGCTTCCCTAAAATGGCAATGGTAAAGCAGCCCATCCATTTTGCTAAGTGTATCTTTAGCACTACCAATAATAGTCTGACTGCGGCTGTCTAACTCTCCAGGCACTGGGACACAGCCATCGAAGTTACGGTAGACAAAGGTAAGTACCCGATGCACCAAGTTTCCATAAGTAGCTACCAGCTCATCATTATTGCGGCGGATAAACTCACGCCAGGAAAAATCGGTATCTGCCGTTTCTGGCATGTTTATGGATAATAGATAGCGTAATGGGTCAGGGTCGTAGCGCGCGAGGTAATCGGGCAGCCAGACTGCCCAATTACGGCTGGTAGAGAGTTGTTTACCCTCAATAGTCAAGAACTCATTAGCGGGCACATCATAAGGGAGGTTCAAGCCATCACAGCCCATCAGCATTGCCGGCCAGATAATAGTATGGAAAGAGATGTTATCCTTACCAATAAAATAATAGCTCTTTACCTCTCCCTGCCAAAACGAGCGCCATTTTTCCTCGTCACCGCTGGATTTAGCCCACTCTTTAGCTGCTGAGAGGTAACCGATGACAGCCTCAAACCACACATAAAGACGCTTCTTCTCAAAGCCATCAAGAGGCAGAGGTATCCCCCAATCTATGTCACGGGTAATGGCTCTATCCTTTAAACCTCCTTCCAGATAACGCGTCGTAAAGCTCAAGACATTCGGTCTCCAGTGAGTCTGCTGCTTCACCCAGGCTAAAAGCCTATCCTCAAAAGCGGTAAGCTTAAGAAAAAAATGCTCTGAATCCTTAAACTCGGGAGCGGCATCACAGAAGGAACAACGCGGCTCAATGAGGTCAGCAGCATTTATCGGCTTGCCACATTCATCGCACTGGTCGCCTCGGGCTCCGGAAGAGCTACAGTAGGGGCAGGTGCCCTCAATATAGCGGTCAGGTAAGAAGCGCTGGCAATGAAGGCAAAAAGGCTGTGACACGGTATCCTTATAGATATAGCCTTTCTTAAGCAGGGTGAGAAAGATATCTTGCGCTACCTGGGCATGATTGGCGGTGCCAGTACTAGTAAACAAATCAAAGGAAATACCTAACTTCTGCCATGAATCAAGAAATTGCTGATGGTAGCGGGTTACTATTTCACCAGGCGTTTTCCCCTCTTGCTCTGCCCTAATAGTTATCGGCGTGCCGTGCTGGTCTGAGCCCGATACCATTAATACCTCGTTTCCCTTAGTGCGGTGGTAGCGAGCGAATATGTCTGGTGGTAAATATGCCCCGGCAATATGACCCAGGTGCAACGGACCATTAGCGTAAGGCCAAGCCACCCCAATAAAAATTTTCTCGCTCATAATTTATTTCCTAACAAAGAAACCAGCTAATATCTTACCATAACCTAATAGTAGCGACGAACACTCATCCGGGAAAGAAGGTTAGTATCGTTTCTCCCTTCTCTACTTTATAGTGGGCATAGCCCTTCTTCAGGCAACAATCGACACAATAGCGTGATGTCTTTCCCTTCTCTACTTCGACGCCATCCTCTTCATCGATAGCCAAATAACGGTCAGGATAGAGGATAACGTGGTGACAATCATCACAGCTAACCTCTCCTAAAGATATACATCCTCGGCGCATTGTTCACTCCTCCCCAAGCTTTACGATAAATCTTATAGCCTGAGCCAAGCCCGATACAGCTCTTTCTTTGATAAGCCGGTTTCACCAGCTACTCCTGCTATCGCCTCTTTAGCGGTTACCCCAGATAGGCGCATCTGATGTAACTGCTGCTCAACCGCTGCTGTCAACTGTGGCTTGTCCTTCTCCCCTTTGCCCTCAATAACCAAGGTGAACTCACCTCTCGGCTCGGTAAAATATTTTACGGCCTGGCTTATCGTTCCCCTGAAGACCTCCTCATGAATCTTGGTAATTTCACGGCAAACAGCTACTTTTCTGTCCCCGAGAATGAGCAGAATATCACTCAGTGCAGCTAGTAACCGGTGAGGAGTTTCCAGGACGACAATAGTACCAGATTCATCAGCAACAGATTTCAGAAGACGCCGCCTGTCATTAGACTTACGAGGCAGAAAGCCAATGTAGCTGAACCTCCCCGTAGGCAGCCCGGAAATAGCCAGCGCCGTGACAACAATGGAAGGTCCGGGAATGGGAACAATCGGGATGCCTCGCTGGCTAGCCGCCACCACCAGTTCATAACCAGGGTCAGATATTCCCGGCATTCCCGCCTCAGAAACAAGGGCGACATCCCTGTCTTCAAGGCGATTTAAAATATAATCCAATTTAGACCTCTTGCTATGTTCATGATAGCTCGTCATAGGAGTACTAATATCATAAGTGGTAAGAAGTCGTTTCGTCTTGCGGGTATCTTCAGCAGCGATAAGCTTCACCTCACGTAGGGTACGGAGAGCACGCGAGGAAATATCCTCTAGATTCCCGATAGGAGTAGCCACAACATAAAGGGTAGGCATCACCTTCTGTCTTTCTAATTTTTCACCCAGCCGAAGCATGTATTTCGCAGACCCTAGCTATTATAACCTACCCCTCTTAGCCTGTCTACCTGACGGAAATTTCTTGACTTTGAACCGTTAACTTTGATATAGTTTGCCTTTAAGGAAGGAGCAAGAATGGTCACTCCCCAATTTAAGCAACTACGGCGTTCCTACGGATTTGATGAAGTGGCGATTGTGCCTGGAGAGGTAACCATCAATCCAGACCAAGCAAACATTGATTTCAAAGTAGACAACTCTACCTTT
>SDBT01006884.1_pt1 | contig 18805 bp, 17 predicted proteins | sample 2277101 | NCBI WGS metagenome assembly SDBT01 (sample SAMN10404973, study PRJNA504765) | marine sediment metagenome | isolation source: marine sediment core GS10_PC15, 103 cmbsf | place: Arctic Ocean: Southern Knipovich Ridge | collected 2010
CGAAATAGATAATGGATTAAAAGACCCCGTAATTCATCTTATGGAATCGCAAAAAAATGTAAATGGCCTGGGCGGTACTATGAGGCTTGGTGCATACCCATGTAAATTAAAAAAGGGAAGTCTGGCGTATAAAGCTTATGATATGAATAAAATATCGGAAAGGCATCGTCACAGGTTTGAATTTAATAATGATTACAGGGAAAAACTCGAAAGCAAAGGAATGGTTTTATGCGGAGTGTCTCCCGATAATAATTTGGTTGAGATTGTAGAATTAAAAGACCACCCCTGGTTTTTAGGATGCCAGTTTCATCCGGAATTTAAATCAACACCATTAAAACCACACCCCTTGTTCAGGGAATTCGTAAAAAGCTCCCTAAACCATAAAAATTCTGCTTCAAACAATTGATATCAATATGACTATTAGCTTCGGTATTGGCGAACTAATTGTATTTAAGAAGAAGGAAAAACCAGTCCTGGGAATTGTATCTTCCTCAGATGAGGATGGACTAATCATTGTTACCGAGGATGGTAAAGAAAAAGAAATTGAACATTGTGAGGTTGATTTAAAAACAGGTATTTTAACAGAACAAAACAACGATTCAGGACATTGGGTCCAGGTACTAAGGCAATACAGAAGAGAATTAAACCAGGCACGGGAAACCATAGACCTTGAATCACTATGGGATTCAGTGGCCGGATCTGTAGAGAAACTCCCCTATTCCGATATCCTTGATATTTATTCAGGTGATAAAAAGATTTCTGAGGATGAAGCACTAAAGTTTTACTGGGCACTCAACAAAACTGATATTTATTTTAATTCTGAAGAAGGTTTTTATTTCCCCTCAACTGAGTCCGAAGTAAAGTCCAAGCTGCTGCAAAAAGAGCAGGATAAGAAAAAACTTGCGGAAACATCACTTGCAGTTCAGTGGGCAATGAATTTTATTAATCCCGATAATAAAAATACTGTTAACAATGATTTTGATATTAAGTATTTCATACAACTCACCAGGGATTTTATTGTAAACAAATCAAGCCAGGACAGGATGAGGGAAGCAAAAGCTTTTTTAAACCAGCTTGGTATTAACCGCCCTGAAGATGCTACTAATTTTCTTATAAAGATTGGAGAATGTTCACCTGATGCTGATCCCGGCCTGATCAGGCTTGAATCTTTTAATTATCTTTCAAAGAAATCCGAGAATGAAGTACAGGAAGTATTATGCAGGGAATTTGATACTGAAAATTATTCGGACCTTAGAGACCATGAAATTATTACTATTGATGATTCTGATACAGAGGACATTGATGATGCAATCTCACTTGAAAAAGAAGGCAACAACCTAATACTTGGAGTCCATATCTCAAATGTTTCATATTATATAGATAAAGGGTCAAGCCTGGACCAGGATGCATGTAAGAAAGGAGATACCGTTTATATTCCTGATACCCGTATTGATATCCTACCAAATATTTTAATTAATAATAAATTCAGCCTCTTTGAAGGTCAGGACAAACTTGCGCTTAGCCTTATGATTACACTTGATAAAAAGACCTATGATATAAAAGATTATAAATTTTATCAATCGGTCATAAATATCGCTAAAAATTATTCATACAAGGAAGCGGAGACAACACTCTTAAAAGAAAAGAAAGGTAAAGAACTTGTAAATATTGCCCTTTCTCTAAGACAGAAAAGAATTAAAAAAGGTGCATTTTTACTACAGCTGCCGGAACTTAAATTCAACCTTGATGAAGATGGTAAAGTGGTTAAGAAAATTAACCGCATGAATTCCATCCCCCACATGATTATTGCCGAACTTATGATTCTGACAAACAACCTAACGGCTAAATACCTTAACGATAACAACCTCCCTTCAATTTTCAGGGTGCAAAAAGACGAAGTCCCACAGGAAGCAAGGGACTATGATATTAATGACCCGTTGTTTTCAATCAGGGTTGTAAAACATTTAAGGCCTTCTGTCATCAGTACCAATCCCGGCAAGCATAAATCCCTCGGCCTCGATGGTTATGTACAATCCACATCACCTATAAGAAGGTATTCGGACCTTGTAGTACAAAGGCAGATTGTAGGAATACTCACAGGTAATGAATGGATTTATGACGGGAAAGAACTCTCTGATATTATTACAAGGATTGGCAATGGATTTGGAGAAAGAAGGCTTTTACAGAAAAACAGGAAAAAATACTGGCTGTACAAGTATTTCAAAGAAAATATGAAAAAAAACATTAAAGGTATAGTGAGCGGAGTTAACGACCCAAACGTGTATGTGTATCTGCCCGAATATTTTGTAGAAATACCAATTAAAAATTATACTGCGGGTAATATAAAGGAGTATGATGAAATAACGCTTAATGTTGAAGAAGTGGATCCACTAAGAAAAAAACTGAAACTCAAAATAGTTTCTGTTAACTGACCTAAAGTTTAAATAATCCGGTATAATATCCAGTGCAAAATATAGTTAAAATATAATAGTTGTATAATAATCGGAGGCAGATATGAAAAAAGTAAATAATCCATTGTCAGGTTTTAGTTTTAAATATCCAATCATCATTATATTCATAATATATCTTGTCACAAGTGCTTTTGTAATTGTTGAAAGCGGACATGTCGGTGTTGTCAGAAGACTAGGAGCAGTGCAGCCTGTGGCATTAACTGAGGGTTTGCATTTTAAGAGGCCGTTTATAGATAAAATCGAACAGATTGATGTCAGGCTTACAAAAGCGATTGCAAAATCACAGGCTGCTTCCAAAGATTTACAGAAGGTTTCTACACAGGTTACCTTGCAGTATTCGCTTGTAGGAGCGGTTGCCCCCTTAACTTACCAGAAAATAGGAGACAGGGCTACTGTAGCTTCTACGCTGATTGAGCCTGCAATACAGGAATCGGTAAAAGCAATTACAGCACAGTATAATGCTGAGCAGCTAGTAACACAAAGAGCAGAAGTAAAACTACAGATCCAGCAGGCAATCAATAACTTTATTGATATCACGCTTAAGGAAAAAGGTGTTGTTAATGCTCTAAGAATAGCAAACGTTGCAATTACTGATTTTGATTTTTCCGATGAGTTTAACAGGGCTATTGAGTTAAAGGTAAGGGCAGAACAGGAAGCACTGCAGGCACTGAATGAAAAAACCAAAAGGGTAACCCAGGCAGAAGCTGCTGCGGCAGAGAAAGAACTTGCGGCTGATGCTACGGCATATGAAATTGCAGTTGGATCAAAGGCAAGGGCCGATGCTATTGAAAGGGAAGCAAAGGCACTTAAGAATAATCCGCAGCTTATTCAGCTCAGAATAGCAGAGAAATGGGATGGCGTACTCCCAAAATTTTCTGGTGCTGGTGGGGTGCCTCTTATAAATCTTGATACAATACTGAAAGAATGAAGTACGGGATAGCAATTCCCAATTATGGCAAATTTGCAGATAGAGAATCAATTCTTGAAATAAGCATTACGGCTGAAGAACTGGGATTTGATTCTCTCTGGGTTAGTGATCATATAGTTTTACCAAAAGAACATAATGGGTTCGGTAATATTTTCTATGAGCCTCTAGTGACACTTTCTTATATTGCCTCACAAACTAAAACAATAAAACTTGGGACTAGTGTAATAGTTCTTCCTTACTGAATAAGGGGGATGAATAAAGGGGGCGCAAACCTTTTCCGAGAAGTTAGATTTAAAAAAAAGAAATAGGGGTCAGATACCGTCTTGTAAGTCAAGTATTATAAACATGATAATTAGGTTCAAGTCTGTACTTTACACTTTTAAATTGTTTACAAAGATTCTGAAATAAATTCGAAATGACATTAGATCCTGAATCAAGTTCAGGATGACGTTTAAGGTATTAATAATAAAAAAAATAAAGAAATAAAGGTGATGCAATCCTTTATTTCTTCAAATGCTTTTTAATATCATCAATTTTAGTGAATTTAACCCTGGGCCTTCCTACTTTTTCACCCCTGGCAATTTCTTCACTGTCTATCTTTAACCAGTCTTCATAATCAACGTATTCAGGATTTCTTTCTTTTATTAATGCCTCAATCTTTTCTGATTCAGTGTTTTCAGGCTGGAAAGTGTTGTTATTATTAATATCTTCAATCATAAGGGCGACAGTCTCTGCAGAATCTGTCTTATTAGTCCCGATAACGCCTGTAGGGCCTCTTTTTATCCATCCTGTACAATAGAGGCCTGTTAAAGTGTTTTCTTCGCTTATATCGGTTATACGTCCGTTTTTATTAGGAATTATGCCCCAGCTTTCCTTAAAAGGTATTTCAGGAAGGGGTATCCCACTATATCCTATTGAACGGAAGACCATATCAACTTCAAGAATTTCATTTTCCTCAGTAGCCTTCGGCCTTAAAGATCCATCATCAGACTTTGATAAAGCATTCTTTACAAGCTTTATGGCTTTAACATTTCCGTCCTCATCAGGAATTATTTCCGTAGGTGACAGTAAAAATCTTATTGTAAGTGATTTTTCTTTTGTTTTTGTATGATTTGAATATTCGCTAATCATTTCTACTTTTCTTTCAATTGAACGCTCTGGATTATCTGATAAATATTGGGTAGTTAAATCATCAAGCTGAGATTCCTCTTTAAGTATTAAACAGTCAGCAATATCAAGATTACCAAGCTCTTTAAGCTCGGGATTTGTAAAAGCTGCTTGTGCAGGGCCACGTCTACCTATCATAAAGACCTCTTTTACATTGCTGTTTACAAGTTTTTCGAATGCATAACCAGCAATATCTGTTTTTGAAAGTTCTTCCTCTGATCTGCAAAGAATCCTTGCAACATCCACTGCAACATTGCCCATCCCTATTATTGCTATTTTTTCGCCTGAAAGGTCAAATTCAAGATCAGCAAAGTCAGGGTGGCTGTTATACCAGGCAACAAACTCAGTTGCAGTATGGCTCCTGTTAAGGTCCTCACCAGGAATATTCAACCTCCTGTCAGTCTGTGCACCAGTGGCAAAAAGCACCTGGTGATAATGATGTTTTAAATCTTCGAGAGTTATATGATGTCCATACTCTATTAATCCGAAGAATTTAAACTTTGGATTAGCTGCAATTTTGTCATAAACCTTTGTAACTGTTTTAATTTTTTGGTGATCCGGTGCAACCCCTGACCTGACTAGGCCAAATGGTGTGGGAAGTTTGTCATACATATCTATTTCGATATTAAGTTCCTTATTTTTTAAAAGATGGTCAGCTGCGAAAAAACCTGCAGGGCCGGAGCCTACAATAGCAACTCTGTACAAATTTTTTTCTTTGCTGTCATTGTTCATTATTTATCCTTTCTTTTTTTGTTATCTATTTGTTAGTATATATAGGTTATAGTTCAATATTAATATTTTAACGCTTTTCTGTTTCCTTTTTATATAAATGGCTGGGGCGTAAAAGGGAAATTTAATTTACTTTAAACTTTTGTAAATCAAAATAAAATTGAAAATTTAGAAGAAAATATGGATGTAAACGCAACAAGTATTATTGATAAAGAACATCTGCATCTCAAGATAGTTCACGAAATCAGTGACATAATCAATCAGTCCACCGGCCTTGAGACAATACTAAATAGTGTTGTAAATAAGATCGGAGTCTCACTTAACTTTGATGTTGTTTCAATCTATATTTTAAACGAAAAAAAGAAGCATCTGCAGTTAAAAGCAACAAGGGGTTTAATAGTAGATAAGAAAAATAATATTACCCTTTTACCTGAAGAGGGGCTTACAGGGCTTGTCTTTACTTCGATGCGTACTTTAAATGTTACCCCGGCTTCTACACATCCAAACTATAAATACATTCCGGAAATTGGTGAAGAAAAGTATGAAAGTTATATTGGTATACCGATTCTGCTTCATAATAAATGTGTAGGAGTTTTGATTGGCCAGACAGTCGAATCAAGACATATAAACCCTGCAGAAGAGACACTATTTAAAATTATTGCTTCCAGGCTTGCAGGGCTCCTTGAAGTTGCAGATACGCTGGAAAGGCTCAAATCACCTTCAATTATTAAACATGAGACAAAAACTTATCAGGGAAGGGGGGTGTCCCCCGGACTTGCTATTGGTGATGCTTTTGTAATGAAAGGCCTATTCACGCAGATAAGGGCTGAAAATATATCAAGGCCGGGCACAAAAAAAGCAGAAGAAAAACGACTCATTAAATCTTTTAAAGTTGTAGAAACCGAATTGAATGAACTTATTGAAAACCTTAGTAAAGAGAATGTACTTTCAGAAAGTGAAATTGAAATTTTCCAGACCCATTTAATGATTATTGAAAGTGAGTCACTTCAAATCCCATTGCTTAATGCTGTTAAAGATTCAGAGATTACAGCTGAACAGGCTGTTGTGGACGGCGTTGAATCTATTGCCTCTCACTTCGAAAGGCTTGAGGACAGGTATTTCAGGGAAAAGGCCCAGGACTTCAGAGACATAGGCGAAAGGCTTCTACACGAACTTATAGGATCAAGTAAGAAAAAGCCGATACCCAAAAATGGAAATACCACTATTATAGTTGCCGATGATATAGGGCCATCTTTTGTATCCATGATTAGTAAAGACAATGTGTCTGCAATAATTACTGAGAAGGGGGGAGAAACCTCGCATGCTGTAATTATTGCAAAGTCCCTGGGTATACCGGTAATCATTGGAATTGATCATATTTGCCAGCTTATAAAATCGGGGGAAAAGCTTATTGTAGACGGAAGGACCGGGTTTATTTTTGTTAATCCGGATGAAGCTCTGATTGAAGAGTACGAAAACACGAATAAAAAGATAATCTATTTAAAAGAGAAGATAGAAAAAGAAGGTAAAATTTCAGGATATAACAAATTAAATCTTAATATAACTGCGAATATCGGCTTCCCGATTGATATAGAACTTGCAAAACAGCACAACATCGAAAATGTGGGACTTTTCAGAACCGAGTTTGCTTTCACACAGTTTGATAAATGGCCGGGTGTAAGAGAGCAGATACAAATCTACAAAGAAGTATCAAAAGATTTTGACGGATATATAAACGTAAGAACCCTTGATATCGGAGCTGATAAAATACTGCCTTACTTTAATATCCCGGAGGAAGAAAATCCACTGCTTGGTTTGAGGGCTATCAGGTTTTCCATGGAATACCTGGACCTATTTAAGGATCAGATTAAAGCAATACTGCTGAGTGTAAGAAAGGGATGCAATTTCAGAATTATGCTGCCCATGGTTTCATATGTATGGGAAGCAGAAACTGCAAAGCAGATTATTGAAGATACAGCAATGGAAATAGGACTCCTAAGAAATGATATTCCATCACTTGGCCTTATGATAGAAGTCCCGGCAGTAGTTTACCAACTTGAAGATTACAAGGACCTTGTGGATTTTATTTCCATAGGTACCAATGATTTGATTCAGTACCTGCTGGCTGTTGACAGAAATTCAAACGTAGTTGGCCATCTCTATTCTTCATTTCACCCGGCTGTCCTGAGAATGCTGAATGACATAAATAAAAAGTGCCAGGATATTGGAAAGGAAGTTTCAATCTGCGGAGAAATGGCAGGAACTCCTTCCGGGGCTTTAATGCTTATGGCACTTGGATACAAGAACCTTAGTGTGGCCCCATCACGTGCAGCCCTGGTTAGGTATATGTCAAACAAACTCGATAACAATATGCTGAATAAAATCCGTTCTGTAATAATTACACAAAGAAAGGAAGCGGAAATAGAAAGATATATTTATGAGATATTGGAAGATATTGATCCTACATTAGTTGAAATTGAGTAATTAATATTCTATCTTTACCAATCTATTTTATTCCCCGGATATTTACATATTTAATGCAATTAACAAAAACACACATAGTTCTTTTTATCGCAACCCTGATAACTACTTTTCTTGCCGGTTATTTGCAAGGTGGAAATATTGTCAGTGGTATTTCTTTTTCACTTTCACTTTTATTTATACTCGGATCACATGAGATGGGCCATTACTATTACGGAAGAAAATACGGAATATTAATCACACCCCCGTATTTTATACCCGTACCACCTCCCTTTATTGCAGGTACAATGGGAGCATTTATAAGAATAAAATCTCAGATAACATCAAAAAGGGCCTTGTTTGATATTGGTGTTGCCGGGCCGATTTTTGGAATTATTGCTGCTATTCCGGTACTGCTAATAGGAATAAAATTGTCACAGATAGTCCCTGTTGAAAATATAGGCGAAGCAGAGGTAATTAATCTTGGTGATTCACTTATATTTTCGTTCTTTGTAGATATGATTCTTGGCTCCATTGAAGAAGGGCATGACATTTTTCTTCATCCTGTTGCATTTGCAGGATGGATTGGTTTATTTGTAACCGCGCTAAACCTGATCCCATCTGGCCAGCTTGATGGTGGCCATCTTGTCTATTCGTTATTCAACAAAAAGATACATTCATTTATTTCTCATATTTCTATTATTTCGATCGTAATCCTTGGAATGGGAACGGAACCTATAGTAAACCTGTTATCATCTTTTAATATTGATTTGAACATTCCGGAACACTTCTTGTTCCAGGGGTGGCTTGGGTGGATAATCTGGGCATTTCTACTTGTAATTATGGGTACAAAACACCCTCCAACAATTTATGAAGAATCAGATATAGGAACAAAAAGAAAAATAATTGCTGTAATAACAATACTTATATTCATAGGCTCTTTTATGCCTGTACCATTTAGCCTGTAAATATTTTGTATTAATAAAAATTATTATTTATGGTATATAATTAAAATAAATTAAAGGAATATTGAAAAAAGATATTAAATCTGGTATTTTCAAACGTGGGAAAAATTAAATAAAACTAAAATTTCTTTGAATTTCCCTACTTACACCCTTTATTTTTATAATTAAAGCATAGTAAGATTAATTCACAGGACTTTGTTCTTAAGGAGGTAATATTATGTCTAACGACACTTTATCCATCACAGATAACAGAACCGGAAGTACTTATGAAATTCCAATAGAGAACGACACAATCAAAGCCACAGATCTCAGGCAGATAAAGGTTAATGATGAAGATTTTGGAATGATGAGTTATGATCCCGCTTTTGGAAATACTGCATCGTGCAAAAGTAAAGTAACTTTCATTGATGGTGAAAAAGGTATTTTACGCTACAGGGGATACCCAATCGAGCAGTTAGCAGAAAAAAGCACATTTCTGGAGGTTTCATCATTATTATTAAATGGCGAACTTCCTACAAAAAAAGAACTTGCCGATTTCTCGCATGAAATTACACACCATACGTATCTTCACGAAAACATTAAAAAGATTATAGACAGTTTCCGTTATGATGCTCATCCAATGGGTATGCTAATGGGTACAGTTGCTGCACTATCTACTTTTTATCCTGAAGCAAAAGATATTTTCAATAAAGAAAATAACGAACTGCAGATTAACAGGCTTATTGCTAAAATGCCTACCATTGCAGCTTTTTCTTACAGGCACATTATGGGATTACCTTACATCTATCCTGACAATGATCTGAGTTATGCAGGAAACTTTTTAAACATGATGTTTAAAATGACCGAAGCTAAATACGTTCCAAATAAGATCATCGAAAAAGCAATTGATGTATTGTTTATTCTCCATGCCGATCACGAACAAAACTGTAGTGCGAGCGCGATGAGAAGCGTAGGTAGTTCACAGCCCGATCCATACTCCTCAGCAGCAGCTGGTATTGCTGCGCTTTACGGACCTCTTCACGGCGGAGCTAACGAAGCTGTACTAGAGATGCTTGCAGAAATTGGTTCAAAAGACAAAATCCCTGAATTTATTGAAAGGGCTAAAAAAGGCGAATTCAGGCTAATGGGTTTTGGACACAGGGTTTATAAAGCATATGACCCCCGTGCTAAAATAATAAAAGAAGCAGCTCACGATGTTTTTGAAGCAACTGGTAAAAACCCATTACTTGATATTGCTCTTGAACTTGAGAGAATTGCACTTGAAGATGATTACTTTGTAAAAAGAAGACTCTATCCTAATGTTGATTTTTATTCAGGTCTTATTTACCAGAGCATGGGGCTCCCAAGAAGCATGTTTACGGTACTCTTTGCAATTGCAAGGACACCAGGCTGGCTTGCACAGTGGAAAGAAATGCTGGAAGACCCTGAAACAAGAATTGCAAGGCCAAGACAGGTTTATACAGGATATGACGAAAGGGACTATGTTCCTATGAGTAAAAGAAAATAAATTAAAAAGATTTATTGAGTTTGAAAAAAAGGGGCCTTGGCCCCTTTTTTATTTTCCTGAGAACTGTTTGCTTATAATGTCGTTATAAAAATAGTCGATTGATTGTTCGATGGATTTTATATAAAGATCTATTACTGTATTTCCGCCGTTATCATTTGTAAAATAAGTTGTTCTTTTTTCTCCGTCAGGGACTGTTACATTAAGTAAATCAGAGAATGATTCGGAAAAAGATTCTGCATCTTCACTGAGTATTCTTTCGATTATAGTCTGATCCTGAAGGTCATATTTTTTCTTTTCCAAAATTAATTTTAATTCATTCAAAAATACTTCAGTATTTAGTTCGGGATAATTATCCTTAGTGATATTTTTGAATGTGGTTATCAGGTCTTCAATATACATAAAATTATTTGAGGGTGTTAATATTTTCTATTAGATTATAAATTAGATTGATTGTGTCGTTAATGTCTTTCTTATGCGCTATCGAACTAGGGCTATGTAAGTATCTGGTAGGAACGGAAATTACAGCTGCACGGCTTCCCTTTCCGGTTACCTGCATAGCGGTTGCATTAGTGCCGCCGGCCAGTTTTACAGTTACCTGTGTTGGTATTTTATTTTTTTTACCAACATCTATAATAAACTTGCTGAACTTCCTGTCTGCGACAAGATACCTGTCTGAAAGTCTTATTTCAGGCCCTTTATTTGTATTGGCGAGTGATTTATGGTCAGGAACGCCTGGTATATCCATTGCAACTGTCCCTTCTATTGCAACCACAAAATCAGGTTCAATTACCGGAGTAATCAGACGTGCTCCCCTGAGGCCTGCTTCTTCCTGCACGGTTGAAGTTACAAAGAGGTCGCAGTTTATCTTCGGATTTTTTCTAAGTGCTTCAATAATTACAAAAAGCCCCATTCTGTCATCAAGGGCTTTTGAAATAAATGCATCTTCTGTTTCAACAAGTTCGGTATCAAAAGAAACAAAATCACCTACACTGATTAATTTCTTTACCTTATCTGCAGATAAGGCAAGGTCAATCACACAATCACCTATTTCGGGTACTTCCTTGTTGTTACCGGTTTTACTTATGTGAGGCGGTATTGAGGCAACAGTACCTACCAAAGGCCTTTTTCCCCAGACAACTAATCTCTGGGCATAAAATACCCTTGGGTCCATACCTCCCATAGGTGTGACCCTGATAAACCCGTCTTTATCAATATGATGGACCATGAAGCCAACTTCATCCATATGTGCATCAATAACGAGTCTCGGGCCTTTTCCTTTAACGTGGGCAATTACATTGCCCATGGCATCAACAGTTATATCTTTTGTGAATTTCTTGTGTTCTTTTAGTATTATTTCGCGGATTAAATCTTCACCGCCAGGCATACCGTGTGTGTCACAAAGTTTTTTAAGTAATTTAGAGTCCATAGTGGATTTGATTATAACTCAACATGTTCTATTTTCCAGTTGAAGAATTGATTTAATACTCTAAAAAAACTAATATCTTATATATATGAGTAAGAATTATGATTTGAGTGAAGAGTCAATGCTTTTTAAACAGCCTGAGTCGACAAAACCACTAGCCGAAAGGATGAGGCCAAAAGAAATTGAAGATGTCATTGGGCAGGACCACCTGCTGGGTAGTGATGGAGTTGTAAAAAAAATGATCGAAAGTGGTTCACTTAGGCCGATGATATTCTGGGGGCCGCCGGGTACAGGTAAGACTACCCTGGCGCAGATTATAGCTCGTAAGGTAAAAGCAAGATTCTTCCAGTTAAATGCCGTCTCTTCCGGTGTTAAAGATATAAGGGAAGTTATTGAAAAGGCTTATGAATCAATACTAACAGGAAGTAAAACAATCCTGTTTATCGATGAAATTCACAGGTTTAATAAATCCCAGCAGGCAGCATTTCTTAAAAGCGTTGAAGATGGTACGGTAATTCTTATCGGTGCTACTACAGAAAATCCTTCTTTTGAAGTTATAACGCCACTGCTTTCGAGGTGCCAGGTATATACGCTCAATTCTTTAACTGAAGATGATCTCAAATTAATTTTAGAATGTGCCCTAAAAAAAGATGAATTTATATCTGATTTAATAATAGATGAAGAAGCTAAATCAGAATATGTAAGACTTAGCGGGGGTGATGCAAGGGTACTTCTCAATGCAATTGAAGTTACGGATTCACTTTTAATTAACCAAAAAGATAAAAAAGTTGGGATTAAAAATGTAAAAGAGGCATTTCAGACCCAGCATTTCAGGTACGATCAGGGCGGGGAAGAGCATTATAATACTATCTCTGCTTACATTAAAAGCGTGAGGGGAAGTGACCCTGATGCAGCTGTTTACTATCTATCCCGAATGCTTGAGGCAGGAGAGGATGTAAAATTTATTGCTAGGAGATTAATAGTACTTGCCTCAGAAGACATAGGTAATGCAGAGCCCTATGCGCTGACGCTTGCCACAAGCTGTTTTACAGCTGTAACGTATGTTGGTATGCCGGAGGCAGCACTCATCCTGTCGCAGACTACAACTTATCTTGCAAGCTGTCCAAAAAGCAATGCGGCTTATAAAGCCTTTCAAAAAGCAGGTGAAGATGTTAGATCAAAACCAAACCTTAAAATACCTATGCACCTTCGGAATGCCCCTACCAAGCTTATGAAAGACCTTGGTTATGGGAAACACTACAAATATTCTCATGACTATGAAGAACATTTTATAGAACAGGATTTTTTGCCTGAGGAGTTGGTGAACAAGATATATTACGAACCAACCGAGATTGGTAGGGAAGCTTCACTCAAGAAATACCTTGATGTTAAGTGGAAGAAGAGACAGGTAACTAAAAAAGAGAATTAATTATGAGATTCTTAATACTTGTTTGAATTTACTTTATGTTCTTTGTCTTGACACAAAGAACCAAAGGTCAAGGCTGGCAATTCATTAACTAAAAAAACAAAATAAAATCTAAAATGAATGATCCAACCACATCCCCCATTCATTTCTTAACGATTTTAGATTATTTTTTCTTAACGTTATTCATTGCATGCCGTTTTCAGTATTTACTGATGATCTAAAATATTTACATGTAGATCCTGAAACAAGCCTGTACTGAGTTTGTCGAAGTGTTCAGGATGACAATACGTTATTCATGGCAGGCCGTTTTAAAAAATTATAAAAATAATGGAATTAAGTTTTTCTTTCGATTAACTCAACTTTATAACCATCGGGGTCTTCAAAGAAGGCAATAACAGTTGTGCCGTGTTTCATAGGGCCGGGAGGCCTTGTTATTTTTCCCCCAAGAGCTTCTATCTTCTCACATGTAGCATAAATATCATCTACACCAAATGCCATATGTCCGTATGCATTTCCGAGTTCATAATCAGATGTATTCCAGTTATGAGTAAGTTCAAGAAATGGTTCTGTTTCCCCGCCGTAGCCGAGAAAAGCAAGTGAGAACTCTCCATCGGGGTACTCTGTAGTTCTGTGGTGTTTTAAACCAATTACTTCTGTGTAAAAGTTTACTGATTTATCAAGGTCACCGACCCTGACCATTGTGTGTAAATATTTCATAATCTTCCTCGATTATATTGAACTTTGTTTTAAATTTATTATCTATAACAATATATTAAAATAGTTATTATATCTATCTGAAAATTAAAACTGATCAGAGGTTAAGAATGAAAGTAGGAATTACCGGAGCGACTGGATTCATAGGTGGCAGATTATTAAAACGTATGTTAAACGAAGGGTATGAAGTGAAGTGCCTGGTCAGGGACAGTGTGAAGGCCAAAACCCTTGAAAAACTCGGGGCCGAAGCATATATGGGAGACCTTTCTGACCCTAATTCTCTAAAAGATTTTCCTAATGGTTGCGAATATATATTTCATATAGCAGCGTTTGTATCCGACTGGGGAAAGAAATACGACTTTTATAAAAGTAATGTACAGGCAACAAAAGTATTACTTGAAGCATCAAGGAAACATGAAGTGAAGAGGTTTATCTTTCTGAGTTCTTCTACGGTTGTCTGGAACTCTAGTTTCTGGAAAATACACAACCTTGAAAATATTAACGAAACATATCCTTGCCCAGAAAAACATAATGACCATTACAACCATTCAAAATATCTAGCGGAAAGAGCGGTAATAGATTTTTCAAAAACAAATGTGCTTGAAACTGTTGTAATACGTCCTTCAAATGTGTGGGGAGCAGGGGACACTGTTATATTGCCAAGAATAGCGAGGGCAGCTAAGAAAAAGTTCTTAATTCCAATGGGAAGTGGAAAGAACGAAACCACCCCATGCCATGTGGATAACCTTGTAGAAAGTATGATAATTGTTTCAACAAATGAAAATGCACCCGGGAAAGTATATTTTATCAATGATGGAACGAAGATTAATTATTATAAGTTTTTGCAGGACCAGTTACATGCTGCTGACATTAGCTGGGAACCAAAGTTTAAAATACCTTATAAATTAGGATATTTTATGGCATTTACATTAGAGATAATTTTTAAAATTATAAGATCCGAGAAACCGCCGGTTCTTACAAGGTTTGCAGTAGCAGCACTCTCAGGGCATAGAAGTTACAGTATAAGCAGGGCTAAAAAGGACTTGGATTACAGTCCTGTTATATCCTATGCTGAAGGTATGAAGAGGCTTCGTGAATGGGTGATTAACATAGGCGGTAAGGAAAAGTTACTTGAAAATTGATTGGTAAAATTATTGAATAAAGGCTATATACACATAGAAAACCTTTCAAAGTCTTTTGGCTTTCAAAAGGTACTGGACGGTATTAATTTACAGTTTGATAAAGGTGATTTTGTAACTTTGTTTGGCCCCAACGGGGCAGGTAAGACTACCTTAATCCGGATATTATCTACTATTATAAAAAGCGATGAAGGCAGTATTTCAATCTCTGATTACAACATTAAAAATGAAGTTCAAAATATAAGAAAAATTATTGGACTGCTGTCTCATGAAAACTATCTTTATCAAAACCTTACAGTTTTTGAAAACCTGAAATTCTTTGGAAAACTTTACAACATTAAAAATGCAGAAGAATCCATATCCTATAAACTTAATAAAATAGGGGTTTATTCAAAAAGGAATGAACTGATACGGAATTTGTCCAGCGGTATTAAACAGAGGGTGTCTATAGTTAGGTCAATAGTCCATGATCCCGAAATAATACTACTCGATGAACCCTTTGTAGGTTTGGATATTAAGGGTTCTGAATATCTTCTTGAAATATTTAAAGAATTTAAAAAAGAAAATAAAACAGCCTTAGTTACAACGCATGACCTAAGGCTTGGTCTTCACGAATGTACTAAGGTCGTAGTACTTGACAAGGGGCAAATTAAATTTAATGATCGAGTTGAAAATATAGAAATAGATAAATTTGAAGAAACCTATAAATCTTTAATTTGCTCTTAGACCACATCTCTCTAAAAAACTTTTTATCTTTAACCTAAATTGAAATAAATTTATTTTAAAAAGAAACAATATTAATATTGTTACATCAAAATTATTAAGGGACATAATAAGGAGGTATTAAAATGTACAGAATTATTTTCTTATCTGTTTTCCTGTTAATTTTTACTGGTTTACCCGTATACCAGGTGTTATCCGGTTCAGATAACGAACATGCTGCTAATTTGTGGGATATGATGCAGAAAGACGATTACAGGGACACCTGGAAGCATTATCCGGGGAAAGGCGTGCTTTATAAGGGCGCACATCCTCATGGTGCATTTCTTACTACTTATGTTAACGGCCCTGCTCTTAAAGGCCTTAATGCCCATGACAAAGAACTGCCATATGGTTCAATACTTATAAAAGAAAACTATAAGCCGGATAAAACCCTGGCTGCTATTACAGTCATGGAAAGGGTAAGAGGATATAACCCTGACGCAGGTGACTGGTACTGGGTTAAGTTCAGTCCCAAGGGTGATGTAATGACCAAAGATGTTGAGATGGACGGTAAGAAGAAAACAGTAACGCTTGCCGGCAAGCCAAAAGGCTGTATTGGCTGTCATACTGCTTCCGTTGCCGGTATTAAGTACATAATGACACCATATCCAAAATAGAATAAAAAAGGGCAGCCTTAGGGCTGCCTTTCTATTTTAATATTTTTGCTTTCATTCCAAAAAATTTATTCTATAATAATCCACTTACAAATGAACACCCTTGCCGCTATTCTCTGGAAAGATATAATCAATGAACTTCGTACTAAAGAAATAGTACTTTCCATGGCTGCATTCTCAATAGTTCTTGTAGTTATATTTAACTTTAGCCTTGTTATAAATAATGAAAATATCGGTTACCTGGTCCCCTCATTACTCTGGATTTCAATAATTTTTGTCGGAACACTTGGTCTTAGCAGGACTTTTGCAATTGAAAAGGAAAACAGTGCTATAACAGGCATATTACTTAGTCCTATTGACAGAAGTATGCTTTATCTGTCCAAGGTTATAAGTAATTTGATTTATATCTTAATTACACAGTTTTTACTTCTTTTTCTTTTCGTGGTTCTTTTTAACATTAATATAAATGGTGAGGTAGGCTTATTAATAATAGTCATGATTCTTGGTGCAATAGGTTTTTCCACTCTTGGTACACTATTTTCAACAATGGCTATTAATACTAAACTAAGAGAATTATTGCTTCCTGTCATCCTTTTTCCTGTAATTATTCCAGTAATTATTAATGCAGTAAGAGCAACATCTATAATATTTAACGGCGGAGGATACGCCGAGATTTCACCATATTTAAAAATATTGATCTGTTTTGATATTATATTTCTTGTTACATCAGCACTTGTGTATGAATTTGTGGTAGAGGAGTCTTAAAAGTTTATGAAACTGTTCTTATATGTTATCACATTAATATTGATGCTTATTTCAACATATGCAGCATTAATCTATGCACCTACAGAAACAATTATGGGCAATATACAAAGAATATTTTATTTTCATATGGGAACAGTATGGGTTGCCACAATTGCCTTTATGATCGTGTTTGTGGCGAGTATTATTTATTTGATTAACGGTAAAAAAAAATGGGACGTGCTTGCATATACATCAGCAGAAATAGGTGTGCTTTTTATTACACTGACAATAATTACAGGCAGTATATGGGCTAAACCGGTATGGGGTACCTGGTGGACCTGGGATCCTCAATTAACAACTACTTTTATATTATGGATATTGTATATTGTTTATCTGCTAATCAGGGCTAATTCAGGATTTGATGAAAAGAAAGCAAAATACTCTGCGGTATTTGCGATTATCGCCTTTATAGATCTCCCGCTTGTTTATATTTCGGCTAGAGTTATGAGGGGTATCTCTCCTGTCGTTTTTGGACCGGGTGGAGGTGGTATAGAACCAAAAATGTTGAATGCATTATTAATAACACTTGTTTCCTTTACATTACTATTTATTTTATTACTGATAGAACGAATTAAAATTGAGAATCTAAAGTATCAAATTAACAAACTAATATATACGGAGAATAATTAGTGGAATATTTATTTTGGGGGCATGTGTCAGTATGGTTATTTATAGGCGGGTACGCTCTTTATCTTAAACTTACGGCAGACAGTTTGAGTAAGAAATTAAATGAATTGAATAATAAGGAATAAGAAATAAATATGCTGAAAGGTAAATTAAAATTTATTTTTGCCATAATAATCATTACAGGAGCAATTAGTTACCTCGTTTTTTCAGGAGTAAAAGATACGATGGTTTATTACCTTACCATTGACGAACTCCAGGCAAAAGTGCCGGATGTATACGGAGAAAGAGTCAGAGTCTCAGGTACTGTTGTCCCCGGGACTATAGAAAAAGATAATAACGGCGATATTAAGTTTAAGATAACTGACGGCACAAATGAAATTAATGTAAATTACAGCGGAATTATTCCTGATGTATTTGCGGATGATGTTGAAGCGGTAGTAGAAGGGAATTACACTCAGCAAAATGTGTTTATTGCAGATATACTACTGGCTAAGTGCCCCACTAAATATGAGTCGGATGAGAAGTTGTATGAATCACAGAAGGGTAGTACTTAATGTATCAAATCGGCAATGTTTGTGTTTATTTTGCATTCTTCCTGTCTCTTTATACTGTAGCTTCTTCTTTAATCGGAGCGAGGTATAAGCACAGTGGCTTGGTAGAGAGTGGAAGAAATTCTGCTATTTCTATATTTATTCTTTTAATAATAGTTTCATTATCGTTAGTTTATGAACTTGTAAATACAAATTTTAATCTGAGATATGTAGCATTAAATACCAGTACTGATCTCCCAACAATTTACAGGGTTACAGCTCTTTGGGCCGGGCAGGCGGGTTCACTGTTACTCTGGTGTCTTGTTCTTTCCTTCTTCTCATCAATTGTAGTATTTTTCTCCAACAAAAGAGACCTGGATTACCAACCCTACGTTGTTGTAGTTTTATATACGGTACTCGCTTTTTTTCTATATCTTATAACCTTTGTAGAAAATCCATTCGCCCTTTTGCCATTTACACCAAATGAGGGGAGGGGATTAAACCCTATTCTTCAAAATGGTTATATGGCTATTCATCCC
>SDBT01006885.1_pt1 | contig 18802 bp, 16 predicted proteins | sample 2277101 | NCBI WGS metagenome assembly SDBT01 (sample SAMN10404973, study PRJNA504765) | marine sediment metagenome | isolation source: marine sediment core GS10_PC15, 103 cmbsf | place: Arctic Ocean: Southern Knipovich Ridge | collected 2010
ACAAATCCATTATATTTTATCATATATTATTTTAAGAACCCATCCAATAGCTCCACTACCGACAACCATTGAAGTCCAAATGAATTTCTTTATTGTTTCAAGGTTATCTATTCTTTTATTTGTTGCGAAATGTTTTCTTTGTAAATCTTTTGTTATAGCAAAATAACCATCATCTCCTGTTTTATCATCATTAAATAAACGTAAGGATAAATCACCAATATCTTTTCTTATTCCATTTTGGGCTTTATGCATATCTTGCATTTTAAGTTTAAGCCATTTTACATCTTTTTCAATTAATACAATTTTTATTTCTTCGTTGGGATCCATACCGTTGTGGTTTTTATAATTATTTAATTTACTTTTGCCTTGATTTTTTTCTGGATAAAAAACATTACAACCGAAGGTGAATACCCTGTGATTATATATGCAATATATCCGTTTATTTCTACTTTTATAAATGTTGACACAACAGGTAGTAAAAACATAACACCTACACCCATCAGAATAGCTAATACAAGCCTCTGAGCATCCTTCTGAGTGAATGTAACACCTATAACTGAGAAATAAATTATTCCATCCTTATTTTGTTTCCCTAGGTAAGCATTTTGCATTTCTGCTATCAAAAACCCTAAAAGGACTAACCCTAATACTGCTAAAATTTCTAAAAATATTTCCATGATTTAATAATTTTCTGTTATGTAATTGTTAATAATCTCCTTCACTTTATCTAATATAGCCAACATCTCTGCATTTGATGGTGGTGTAAGTGCGTCAACTTTTGCTTTTGCAACATACCACAAACCAAATTCTATCGGTAAAATTGCATCAAATAAAATATTACTGATATTTTTAAATTGAGTATTTGTTATGTCCCCATTGTCAAATTTACGTATAATTCTATCCCAAATACGCTTGTGCGCAATCTGCCCATCAGATTTATAGCTCTGAATTTTTAAAGCAGAAGCATCGTTATCAAGCTGCTGTTGGTCGTAATTATCAATTTGAACTTGTATAAAATCAATTACAGGGTAAGTAAAATAATCATTTGGAATATCCATATAAATATTACCTCTCCTTTGATATGAGGATAAGTTGGGATATACGACATTTCTAAATCCTAAATCGTACAATTCGCTTTCTGTAACAGCATTATTAAAATTTACTATTTTTATCCCACTAATGTCATTCCATTCTTTAGGTAATTTATTATAAATAGTTATTTTTCCATTAATCTCAATTGCTTTTTGTCCAAATGCAATACCTGAAATCAGTATTATTATTAGTAAAATTAATTTTTTCATGTTTATTTGTTTTAATATAATTCAACTCCACTTATTTGTATTAACATTATTTCGTTTATTCCAGATTGTGACAATTCTTTATTCCAAATTGATAAACCATCTAATTGACCTGGGAATTCATTTACACCAACTTTCCCTATATTAAGAACCGATATTGTATTAGACATATTCGTGTAAGAACCGGAAGATGATGCTGTTAAAGGTACATCAACACTATTAAAATATATTTTTAATCCAGAATCCGATTCACTACCGTCAGAAGTACACACTAAATGATACCACACACCTGTTTCCCACGTATTCTTCCCAAAAACGCCTATCCATGCGGAAGTACCGCCTTCTTTATATTGTCTAAATAAAATAGTATTACCATTTTGAAAGACAGCCCATTCTATATTTGTACCATCCCATTTACTTACAATAACTCCAAGCGGATTTGAAGATGTGTCAAATTTTATGAATGTGCTTACTGAAAAAGGTTCATCAACAGAACCTGTTACAAAAGAAAAATCATCTGAATCAGGGACTTCTACATTACTCGTACTACCATTGAAAATTGCAGACTCATTGCTTTTGCCAGTCCCAAATGTAATATCCGTAGCTGCTCCATCATGAACACCTGTTGCATCTGTTACATCATTATCAAAAGCATAATAAGCTACAATGTTAGAATAAAGTACTGTTGTATTTGTACTTGTTGTTAGCGTATTTGAAACTAATGATTTATTATCAAATACATCTACTGAATAAACCGTTACATCGTAAGAAGTAGAAGCTGGCAACCCACCAACAAAACCACTATTAGTATAAACCATAGCATTTAACACACCATCAACATATAATTCGTAATGTTTTATAGAGTTTTCTGAACTAGGCACACTCCAATTAACTTTTAAATGTTGTTTATAGGCTGTTGTTAATGATAAATCAGTAATGGTATTTGGAACAGATGCGTTTTCATCCCAAAATGTATAAATTTTATCTTGTGAAATAGATATATAACTGATTATCTTACCAGAAAAATTAACTCTTAACCCTCTTGGTGCAGCTCCTAATCCTGTTAATGATAATTCATTTCCTGTTGCAGTAACCGTCCCCGTTACATCAAATGGTGTAGTCAACGACCATTCTTTTATAATAAAAGGAGTTGTTTCTGCAATAGTAAACATTACAGTTCCGTCAGGCGAAGCAACCATGCCTCTTAAATTAGATTGTCCTGACAAAGCACCACTATCACCATCAGAAGAAAGGGATGTAATATCGAAAGGGTTTGAAGCTGTATATTGATAAATTATACCACTTGAAAGATACATTTTAGTCCCATCATAACTCCACCACATATCATAAAATATAGCTGGTGAAACTGGCAAAACAAAAGAAACACTATCATAGGTAGCAGTAAGTAAGCTGTAAGCTGTAGTAAGTGAATATTGATAAATATTAGTTTCATCCATTAAAAGAATATTCAGCCCATCATTATAAAACTGAATACCATAAAAAGAAAAACCTGTGCCCGCTGTAACAGTATTATCATGTTCTAATATGGTAATATCGTAGCCATGCGTATTATGTGTATATAGTTTTGCTGTTGAGATTAAATTAGAAATTAGTTTAGCACCATCGTCACCAAACTCAAAACCAATAGGTGCGGTATTTGGAGGAAATAAACTTTCAGCCTCAAAAGCAAAGTTTAATAAGCTCCATGTAGGAAACCCATCGGTTACTTTCAATCTTTTATCCCCTAAAACTTGTGAATTACCTACAAGTGAAAATGTTAATAATAACGATAAAAATATATTTCTAAAAAATCTCATAATCTAATAATTTATTAAAGATGTAATGAACTTAGGTGTCCCAGCATCCACACAATACAATTGTATAATATTTGTGAGTGCACCATCAAACCCACTTAAATCACCCTCTACCCCTGCCGGTAAAGTTAGTGTGAAATTACCATCTATTTCTAAAGAAATTGTTTTCCCAACTGTAAAATTACTGAAAGTTAAAATCGTGTTTCCAACAAGAGTTTTTGTAAAATGAATACCATCACTCCAATCAACATCTAATGCTGAAATTGCCGATTCTGCTTTCAATTCAGTAGCTAAATTATCAGTATCAACAACCCCACTCGCAATAGTTAAAGCAGTATCTCCTGTTACCTCTGAGGTATGAGTCGCATTTGTTACTTTCGCTGTGTTAGCCGTAACACTAGAATTATTACTTACTTCTGTATCGAAATCAGATACTTGTGAGGCTGTTATACTTAATGCTGCCTGATGTTGAGTTACAGATGATTCCGTTATATTTGCATCTGGAACATTAGCCCATGTTACAATCGAAGATAAATCATTCAATTCACCAGTTGTTGTTGAATTGATAGTTAATGTTTCATTACCACCATCATTGTTCTCAACAAGCGTTACATTTGTACCAGCAACCAATTTACCATTCAAATAACCTGAATTAGTGTCGTTTGCACTTATCTTAACTTGCTCGTCAGTATTTGGATTATCTGGATTTACAACAACTGTATTAAATTGAAACTGTACTAAATCAATAAAATACCCTGCAAATCCATTTTTAGAAGGATTTATCCATACTTGATCAATTTCACCATTAGGATAATTTAATCTTGAAAAATCAATAGTTATTTGTTGATAAACTAAAGAAGATGAATCAAAACCATGTTTGCCACTTCTGAATTTTATAATTTTCGTTCTCGTTCCATCATCGTAAAGTGATACATACATTACTGAGCTCCCGAAATCAGCCTTTAGTTTTATCCAAAAAGTTATGACATTTATATTTGATGATGTAATATCACTAGCTGTTTCAAACTTTGAAATATCATTACTCGTAGTTGTTCCTTCTATTGAATTTGCGCCACTATGAGGGTCATTTGTTGTAACTGCTAAATTAGCTGTTAAAGTTGTATCCCATTCGGTAGGTTGACCAACATTTTCATCGAATACCAATTCATTTGAAAACCCATCAGGTGTAGTCTGACTTGCTTTTACCAATACAAATTTAATAGGATATGTTGTACTTGCCTCAAAGTTTGGCTCTGCCGGATTTGCACTTGCCGTTCCAGCTATCTCACCAACCGCACCACTTGTATTTGCTGTTATTAGATCAATTCTATCAAAAGTACCATCGGCAGCATCTAAAACAACATTTGCTTGCGTGGCACTATAATAAATGCCATCAACAGGAAATTTATCTGCCCTTACGTCAAAGGTCAGTCCACTTAGCCATGTTGCGCTAACATCTGTTTCTTCAAATGGTGTTCCAACTACTGTACTGTCGGTTAAAATACCTGTAACAACACTACCATCAGCTAATAAGTATTCCAAGTTTGTACCTCCAACTATTTTTAAAGAATCAGCGAGAACATTGCCGATATTTGTAATATTATTTGTTCCTAAATCTACATCTCCTGTAAAAGCTCTCGTTCCGTCTACTAAAGTATATTGAGGATGGTCATCGTCACTCAGCCCAGCTAAATCCCCATGATTTGCTGTTCCTGCATTTGCAAATAAATCAGCAAAAGCTGATGAAATTGTAGCTGTATTTGAGGATTTTTGAAAAGTAAATCTTGATATTAAAATACTTGTCTCACTGATTCTTGTGGGTAAAGATGAACTAGGTACACCCTCAAGGTCTGCTAAAGCTTCACTACTAAACTCAGCTCGTCCATAAATCATTATTACATGTCCATCTGGTTCAAGAAAGAAGAATAAGTTTGCCCATTTACTGTTGTTTGATAATGTAGTTAAAGTTCCTGAATTATCATATTGTAAATTATTCCATTGAGATGCAGTCGCATCTTCTTGCCCACCAGCGGAATAAGTTATAAAAGTATCTGCTCCACTTGTGTCAAATGAACTTTCTGGGTATTCTGTCCTCCCCCACCATAAAATTCCTTCGGTCATTGTCACATCTCTATTTGCATCCCCTGACTGACCCATTATAAGACCTCCTTTTCTCTTATCTCTGGTTATTCCATGGACACGTCTGATAAATCTCCCTGCCTGCCCTATACTTTCTTCTAATCTGACACCTAAACTAAATACATGGTCAATAACCCCACTCTCTTTAGTGACCACTCCTATTTGTATTTTATCGGGAGCTTCTAAAAATTCATCAGTACTCAATGAAACAACCCCTGAATCATCTACGTAAACATATTGGGTGGTATTGTCTGTGATTCCCATTGTGTTACTTGCGATCCATTTAAAGGATTGTAACTCTGCGTTGTTATCATTAGTAGTCCTTATAAAACCTGATCCAGCTGCGACATCAAGTGTTCCACCACCACCATCTGATAATCCACCTCCTAAAAAGAAACCGGAAGAACCTGTGTTGTCTAAATATTCTTGTATATTATCTACTGTTGGCGAACCTCCACCAGTAGCAATAGGGTGTGTAATATCTGCTAAAATCCTTGCTATTAAAGTAGAAATAGGAATATGCTTTGCTTTCTTAGAACTGTTTACAGCTACAAGACTGTCATTTACACTCGCTGTATTTGGAGCAGAAATGGTAGTCTCAATCTGAGAGTAACCTATACTTACAGTAAAGAGCATTAACGCTAAAAATAATTTCTTTAAATTTTTCATCTTATATATTTTAATTAAAACCCACCAAATTTTTCCCAAACAGAATCATCCTGGAATAAAGTGACTGTCCCTCCTTTATATTTTGCCATTAAAAAGTTTCCTAAATCATCATAACCTATAACGACATCATTTACTTCTAAAGTATTTCGATCAGCTACTACTTGAGTTCTTTTCATTAATAAAAAAGTCTGGCCACCAATCTCTATCTGAGATGCAAAATGGTTATTATCAACCCCATCCGAACTATTATTTATAAGTTGAGCAGTTTCTGTTACCAATATCATCTTGCGCCAAATTCCGCTAATATATTTAACGAAATCATCTTCAGCAAAGGTAATTGCTCCACTTCCAAAATCTCTTGTTCCGGCAACAGAAATTATATAATGATCTCCATCTATACCGGTTCCATCAGCTAAAGAAGGGTCATTTGTATCAGCATCGTAATTACCTAAAAAACCTCTTGCAGCAGGTAGTCTTATAGCTTGTGCATCATCAGTTCCCTTCTGAATTTCAAAGAAATAACTGTTTGAGGTAGCTTGTAATAATTCAACAAGCTCCGTATTCAGCTTCGAATTATTTATAATTTCGAAAAATCTTGTGAGTTGCTCTTGTTGTGATGTTGCCATAATTTATTATTTTGTGTACAAAATTAATGATTTTCCTTGGGAAGCCTCTATTGCACCTGCAATCGCTTGTTTATTAGCTGTCGCTCTTTCTCCAACTTCAATGATTTCCTGTGAATCTGTCAAGAATTGTTCTCCACCTCGTTTCAAAGTTATAGAAAATGTTTTAGAATTGTTGTTAATATTGGTTTTTATATCAGGTATCTCAGCTATTTTATAGTTCAATCCATTTATTTGAAGGTATAAATGGGTTACTACCAATCTCAATTTATGCACCATTTCACTACTCAAACGGTAAAAAGTAAACCTTTGAGAGTCATAAACCGTATTGTCAGTTACAAAGAAATCGGTATTCCCGTTATAACCTTCTGTTTCTGATTCTCCTATATAATCAACAGCACCTTCCAACAACATTTTATGTACAATATCCGTCTGATAAACCATATCTCCCTTATTTTCATCGTCTGAGTAGAATATTTCCAGCAATCTATCACTATCGGTAACGCTCTTTATTTTTTCAGAAATATATTGGAAATCAATATTATCTACATCCGCACCGACCTCAATAATTATATTGAATAACTCAGGCATTAAACTCATGTCAGCAGTAGCCTCATACACCTCGTATGGCTGTTTATTGTAAATTGCAGCTAATTTTCTTTCAACCGGTGCTCCTGTATAAGCAATATCAAATTCCAATACAAAAGAATCGTAAAATTCAGAATAACCAATACTGTCAATAGGTACTTGGCCAATTCCTTCGATAGTCACATAATTACCTACTGTGTTAGCCCATTCCGGCAATGTAAACCCAAAGTCTGTTGTTTCTATAACAGCATCCGTAAGTGGGTTTAAAATATCGACTACACCGAAATAAATTGCACTTCTTTCCTCTCCTAAATCAAAATAAGTAGATGTGCTTTTCGCATCTATCCCAATATTATCGGTCATTTTTAAAGGAAGTATTGCAGTCTGTGTTCCGTCTTTTTCAAGCGCATATACATTTATATATTGTGCATTTGTCTTGAATTGAGTAACGATAGGGTCTGTAGATAAATACCTGTGATAAAATGGGTATGTCAGTCTTTTAAGTTCAAAACAACTCAGCGTATTTTTATGATTTTTCTTAGCATCTTCTTCTATCAGAGCAAACCTTAATGCATTTATTTCAGATATTCTTAAAATAGTTTCTGTAATTTCAGTAACTCCATCGACTATAAATGTTGTTGTTTTAATACATCCAAAAGCATCTTTGACATATAAAGTGTAGGTATCGGGTGATAATCCTGTAAATACATTTTCTGATTGATAAACGACTCCTGTTAGCGAATATGTGTAAGGTAAAATATCATTATTCCTAAAAACAATTGAAATATTTACAGTTGTACCGGATGATAAATTAGTTATAGTTAAAGTTAGGAACTTAGAATCCAAACTTAATATCCAGGGAGCCTCAGATGTAATTTCACCTATGAAAAAACCTGTTGTGTCAGTAACTCTAAATTCACGATTATCACCTCTGAATACGTCTAATTGGAAAGGACTGGCAACAGCCGATGCCACCAATGTCATTGATGGTTTTAAATAAACATTGTATAAATCATTGCCCCCAGCAGCTTCCACATTTGCCAGAGCTTGTTCACATCTATTAGCAGGGTCAGCTTCATAATCAATTATACTCACACTTGCATCATCTTCAGCAGCAGGGTTCACTTCAGCAGAGGTTATATTGCCGGATGAAATTGCTGTACCACTAACTGAAATTACTTGCCAAGATGGGTTTACAAAATTAATGATCACCTCGTTTAAAGAAGCTCCGATAATAGCAACAGCATTATTCGTACCTCCGCTATTGCGATAATCTAAATTCCATGCTATTATAAAATTCGCAGCAACAACATCAGCATCTAATTCATCAATTGGGGCCGTTACCTGGGCATTAGCTACTCTTAGAGTAGTGAAAAACTCTTGGAATGGAGCAACCGGTACGCCACCAGCCTCAACATTGATAGTCAATAACTTTGATGTTATAGGTAATTGCGCTTCTACGAATGTCAATGTTACTGTTGCCATAATTAACTATTTCTATTGGTTTAAATATTCTTCAATTTTAGCTTTAATAGTTCTTGAAATAGCTGTTGAATTCGCATTGTCTATTACAGTAATTTTTTTTAATGCATCTTCAATATACCCTTTCCTCAAATCTTCAAATATGGGCTCTATTAATAATTTTGCAGCTTCGTAATTAGAAGGGTTTACTTTCCTTATTAAATATGTCCTTAACCTAAAACACGCTTCTTTTCCGAACTCATAATCTTTTATAAATTCATCATACTGTAATCGTTCGGCTTCGTTTTCTTCTATTTGGTCAATTTCTGATTGCGTGAATACCTTTTCAATTAATTTATTACCATCCCAAAAAGGGTTTATAAACCTATTGCCGAAAATTTCATTTGATTTTAATTTATATGAAGTTGTATCAATTAGTTTATCAACCCATCCCACAATCATTCCATTATCAGTTTTGTAAACTATTTTTTGTGAAAAAATATTTACCGTAAATAATAATATTAGTATTAATAATTTATTTTTCATGTTAGTTAAGTTTAAAAATAATTAAATTACTGCCTTTTGTTAATGTTGTGGCTGTTGCTCCTGAATTATTTTGTGACCATTTGAACCCAAAAGTTCCTGAGTTTGTTGTGATAATTCTACCATGAAGTTTTTGACCTCTCGGAAACGATAATGAAGCCGTGTTTGCTATTTCTTCTGTTGTAAATAAATCTTCCGGGCCTGATGGATTGTCTTTCTCAAGTATAGCTATATATCCACCTGTTGCTCCTGCAGGAGCTTCAAGGCTGAATTTAAGATCGGGGACTGACGATGATGATATATAATAATAATTTATTTCAAATTGATAAAAACTATTTGCGTCAAGTTCGACCTGTAATTCAGAATCTAAAGTCGGAGTTGTAGTGCCTACTCTATTCTCGTCTGACGCTTTATAAACTGTTGTAGGGCCACCTTCACCACCGGAACCATTCGCTGCTGCTGTGATAAGTCCTTTAGCATTAACAGTTATATCTGCTGCTGTAAAACTACCTACATTTGAATTTACCGTTGCTAACGTTAAGCCTGTTGCTCCTGTGGCATCCCCTGTATGATTTACATTTGACACTTTAGAATTATTAGTAGATACATCGCTTTCCATTGTGTCTAAATCAACAGGTTGTGTGACTGTTAAATTACCAACTTTTGTTGCATCAGCACTTGGGTAAGTGTTCTTAGCTGTATTTAATCCTATAGCCGTCCGCTCTGTACTTGTAAGTATTTTAGTTGTCGCACCTTCAACCATGTTATCCATACTAAAAGCATCACCATTGACATTTGTAGGGTCATAGACTACCTTTGTCATATCGCCTTCACTTAATTTTTGCCAACTAACACCGTTCCATAATTCTAATTGGGAAGTAGTGGTATTGAATAAAATTGCTGTTTTCCCGGAAGGAACTGAGATTGCGTCACGCTGTACAGTCGTTTTGTCTGTTAAAAATATAACATCCGATATTGATATTTGACCGAATGTAAAACTCGAAATCAGTATTATTATTAGTAAAATTAATTTTTTCATGGTCTGTATATTTGTTGATTAACTGCTAATCCTATTTTGTTTGCATCATCTAAATCCGTAGGCATATCTATTGGTACATCTACATTTAATATTTTTCCTACAACATACCTATCGCCACTCCACCCCCAAAATTCATCATCCAATTCCCAATTTTCTACATCTGTTTTCCCAACAGGATCAACAAAGAACCCGTCAATTCTTAACGAACCAGGCGCCCCTTTTGGGCCACCAAGCGTCACGACTTTAAATGTTTTAAAAACAACGTCAGCCCCACTTTCTTTAAACGAATGTTTGATAGTCCAGTTAGTCATGTTTAATAGTTTTAGTTACTATAAATGGACCTTTAAATTCCCGATAATCCTGAGTTACATTTCGTAATTCATAAATAGAATTTCCCAAATCTATTTTACCATGTTCAAAATTTATGTCCCACACCAGCTGATTGGCAGATTTTGTTAATTCATCATCAGTTTCTTTAAATGTAAATAGTAGTAGCCCATCTTTATCGGCTACATAAATTTCATAAGTGTCATCCAAAGTCTCAACATCTTCGTTTATCCATGTTACAGATTCTTTAACACCTATTGGATAAATTATAGGTGAATTGTAAGCTCTGTCTAAATTTATCGTTTTTCCCATAATCTATAATTTATTTATTACAATCTTGCTTTTTGTGTTGTTAATTCACTTTCACTATCCCCATCTAATTTAGACAGTCTGCCGTATCTCAGATCACCATTTTCGGTATATTGTATAAGTCCAAAATAATTTGGTACTTTTTCACCGTTTACTTCTGTAAAATCCAGTAGCGTATCTTCAATCTCCTGTGTCATCCTAAAGTTTAAATTGCTGATTGTAGCCTCAATCCTAGGTTTTTCAATAGCGTTTATTACTATATTCCCACTTTCAGCTAATTCAATTTCCCCTGTCCTTTGCGTTATCATATTTTGATTTGAATTACTAGAAGCAAATCTTATTTTAGCATTTCTAAAATGGTACAATCCTCTTTTTACGCTATATCCATGGCCGTAAAATAACCTATTCATTGGGCTTAACCTTAAATTCCATGCAGTCTCAGGGTCAAAAATACCTTTAGGCGCATATTCAAAGAACGGATTTCCTTCACTATCTAAATCTTCCCACAAATTATGAGTATGAATACCATTATTATCGACTTTTGTATCATGCATCCAAATATGAGAATCCCTTTCGGTATCTGTCTTTGGAAAAGCATAATGATATTTTCTTCTTGTCGTTTCGTAGCCAATAGGGTCAAATCTATAAGCACTCAAGATAATATACTTACTTTCGCTTCGTTTTATATGTGTCACAAATTCACTTTTACCGTTTGGTTCTTCAATACCGTTTGCGTCATCATATTCCAGACTTTTATTGTGGCCTATTGTTATATTTGAAAAGAAATCAATTTTTGAAGTCTGATGTGTAATATTATCAACAGAAGGCAATACAAGTCCTACAAAGTTTTTCATAGTGTAGGTGGCTTCCTCTATCCGTACCACCTCTTTGTTGCCCTCAACTTCGATAAACCATGTCAGAGGTTCAAGATAATTATAAGCCTCATAAGCCTCTTTAAAAGAGGTGTTAAATTGTATTCTATCTTCATTCCCATCAGCATCAATCTCCACATCCGGGAAACCTCTTGCCCAAAATCCATTATCGACAACAAAATTCTCATATTTACCACCAGGCCCGAAAATAGTTGACTTAAATGAATCATTTATTCCTGTCATTTTAGCAATTAGCCTTTCAAATAAATCAAAGGGCTTTAAACATTTCCCTTCCGTAACATCATAATCAGTTTTATCCTGAATAGTTATTTGAGAATTTGTTACACTAAAAAATACATCTACAAATGCATCATTAGTTAAAAGACTACCATTTAGATTTGCGGTTGAAAATAAACAAAAACTCATGCTGTCACCTATTTCAAATATATCTCCTTCATCATCACTCTCATAAGATACCGTATATTCTTCTCCAATATGATCTTGAGGTGAGGTAACATTCAGTAGTACTCGCCTACTAGATACCATATCAACATTATTCGCTAATTCTGTTTTAATTATATCGACACCGATTACTTTATTGGTAACACGATGTTGATTGATACCTGATATTTTAAATGTTAGGTCTATCTTGATTTTTAAGATTTTCTGAATTTCTGCTTGATAGACAAATTGATTCCCTGCAAACACCTCAAACCCATCGAAAGAAGAATGAGGAACTAAATCATTGTAACTTATATCAGAGTTCCAAGGTGCAATAACATCTTCTGTATCATAATTATAAACCTCTGTTAAAGGGATTGCTCTACGTATGAAAGCACCTTCGTTTTTAGCCCTTTGAGAATTTAGACGATAACTATCTTTATTATTATCTTTATTAGTACCTCGCAATAAACTTTGTCTAAAAATTCCTCTCGGAGTAGGAATAAACCTACGAGTATTTAAATCACCTATATTTATACCATCAGCAGATTCATTGGTTAAAATATCGTATTTATCAGATTTACGGTTATTGACATCAGAAAAAAGCCCACCTTCAGTTGCATCAACAGTAACACTTCGCTGCCTTGAGACAAACTTATATTTCCCCATATCAAGCTCCTGGATGTATCTAAACTTCCAACTTTCATATAAAGATTTAGTATCTCTAACGTATTTTGTGAGTAACACTTTTTCCGAAATACCTTTTTGTTCGGATAGAGTTGTTAAATATTCTGCACCTTCTCCAAAAAATTCTAATTTTATCTTTGTCTTAATTAAAATACCTCTGCTGTCTTTATCACGATTATAGCTACGAGTATCGTTGTCGTAACCACGAGGCTCCTGATCTAAAATAAGCAGCCCTAGAGCTTTGCTAAAAAGCTCGTATCTAACCATTTTCGTTCTTTCTAAATTCTCAGCCATACTTAATATGCTCGATTATCAGCGATTTCTACTGTTACATTATTTTTTATAGGTCTTGACCCTAATTTCATTATTTTCTTATTCATATCAACATTATCTTTCCTGAGTCCTTTCATTTCATTTAGCAAAGAATTATCAACAAATTTCTTCCCTAATTCCTGTCCGTTACTAGCCATATTCATATTCCAAACCGCCTTATTTATTGCCTCACCACTATTTCTTCTGAAAAATTCATCTCTTGAAGGATAAACTACATCATGTTCTGCTAAAGGAGTCAGCATAGGTCCACTATCACTACCCATTGTTTTTAACCTACCGTACATATCGGTAATTGGTTCTGCTCGTTTTTCTTGGGTTACGGCCATTCCTTTAGGAGCATTTGTTGTCCCTTTTTCGAATTTAGGTAGAGGTTGAGAAGCTACGATTGCAGCTTGGGCCAATCCTATTGCGATAATACCTGGTATCACAAAAGGAGCCAATACACCTGTTTGAGCAGTTACTTTTACAATAGCGGCAGCAGTATCAACAGCTATTTGAATCAACGTATTGTCACGCTCTTTCTTTGCTCTATTTAATTTTATTTGTCGTTCTTTTGAATCAAATCTTTTCCTTGCAGCTTCCTTCTGTTCCGCAGAAGCAAATTCATTATCTACAATTAAATCTCTAGTCCTTTGTGCTTCAATCAATTCAAGTTCGTATCTTCTAAGTGAGGCGTCAAGTACGCTTCCAATTAATTCCTTTGATAAACTGGCCCAATCTGACATAGAATTTTCCATTTCATCAAATAAGAAATCAAATTTAGATATGTCAATGTCAAATACATCTGCAAAAGTATCTGTTACTTCTTTAAACCCGATTTTAAATATATCGAGGTCTGTCAATTCTTTCAACTCACCACCTAAAATTTTAGACTGTATTCCTGCTGCTTTTATAAGTGCGTTGTAAAGTTTCCATTCTTCTGATCCTTTTTTAACACTATCCCTTAAATCTTCTAAAGCATTTATATTTTTATTAAAGGCTTTCTCTGAATTGGTTGTGAAACCAACAGTCTCTTTTAATTTATCATTTGACTTCCCTTGTTCAAAAGTTAAATCTTTATATACGTCTTTTAGGAATTTTATCATACCGGCTAATGCTGCGTATGCTGGTGTTGCAAGTTTAAGCCTAGATAATACTAACTCAAGCATGTCTATCTGCTTTTTCAGGGCCGGAGCAGTATTATTTAATATAAGTTCTTTGTTAGCATCTTTTGCCTTTTTAAGAGCCTTCGTTTTCCCTAATAATAGGTCAATCTCTTTCTGATGCCCTTTATTTCTATCTTGTAATTGTTTGATTAAACTTCGATCTTTAGACTGTGCTATTAACTTATCGTTAGCACTGATTTGTTCTCTTAGCCAACCAACAGAGCCTTCTATAAAATTCTGTTCATCTTTGGTAACTTTATTTAATTCCCTGATTTCTTCAGCTAATAATGAATACTTTTTTGCTAATTCAAGCACAACTTTTTTGTATTTTTCATAAATTGGAGTCCCGGCTGCGTAAAGTCCTAATTGTGCAGTGTATTCTATAATCAATTTACTTAATTCAGCTCTTTCAGTTTCTAAGAGTTTAATTTTTTCCTGATTGATTCCTTTTCTGATTTCTTCTTGTTCAATTATATCTTCTGTCAATCCCAATAATTCTTGCTGTTTCCTAGCTAACTTGGAAAAAGCTGTAACTAATTTTTCATTGATTGTTTTCGAATACTCATCTGCTATTTTTTCACCATCTTCAATAGCTTCGTTTAATACTTCTTGTGATGCAGCAGAAAAATCAAGACTATCTTTAAATGCCCATATCGCTACAACTAATCCAATTAAAACTTTCGCTATTAAAACAAATGGGTTGGCAGTAGAAGCTATATTAAGGGCGACCATGGCTGTCCTTGCAGCTTTAAGCCCCTTAGTGAAAAGTATTGTTGCAATCTTAGCAGCTACCGTTGCTGTAGTCCATAATCTTGTAATTAATGTTGTTGCAATAATAACTGTTTTATATGCTAAAAATGCTTTGGCAGCATTAAATGCGAGGATAACTATTTTTCCTAAATTCTTTGCTAGAAAATCAAATACTCTCATTAAATCCTTAGAAACCGCATTTCCATTTTCAAATTCTTGCACCAATTCAATCCAAGTATTGCTTAATCTTATTGTTGCAGCTTGTAAAGTTTCAACTCTATTTACGTTCTCCAATCCAAACGCAATTTCAACTTGTCTTGCAAATCCAGGCAATACATCTTTTGTAATAACCTGACCTTTTTTAAGCATGTCATCTAATTCGGCAGTAGTAACATTTAAGGAGTTAGCCATAATATCCATTGCGCCCGGCAAACGTTCACCTAACTGCCTACGAAGTTCCTCAGTAGTAATCTTACCTTTAGAAACCATTTGCTCTAATGCGAGGAAAATACCTGTAAGTTCGTCTGTTTTTAAACCAAGTACACCGGCAGCTTTTGTCATTGTACCAAAAATATTTTGTGTTTCTCTAGCTGATAAGCCTGCCTGTTGTGTAGCAGCTCTAAACTTAATATATCTGTTTGTAGTTGTGACTAACGCAGCACCAAAATTCATTGTTATATCACTAAGCCATAATTGAGTCTGTCCTAATTCTGCTTGGTCTTTGATAACTGCCTTCATTGTAAAATCCAATGAATTTAATGTTTTAATCAAATTAAATACATTACGAGTCATATTAGCAAATAACATAGCGCCACCAGCAATACCAAAAGCACCAATAAGGTTTTTGAAGCCTCTTAGCGCATTACCAAGACCTGTTTTTGCAAAATTTGAAGTAGCTTTATTGGCTTGATTTACTTTTCGAGTTAATTTATCGTATTCCCTTTGGGCTTTTTTTATTTGTTTCTCATTAGCTTTCTCACTGACTATTAAATTCCGTAAAGTAGTTCTTGCCTGGCGTTGTTTTGAAATTAGATTTTGATATGCTCCAACCAACTTCATTGTTGATTTAGCCTGTAAATCAGCATTTTTCTTTAATTCTCTCTGCCCGATTATTTCCTCAGATGTAATATTTTTTTGTCGTTGTTTGGCTTTATTCAAATCATCGGTTGTCCCCTTGAGTTTGGCTAATTCTTTGTTCAACTGACTTATAACTTCTTTCTGTTTTTGTAATTGGGAATTTATTTCATTAGGAGAAGTAGGCTTAAAAGCAAGTCCCATTTCCCTTGCTAATTCAGAAGTCTTAATAAGCTGTTGGTCAACTTTTTTTAATTCTACAACTAACGAATTAATATCGGACTTTGCCTGTGCTAGTTCTTTTTTATAATCCTGATCTGCCATTGTTAAGCTGCGTTTCTTCTTTTATGTTCGTTTGTGATTCTCAATTCCTCATACAATCCCAACCAATGTTCAACGGTGGTTTTTTTAGTGTCTATATTTTCTTTTCCCAACCCCTGAGCTAGTTTTATCGCCTGCATAACAAGTGACATAGGTTCTTGTTCATCATCTTTCAAAATCTTTATTTCACTCTCAACCATCCCTATCTTGTTATCATTTATCCTTACAAGCTGATACATCTTAGCTAATTCATCTACAAGCGGATTTTTTGGATCAATTTTATACCTCCACTTAGCAAGTTCCTGAAAATAAAGTTTTAGTATAGAACCGGGTTTCTTAAAAAATTTCAATTGATTTAAAAGTGCCAACACAAATAGTTTCCTCATTTTTAAATATCCTAATTGATCTAAAAGCTCATAATAAAGTAAGGAAGTATTGTCGTTACCCATTTTACAAAAATCATTGTATATTTTCTTCCAAAGTTCCTGGGCCATAGTTTCATCAAAATCGACTTCATTATAACCATCATAGCCAATAACCATATATGAATAGTTGCTTGTTTTTGCAATTTCATCGAAATTAAATATGCTTATATCTGAGCAACCTTTGTAGAAATGTACTTTTTTTGTTTTTGTTTTCATGCGTTATAAGTTTTTAGATTGTTACTCTCTAAACTTTAATGGTATAAGGACTACCATTTTTAACGCACTTAGTATAGACTATCGTGAAGCCGTGCCGGTGATTTAAGTTTAATTTTAGTAAAAGTAGTAAAAAATTATATTTTAAACAAGTTTTCTAAAATAAAATTCCCTAAAGCTGGTTTTATTACAATTTCGTTTACTTGCCTGTTGTGTTCTTCGGTTAGCTTTACTAAACGGCCATATTTGGATTCAAGAAATGCCGTTTTCCCATCTCTCGATAGTATTGAAAATCCTTCTGCTTCAGATTTTACAAAAAAACCATCCAACCATGCGCCTGTCCATTCAAACGTAAAAGAACTATTAGGAGATTTACTTGTTCTTGGGGGATTGGAAGGGTCTATAAATCCTTCTGTATTTGGGCTATAATTAAATACATTCCCACTCGTATTCATTCCTAAACCAAGCTGCCTGTCTTTTATTAAGAATAGAATAAAATCTGAATTTTCACCAACAGCTTCCGAAGCAACTTTTTCCAAATCTGATTTTATTCTCTCAAGATTTTCGATATATGGAGTAATAACGCTCATAATTGTAAAAAAACCCTTTGCGTTTTTGCAAAGGGTTATATTTTAAAACCAAAATGGATTACGCTGTAACTACGGCAGTAATTGTATTTGATTTATATGCATCATCCCCTACAACAACACCAGGTCTATTATTGGCATTATCGTATAAATTGAGTGCTAATACCTCGTCCTCTGCTAGAGCAGAAACAGTTAGCTCATAAGTGCCTGGGACAGCAGTATCATCACCAGCAGTCGGGTTCCCCTCAACACCATCTACTGACATCGTGAAAAGAAGATAAGTAGCTCCTGTAAAGGCGGCACCATCTTGTTTTCTAACAGCTTTTATACTTACCACTAAGTCCGTATCAGCAGGAGCATCGTCAAAACTCAATACAATCTCATTTACTCCAACAATTAAATTTGGGTTGAATGTTAGATTCTCTCTTTGTATAAATACATAAGAAGTGTCTAATTCATCACGTTCTGTTAATTGCATTTCAGCTCCTTCTTTTTGCCCTGTGGTATCGGTAGCAAAGTCAAGACCTTTCGCTTGGAACATCCCAACAGTAAATCCTTTCAACGAACCGTCAGCTGCCTCGGTACCAAGAATGTTCCCATCTCGGTCAATAAAAGTAGCGTCATAATTAGCTTGTGAATTTAATGAATGTAATGCTATATGGAAATAAAGACCATTTATGAACATTATTACAAATTCATAAAGTCCTAATCTCGTTACTTGCTTAATACCATCATCCAATGTCTCTTTGACATCATCTTCCGTATTGTCTGTAAAGGTTCGAATACCTTTAAGAACAATTAAATTTCCTTCTGCCTTTAATTGATTTATATAGTCCTCGTCAAGAGCGAGTGTTCCATCATATTTGAATCCTTGTGGAGTCAACCAAATCGCAGTTACTTTTTTAAAGAAAGGTTTACATCCTTTTAGTCCTGTGCCTAATGATGCGGCCAAACCGCATAACACTAGATTTAATATTGTGCTTAGTGCTGCCATGATTATTTAATATAAAAGTTTAATTTAAAATGTTTCCTTCCTTCTTCGGTCAAATCAACCTTTTCACCTATCTTTCTAAGAACCTTTCTGATTCGAACATCCTTAATCAAGATATATTTTTTGGTTGGCGACTTCTTTTTTACTATTTTT
>SDBT01006886.1_pt1 | contig 18802 bp, 15 predicted proteins | sample 2277101 | NCBI WGS metagenome assembly SDBT01 (sample SAMN10404973, study PRJNA504765) | marine sediment metagenome | isolation source: marine sediment core GS10_PC15, 103 cmbsf | place: Arctic Ocean: Southern Knipovich Ridge | collected 2010
CCAGCACCACTTTTTAACTAAAAATGGTGCTGGGTTTACACTGATTGAGGTTCTAATCGCCATCCTCATCTTAAGCGGAGGAATATTCATGCTCCTCACCATGTTCACCACTGGCCTGGATGGAGTTTTCGCCAACCAGAAGAGGACCCAGGCCACAAACTTAGCCCAGGACCTGATGGATGAGATTCTGGGCAAAAATTTCGACGAGAATATCCCAGATAGTTCTGATTCTCATATTCCGAGTGAATTAGGGCTGGATGGTGAAGATACCACAAATCGGGGTGCCTGGGACGATGTTGACGATTACCTTACCTTGAGTAGTGGGGAAAAACCTCCCCGGGATGCTTTAGACAATCAATTGACTTTATATAATGATTTTACCCGTTATGCTTCTGTCTGGTATGTTGATGAAGATTTAGCTTACTCTACCTATTCCACAGAACTGAAGAGAATAAGCGTCTGGGTCTCCCATAGTGATATAAGCGATGTGGTCATCACTGGCCTGAGGACAAAATCCATCTACTAACTATGAGGTTTTCCTGATGAAAAAGAAAAAAGGGTTTATCCAGCACCACTTTTGGTTGAAAAGTGGTGCTGGACTTACCCTAATAGAAATCCTGGTCGTTCTATTCGTTATGGGTTTCATTGCCATTGCTCTCTACCAGGTACTTAGTGCTGGAATGAAGAGCTGGCAGACAGGGAAGGAGAGAACAGACATCATTGCCCAGGCCCGGGTGGCCATGGATAGATTAACCAGAGAAGCAAGGGAAGCCACCTATATGGCAGAAGCCGATACTACAAGCATAAATTTCAGCGCTGAATTAGGCACGGGCAGTAATAAAAATATAGTTTACTCTTACTATGGCTCCACCTTATATCGCAAAGAACAAAGTGGAGGAGAAAAAGAAATGGCCAAATATATGGATAGCTTCTCACTTTATTATTATTCTAAAGATGCTGACGGAGTATATAAATTCTCTTCACCTCCCAGCGACCAGACAGCACGGAATAGCATCTGGATGATTGAAATAGAAACTAAAGTAAAAAGAGGTGCTACTGGAGAGGAGAATATAGTACACCTGAGGTCCACTGTTCAGCCCAGAAACTACCCCTACCCCCAATAGTAGTAAGTATGAGGTATGAATATGAGGTTTGAATCAGAGAAAAAAGAAAGCGGCATCGCTTTAATAACGGCTCTATTCATCCTCATTGTCATTATGATGATGGGAATGGTCTTTACCATGATGATGGCCTCCGAGACCAATACCTCTATCCGACAGAAACAATCTACCGCCGCTCTCTACCTTGCAGACGCCGGCATACAATATGCTCAATACTCTGCGGGGAATACTGCCGACTGGAGTAGTATCTTTGATAATGCCGTAACCAAAAACCTTGGTTCAGGTTCATTCAGTATTCATTATTACGATATTACAAACTATATGGCCGTCTCCTCCTGGGGATACATCTATGACTCCACCCTTAACTATAGCATCATCAGACAAGTAGCCGCCCAATTTTCTAAATGAGCCAAGCAAGTTGTCTCTTTTATTCGCTTCGCTCATAAAACAAGAACCTCTTCAAGAACCTTGTTTTCTCATTTCGTTCGAAAATAATGAAACCCATCTGACAATAAAATTATCGATAAAATTCCTCAAATCAATGAACGATCGTTCCAAAAGAGAATGAAAATGCTCACCCTTAAAGGTGAGCATTTTGAATCTCCGGCTATATGTGCTATAATGAGGAAGCCTTGCCGCTTCGCGACAAGAACCTTGTTATTCGGGCTTCCTCAGTAGACGAGGCAAGCGAAGCGCGTCGTCATAATAAGAACCTGCTTTGCAGAACCTTGTTATTCCTCCGCGTCTTTAGTAGACGATGCAAGCGAAGCGCGTCGTCATAATAAGAACCTGCTTTGCAGAACCTTGTTATTCCTCCGCGTCTTTAGTAGACGATGCAAGCGAAGCGCGTCGTCATAATAAAGACACCTCCGCCAAAGGCGGAGAACTTTGTTATGCCAGTGCGTCTTTATTAGACAGGGCAAGTGAAATGCACTGTCATAATAACTATAACTGCGAAGTAACGTTCCACAATTTTAGGAGTTTAAATTATGGTGTTAATCGTAGGAGCCGGGATAACCGGTCTGACCATAGCCTATCTCTTAGCCCGGGCCGGGATAAGGGTTCTGGTCCTGGAAAAGGAGAAGCGGGTAGGCGGATTGGCCAAAAGCTTCCGCTACGGAGATTTTACCTTTGATATCGGTCCTCATAGATTTTATACCCACAATCAAAGGGTCCTAACCTTTATTCAGGAGGTACTGGGCGATGAAGGCAAAATCTTAGAACGCCAAACCGCAGTTCATTTCCGTGGCCGCTATTACTCCTGGCCTCTCCAGCCCCAGGCCCTCTTCAAGCTCCCCCCTCCCATTACTCTGAGAGCCGCTCGGGATGTAATAACTCAGAGGTTCAAGAGTAAAGGCCTAGAGAAAAGTTTCAAGGATTATATTATCCACCAGTATGGCTCCACCCTGTATAAAGTGTTTTTTAGAAATTATACTCAGAAATTCTTGGGCATTTCTCCCGAAGAGACACACTCTACCTGGGCTCAGATGGGGATTATCAAGGCGGTAATAGATGAGCAGTCCGCCCCGCGAAGTTTAATAGGGCTTATCAAAATGACCCTCTTTCCTCCCCCGGCTTCCTTAAAATTCATCTATCCCAAGAGGATGATGGGTTCCTTCTGCGAAATCTTAGCAGAGAAAATCAAGGCGCTGGGAGGAGAAATTTTGGTCTCTCATCCACTGGAAAAACTGGAGATATCTAAAGGAGAAATAAAGACTATTTCTGTTCAAGGAGAGAGATGGCCAGTGGAAAGGGTAATCTGGACCGCTCCCCTCACCAGCCTCTGTTCATTGTTGGGGATTTCTTCCCGGGGCCTGGAATATAGGGCTATCCTACTCTATCTTCTGGAAATAAACCACCCCCCCCTTCTTCCCTACCAGTGGTGCTATTATGGAGACCCCAAGATCATATTTAGTCGGGCGAGTCAACCAACCCTCTTCAATAGATCAGCCGCCTCTCCCGGCCGATCAGGCCTCTGCCTCGAAATCCTATGTCAGAAGGGGGACAATTATTGGAAAAATTATCGAGGTTTAAAGAATAGAGTCCTTGCCGACCTCATCAGGGTGGGCCTAATAAAAGGGAAGGAGGAGATAATGAATTTCCATTATCAAAGGATTCCTGAGGCCTATCCCACTTATCATATTGACTATCCCCAAAGTTTAGCCCAGGTAAAGAAGGATATTTCCCGAATAAGCAACTTAGTCATCGCTGGTCGTTCGGGAAGTTTCTGGTACAATAACATGGATGAATGCATCGAGATGGCCTCTGAGGTAGCTTCTCAAATTATTCGGGCCAAACCCTAGGATTTATTCCCATGTATGCTATTCCCAGATTCAAACCCTCTTTTACTTTTCGCGATATTTTTAAATCTCTCTGGCCCCTAGAGGGTAATAATGGGGTGCCCAGATTCGAAAAGACCTTCAGAGATTATCTGGCAGCACAGGAAGCGGTATCTGTTCCTTCTGGTCGGGTGGGTCTCTTTCTTATCCTGAAGAATCTAAAGTTAGCTCCGGGAGATGAAGTCATTCTCCCTTCTTTCACTTTTTATGCCGTTCCCCAGGTAGTTGTCCATCTGAATTTAAGACCGGTATTTATTGATATCGACCCTAGAAATTATAACATCGATATCCAGAAACTCGAGGACTTCATCAAGAAAAGATGCAAAATTAATTCCAAAACGGGCCAACTAGTCAACCAACTAACCGGCAAACCCCTAAGGGTCATTATCGCTACCCATCTCTTTGGGCTGCCCTCACCCATTGAGGCCATCTGCGATCTGGCCAAGAAACATGGAATAAAGGTAATCGAGGATTGTGCCCAGGCCTGTGGAGCAGAAGTGGGGGGTCAGAAGCTCGGCACCTTTGGCTATGCCTCTTTCTTTACCCTGGGAACCACCAAGAACCTTCCTGCTTTAGGAGGGGGCCTGGTGGTCAGTAATGACCAGAAATTTATAGAGAAAATCAGGAAGGAGGTAAACGAATATCCCCTTTCTAAGGGAATAGAGAAGTTGAAATTATTACTCCAGGCAATAATCATGAAGCTGGCCACGGGCAAGATCTTCTTTTTCTGCCTTACCTTCCCTCTCATTAAGGCCTTTGGCCTGCTGGGTAAGGACGTAGTGAGAAACCTCTTCCAGGAGATTCCGAAAAAGGATGGAAAGAGAAGAGAAAGAAGGATGACCAATTTTCAGGCTCGCTTGGGCCGGGAACGATTGGCCAAACTGGATAGTTCCAATAGGATAAGAAAAGAGAATGGAAGGCTTCTCATTCAGGAACTGGCAGAAAGGGAGGATTTTCCTCTACCCCAGCAGAAGAATAATATTTTTGTAAGCTTTCCTCTCTTGGTTAAGAAGCGAGAGCAATTTAGAAGGAGATTGCGTCAGAGGGGAATCGATACCTCCCAGGGCTATATGAACGATTGTTCAAACCTCTCAATCCTTAATAAATTTAAAACCCCTTCTCCCGGTGCCGAGCGCGCAGAAAGGGAGATAGTTCACATCCCCATCTACCCCGGCTTGAGTCCCAAAGAACTACGATATATTTCTCGGGTGATAATAGATGAAATGGAAGAATAAATTCCAGATGGGTTGGGGGGCCTTAGCCCACCGACTTTTTAAAAAAAGAAAGCCCCTCAATGTTATGCTCTCCGTGACCAATCACTGCCCAGCTCACTGTCTATACTGCCGATTTCCCCAGCGAAGACAAAAAGAGCTATCCACGGACCAGATATTCAGCCTCGTTGACCAGATGGTCCAGGCTGGAACCCAGAGGTTGGGGCTCTGGGGAGGGGAACCCTTATTAAGGGATGATATCGGCCAGATTATCGATTATGCCAGCCAGAAAGGATTATATGTCACCCTGGATTCCAATGGCTTCCTGGTTCCGGAGAAGATAAAGAGTCTGAAGAACTTGGGTCATATCGTGATTGATTTAGACGGAGACCGCATAGCCCACGAGGCCAATCGGGGAAAGGGAAGTTTTTCAAAAACCCTGAAGGGGATAGAGGTCGCTTCTCAGCACCTCAATACCTGGACCATCACCGTCCTCACCAGGCATAATCTGGGGGCCATCGATTTCATTCTAAAGACAGCCGAGAAGTATAACCTGATGTGCACCTTCCAGATCCTCCATCATAATGAAAAACTGGGTTGCAACCTTAAGGAATTATCCCCTTCCCCTGGGGATTTACAACAGGCCATCCGAAAGATACTTTACCTAAAGAAAGAAGGAGCGAGGATTGCTTCCTCTACCAATTATCTGAAACATCTTCTTCACTGGCCGGATTATCAGAAACCAGTCTCCAGAGATAGGAATTACGGTCTACCCTGCCTGGCGGGCAAACTCTACTGCAATGTTGATACCGATGGCAGGGTTTATCGCTGCTCCCTTTTAATAGAGGAATCTCCCGCCTTAAATTTTTTGGAAGTTGGTTTTAAAAACGCCTTCCTGGCTTTAGAGAATATTCCCTGTCAGGCCTGCGCCGCCAGCTGTTTTACGGAATACAACTATCTCTTTGCCCTTAATCCTAAGGTGGTTTATCAATGGCTAAAGGCTTTCAAAAGGACGAGCAGATGAATGGGCTAATCAGGAAGACGGAGAGCTTCTGTCCCCAATGCATCCAGAGAATCCCGGCCGAGATTGTTGAAGAAGAGAGGAAGATTTATATGGTCAAGGACTGCCCGCAGCACGGTAGGTTTCGTGTTTTTCTCTCCCAACACCCCTGGTACTACCGGGGGCTGAATGACTTCTATTTCTCCCTAATGAAAAAGAAATTGCCCCAGCGCGACTATATCCTCAGACTGACTGAGAGATGTAATCTCAATTGCTCCATCTGCTTAGCCTCTGCCAACGAGAATCCTACCGCTGATTATCCCGTAGAAAAGCTAGAGACCTTCATCCAGGGGAAGAAGGGTTATAAGTTTGATCTCATGGGGACAGAGCCCACCATGAGGGAGGACCTTCCCCGGATCATAAGAATGATTCGTGATTCTGGCAACCTAGCCGCTCTGCATACCAATGGGGTTAAAATCGCTGATTTCTCCTATCTGAAAAAATTATGGGATTCAGGATTAAGGGAAGTTCACTTTCAGTTCGATGGCTTTGATGACCAGTTCTATTTAAAGGTCCGGGGAGCGAAGCTTCTTTCCATTAAGCTGAAGGCCTTAGAAAATCTGAAGAGACTAAATATTGGTACGGACTTGGTGGCTACCATTCTTCGGGGGTATAATGATAAAGAAATCATCAAGATCTTAAAGTATGGGGTGGCTAACCCGTTTGTCCGGGAGATATTCTTCTTGGGTTGTCGCTGGCTGGGGAAGGCCCGGAAATTTGATTATAGAGTCTGCCTTCTGCCTGATGAGATTATAGATTTTTTAACCGAGCAGACCAGGGATAGTGAGGAGCCCATTACCAGAGAAGAGATATTCCAATTCCAGAAGCTTTACTTTACCCTGCTTTCTTTAACCTCCCTGAAGAAGTGTTTCTATATCCATCACTATCTTTTAGTAAGAAAAGAAAGGGGTTACCGAGATATCCACCGCATCCTTAACTTAACTAAAATGGAAAGCGCCCTGAATAGATATAAAGAGAATGTAAAGGCCGGTCGCAGATTAGCCAAGGCCATTTTATTTGCCAACCTCTTTCCCAGACTTCTCAGGCCTTCCACCCTCATCTTAGCCAAGGACTTCCTGATGCATAGGTCCTTATTGACCTCAGGATTTAATATTTCCCATATACCTTCCAAGTATCTACTCTTAGGTTTTATCTCTGCCTGCGATCCCTATATCTTCGATTCCCAAATAGCCCTTAACTGTGGAAAGGGGGAGCTCTCTCTGGATCTGGGAGAAGAGGAACTAGGGGCTTTGGCCAACTGCCTTAGAGATAAGAAGAGATTAAATGAAGATTCTATCACCAGTAAATAAACCCCGTGAGGTAGAATCCCTCATTGCTGCCGGAGCCCAGGAACTCTATTGCGGTGTCCTTTCCTCTTCCTGGAAGAAGAAGTATACCAATATGGCTTCTCCCAATCGGAGGGAGTGGAAGGCCTCCAATCTCAATAGTTACCAGGAACTCAAAGAAGTAGTTACCCTGGCCCACTTTCAGGATGTCCCGGTCGTTCTTACTTTAAATACCTTCTATACCAGACCTCAATACCCGGCCCTGGAAGAGCAATTAGAGAAAGGGCTAGAGGCTGGTGTGGATGCTCTGATCGTTGCCGATTTAGGACTCATCCTCTATATCAAAGAGAGGGGAATAAAGATCCCTCTCCACATCAGCACCGGGGGAACCACCTTCAACTCCCGAACGATAAAATTTTACCAGGAATTAGGGGCCAGCCGCATCATCCTCCCTCGCCATTTCTCTGCCCCCGAGATAGTGGAGATTGTCCAGAAAGCAAAGGGAATGGAGATGGAATCCTTTATTCTCAATCGGGGCTGCAAGAATATCGATGGCTTCTGCACCTTTCAACACGGGGTCAATGAGGTCAGGTGGGGTCCCGTCTGGAATATCCCCAAGAGCCGGGGTCTGGACTATTATCTCTTGAATGCTTTAAGAAGACTCCCTTCCCGGATATCCTCTCCCATCTCCCGTTCCTCTCTCTTTGGCTCAGTAGGGGCCTGTTTTTTAAATTACGAGGTGAAGGCCTTCTCCTCTCCGTCTATTAAAGTCAATGAGGAGAAACTACGCTCCGCAGAAAGGAGCCTTTCAAGCACCTTTAACCTCCTTTCCGGCCTCGACCCCTGCGGGGTCTGTCATCTATATGAATTCCAAAAAGCGGGTATGTATAGCGTCAAGATTGTGGGAAGGAACAATCCTACCTCTAAGAAATTGAAGGATATAAGATTCCTGAAAGCGTCCTTAGACTTTCTTTCCCAGAAGCCTTCCCAAGAGGACTTTGTTAATTTTGTTAAGGACAAATACCGGGAGATCTACCGTTTCCCCTGTGGAGAACTCTGTTATTACTATGGAAAAAGCAGCCTTAATCTCTAATCTCGGGAGTCTATCCCTAATTACTCCCCAATATCAGCGCCTCTACTTTGGTCCGGAGTTCTGTCAATATCTCTTGCCTTCACCTTCAGAGCTAAAAAAAGCACTGAACTTCACCCGCAAGAGAAAGCTATCCTTTACTCTGGTCACTCCCTTTATCACTAATGAAGGATTAAAGAAATTAATACCGCTCTGGGAAGTTCTTAAAGGTTGGGGGAAGACTGAGGTGGTGGTTAATGATTGGGGGGTGCTATGCTTTCTCCGAGAGAATTACCCAGAATTCCCTTTAGTTTTGGGTCGACTCTTATCCAAACAGAAGAGAGGACCCCGCCTCCTCAATATCAAAAATAGGATACCCCGGGAGATGTGGAACCATTTTCAGAGGTCCTATCTGGATCTCCCTCTGGTCTGGGATTTCCTTTCCCGGAGGAATATCCGACGGGTAGAACTGGATAACCTTCTTCAGGGAATAAAAAGGAACCCTAAGATTCCCGCCTCTCTATACTATCCCTATGCCTATGTTACCACCACCAGGATGTGTTTCACCAATGCCTGTGACCAGAGAACCCAACCCCTAAGAAGTATCTTTCCCTGTCGAAAGGAATGTAGGATTTATACCTTCAAACTTACTCATAGGAATATGCCAGTGCCTTTATTTCTTAAGGGTAACACCCAGTTCTTTAGGAATAAACAACTTCCTTCTAATCTTTCTGAACTGGGCATTGACCGCCTGGTCCAAGAGGTGGAGTATGAGAGTGACTTTTATCCGGCCCAATGAGAGGAAACTTTTAAGGGCTGTTATATTTATCATCAGAAATTTCAGATGATAATTACTCTGATTAATCCTCCCCGGGGTGAGAGGTCGCGCTCCGGCCCGATAACCCCCGTTATCGAGCACCTCTTCTTTAACTCTCCCCCCTTGGGCCTTGGTTATCTGGCGGCAGTGGCAGAAAAAGAAGGCAACCCAGTTCAAATAATAGATGCGCCCGTAGAGAAACTTAACTTTTCCCAAATCCTGAGTCGGGTTAAGAAGTTCAATACAACTTTAGTGGGAATAACCTCTACTACTAATTTTTTCCATAGTGCAAAAGAACTTGCCCAAAGAATAAAAGAGATTTTTCCTCATGTACCGATAGTAATTGGGGGCCCGCACCTTAGTGCTAATCCCAGGGAGACTCTTTCCTTCAAATGTTTCGACATAGGGGTGATTGGAGAAGGAGAAATAACCTTTCTGAATTTGATTAAGGTTCTCGAGAAAAAAGGAGATTTAGAACAGGTAGCAGGGATTATTTTTCGCAGAGATTCCGAACTCTTTTTCACTAAACCCAGAAGATTTATAGATAATCTGGATAGCCTGCCTCTTCCTGCTAGGCACTTATTACCTATGGGACGTTATAGACCCCAACCCAATGACCAGTATATTTTGCCCAAATTGAGTATGATTGCTAGTAGGGGTTGTCCCTATGGATGTATATTTTGTGACAAGAATGTCTTTGGGAAAAGATATAGGTCGTTTAGCCCCGGATATATAGTCTCAGAAATGGAGCATTTGATAGAAAATTATGGAGCGCGTGACATAGCCTTTTTAGATTCTACTTTTACAGTTAGCCGAGAGAGGGTGGAAAGGATTATTGAGGAGATCGAAAGGCGCAATGTCAAAATCAACTGGACCTGCACTGTGAGGGCCAATATAATGACAAAAGATCTTCTTAAAAGGATGAAGGATGCTGGCTGCTGGAGGATTCGCCTGGGAATAGAAAGCGGTAATGACCAGGTCTTAAGGTTCATTAAAAAAGGCATTACTCCCAAGCAGGCAAGAGACGTTGCTCACTGGGCGCATCAAGTAGGGCTTCAGCCAAAAGGGTTTTTTATGATTGGCCATTTGGTAGATACCAAAGAAACCATTGAAGAAACTATCCGTTTTGCTAACTCCTTACCTTTTAAAGATATAACGGTGCAGATTAATACCCCTTTACCTAATACCCCTCAATATGGGATATTCAAAGATTATGGTGAGTTGGCTACTGAAGATTTTTCTAAATTCTCTTTCTGGCAGCCGGTCTTCCTGCCCCAGGGATTAACCTATGGCGATTTAATAAGGGCCCATCGAGGATTCTACCGCCGGTTTTATCTTAGACCCATTATCTGGTGGCGTCATCTCCGTCATATCCGGAGATTCTCTGACTTGAAGAAATATTTCCGGGCTCTGAAACTTTTGTTTCATCTCTTCTTCTTTAACCTAAGGAGAAAGGTCAGTTAATTGAACTTACGCCCGTTAAGTCTAGATGATATCTCCCGGGTTGCCCGGTTTCACTCCTCATATATTCCCCACTCCACCTTTGCCCGGTTAGGGATTCCCTTTTTGAAAATCCTCTACCAGGGTTTTCTTGGCTCCGATTACGGTTTTGTCTATACCTATTGGGAAGGGGAGGAGATGCAGGGATTTATAGCTGGGGCAACAGATTCCCAGAACCTTTTAAAATCCCTGCTCCCCAGATATCCTTTATCTCTCCTCCTAATTTCTTTGAAGGTTCTTTTTCGCCATCCCGGGCTTCTTTCTTCACTCTTTCAGACCTTTTGCTATCCCCAGAAAGTTGATTTAGAACAAACCAAAGCGGAACTTCTCTTTATCGCCGTTAAACCAGAGAGTAGAGGAAGAGATATAGGGAGTAAATTAATCTTAAGGGCCCTGAAAGAATTAAAGAAAAGAGGAATCGATCGAGTAAAGGTGAGTGTGGAAAAGAATAATAGGCAAGCGATTAATCTCCTTAAGAAGATGAATTTTTCTCAGGAGAGAAGCTTCTCCTTCTACCACAGAGAAAGGATCCTCTTCAGCTATCGGATTCCGAAATGAATATCTCCAAGTATCTTCGTTTTCTAAAGTATCTCTTAAGGGACCGGGGCTTTGTTTATATCCATTATGGGGTTACTCACCGTTGCCATCTCTGTTGCCGAATGTGCAGTGTCTGGAAGGGGGGAAATAAAGGGAAGGAGCTTTCTCTTCCGGAGATTAAGTCCCTTGCCCGAGGCCTGCGTTCTTTGGGGGCGATTAGCGTGGCCTTAGGAGGGGGAGAGCCTTTTATGAGAGAGGACCTGCCGGAGATCGTCCGTGCCTTCAGGGATGAGGGTCTCTGGGTAAGAATCGTTACCAATGGTATAAAGCCCACCCCAGAAGATATCCGGGCCGTAATACAGGCCGGTCTGACTAGTGTTTCCATCTCCCTGGATTCTCTTTCCTCAAGGACCCAGGATTTCATCCGCCGTTCTAAGGATACCCTTCCTAAGATCATGCGCTCCCTGAACCTCTTTAGAGAATTATTGCCTCGGAAGGCAAGGAGACTACTTCTGAATACCGTGGTCTCCCGCTTAAACCTAAAAGAACTTCCGGAGATTGCTCGCTTTGCCCGTAGTAAGAATTACTTAGTCTCCTTTATTCCCGTGGTTTTAGCCCCTTCTCCTAGTACCCAGGATCCCTTTGCTGCTTATGCGCCTGAATTAGCCATTAGAGAAGAAGACCATCCTATAGTGGATGAGGTTTATGACCGGTTAGATGAGATGAAAAGAACCTCCTATCCCATTCTCAATTCTCTTAAGTTTCTGGAGGCCTCTCGCATCTATCTAAAGACCGGAAAGATTGACTGGGACTGCGATGCCGGAGGCTTCTATCTCTCCGTTAGTCCAGAGGGAAAGATTTCTATCTGCCACCGCTTTGATTATCCGGGAATGAAGACTTCTCCCGAATTAAGAAGACTAATACACAGTCCCCAATATCAGAAGCAGCGCCGAGAGATAATCTCTGGTTGTCCCGGCTGTATCCGTCCCTGCTGGATGGAGACCTCCTTTATGATGAAGGATTGGCGGACCTTGTACCACATATTAAGATTGAGTCTGAGGCATTAATCTCTTATGAAAGTATTACTCATCAATCCCCCAATAAAGAATATCATTCAGGCGGAGCTTCCTCCGGCCCTATCCCGGGAGGTAGGGGTCTTTCCTCCTTTAGGATTGATGTATATCGCCTCCTATCTCCGGAAATATAGTGACCACCGGATTCAGATTCTGGATGCGGTAGCGGAGGATTTGAACCAGACCACTTTAGAAGAAGCCGTTCGAAAGTTCCGTCCTCAGATAATAGGGATTACTGCCCATACCAATAACCTATTAGATGTGCTTTTACTTGTTAGATTGATTAGGAAGATAAATCCCAGGATTCATATTAATATCGGAGGTCCCCAGGCCCGGGTTTTTCCCCAGGAAACCCTGAGATTGGAAGGGGTGGATTCGGTCATTCCTGGAGAAGGGGAGATTTCTTTTTTTCAATTAGTGGAATCTCTTTCTCAAGGGAAAGACCTAAAAGAGATTCCCGGTCTGATATTTAAGGAAGGGGAGGAGGTTATCTCTGGAAAGAGACCTGCCCCTCCGGATCTGGATAGACTTCCTTTTCCTGCTCGGGACCTGATTAAATCTCAACGCTATTATTATATTTTGGGAAGAAAATCCACCTTCACTACTATGGTGAGCAGCCGGGGCTGCCCCTACCGTTGTACCTTCTGTAGCACCCCGAAGGAGAATTATCGCCAGCGCTCTGTCCGGAGTGTGGTTCAGGAGATGGAGGAATGTGACCATCTTGGAGTAGAGGAAATTCATTTCGTCGATGACACCCTCAACCTTTCTCCGGAGTGGGTAATTTCCATCTGCCAGGAGATTAAGAGGCGAGATCTGCGAATCCCCTGGAGCTTTCGGGGACGAGTGAATACCCTCACCCGGAAAGTATTACAAGAACTAAAAGCAGCTAACTGTATTAGAATAAACTTAGGAGTGGAGACCAGCACAGACGAAGGTCTTAAGAGGTTAAAGAAAGGTTTAACCATCCACCAGACTGAAGAGGTCTTTACCTGGACAAAAGAGATCGGGATTCCCACTGTGGCTTACTTCTTAATCGGCTGCCCCCATGAAAAGAGCCGGGAGGATATCCTCCACACCCTCCATTTTGCTAAAAGACTAAATCCAGATTTTGCCCTTTTTAATATCCTCACTCCTTATCCAGATACCGAACTCTATCGGGAAGGATTAGAGAAAGGCCTCTTTGAAAAGGATTTTTGGAGAGAGTTTGCTCTCCGCCCCACTAAAGACTTCGAAATCAAGGTCTGGGAAGAATTCTTCACTAAAAGAGAAATGGAGAAAATTTTAAACTCTATCTACCGCCGATACTACTTCCGTTTCCCAGTTATTTTAAGAAACCTCAAATCTATCCTTCATCCTCGGGAATTCTTCTGGAAGGCGAAAGCCGCCTCAAAAATTTTAGGGAGTAGTTAAATCCAAATGGAAAAGAATAAGAGATCAATCCTTACCCTCATCTTCTTATATGGGATTGAGAATCGGGGAGTAAGGTATATTTCTTCTTTCCTGAAAGAGCATGGTTTTCCCGTAAATATTATCTTCTTCAAGCAATGGGTCAATAATGCCCTTAAACCACCCTCCCAAAAGGAAGTGAAATTGCTTATGGACCTTCTCTCTGATTTGGAGAGTTCGCTCATCGGGATCGGCCTGGGAACTCCCTATCTCCGGATTGCCACTCAGCTCACTAAAGAGATTAAGAAAAGATTTAAAACCCCCGTAATCTGGGGAGGGATTCATCCCACCATCTCTCCTGAGGATGGAATAGATATCGCCGATATAATCTGTGTGGGAGAAGGGGAGGAACCACTTCTGGATCTAATGAAGACCTTAGAGCGAGGGAAGAACCTAGAAGAGATTCCTAATCTGTGGATTAAAGTAGATGGAAAGATTCAGAAGAATCCCCTTCGTCCTTTAATTGAGGATTTAGACCGCCTGCCCTTCCCGGATTACGGGGGTTCCGATAAATATTTCATTGAGGATAATAGGCTCAAGCGATGTGACCCGCTTTTAAAAGATTCTGAGTATCGTATCTATCCCAGTAGAGGCTGCCCCTTTAACTGCAAGTACTGTAATAATAGTATTCTTAGAAAAGTTTATCAAGGAAAGGGGAGGTACTATCGCTTTCGCTCACCAGAGAATGTAATTGCTGAATTAGCGTATGCCCGGGATTATTTTAAGAATCTGCGCAGGATAAAATTTGATGGGGATACCTTCTTCTTTGCCCAGAAATGGATATTCCATTTCTCTTCTCTCTGTAAAGAGAAAATCGGGATTCCCTTTGAGATCCTTTTACATCCAGATCTTGCCAACCGACAGGCTCTCTCCCAATTGAGGAAGGCGGGATTAGTTAAAATCCAGGTGGGCCTGCAATCCGGTTCTAAGAAGGAGTTAAAGGAGGTCTATGGTCGGGATACCCCCAACCAGCGAATTCTAAATTTTGCCCATCTCACTAAGGATTTAGGGATAGAGGTGGTCTATGACCTTATCTGGGATAACCCTCTTTCCACCCGGGAGGATAAGAAAGAGATGCTAAATATGTTATTACAGATCCCTCGACCCTTTAAGATCTATATGTACTCCTTGACTCATTTCCCTAAAACGACTCTAACCAATGAACTCCTAAATTCAGGGATGATAAAACCGGAAGAGGTAGAAGGGAAGGCCACCAAGTCCTTCCGTCAGTTCCGTCTCAGCCTCTGGTATCCCCGACCCAAAGAGGAGCTCTTCTGGATAAGCCTTTCTTCTCTTACCTCCAAAACTTTTATTCCCCGGTTCTTTATCCGCTTTCTTTCTCGCCGCCCCTATTTAGAAAAAAAGCCAGCACCTTTAAAGTGGCTGGCTTTTACCTGCGATTTTCTAAAGGCCTCAGGCATGGCAGTGCAGATGCTCTTTCAGGGAGAGTTAAACCCCATCAAACTCAAGCAATACGGGAGTTTAAAGAAACTTATCTCTCAATAGAATAGGTCTTATTGGGTGATCAGGGAGCGGGGATTGGCCCACTGTTTGAATTGCACCCAGGTTATCTCCCCTTTTAAGAGCATCTTAAAAACTACCCATGCCATCTTCAGCAGATTACATATTTGACTAAAGATTACCAGAGGCATGGGGTGTTTATATAAAAATTTACTTCTTGATAATTTATGTATCAGGCTTTTGGGAACAAAATTTTTTGTAATCAATACTATCAAACTAATCCAAAATTGATCTGACTTTGCCCGCGGAAAGCTTAGATCAACCCTTAATTGGGAAAATGTCTTCGTTGCTTTACCTTCAATATCACTCTCCTTAATTAATCCTTGAGCAAGTAGTGTCTCTGCTAATTTGGTTCTGGGAAAAATTGTTAAAGAAAATAGGTACAACTCAAACGGCCTGGGAAGCCCCATTAGGAATTCAAAAAAAGTTCTTTTATCTTCTTCTGTAGAAAGAGGATCATCAAGAATAATTTGGTACCGGGTATCTAAACCCAGCTTATGGAAAATCCTCATATTATTTAAGATATTTTCTTTAGAAAATTTTCTATTGTACAACACCTTATTTATTCTGTTCGAACCTTCAATCCCCATATAGACTACCCTCATACCCGCCTGTTTAAGTTTGGACAACAATTCTTCTTTGTAATTTTCGGGACACAAGAAACATTCAAAGGGCAAATCTATTTCCTTCTTATATTCCTGACAGAATTCTTTAACCCATTCATGGTTGAAGATAAACATGTCGTCATCAAAGCGTATGTACTTTAAGTTTTTAAAAGTTTGTTTTATCCGAGAGAGTTCCTCAATTACATTCTTTACGCTACGATAGCGAAAATATTTTCCCTTACCATGATATATTTCCTTCAATATACTGTTATAACAATAACTGCAACCGAATAAACAGCCTCGAGATGCCATTATGCGGAATAGAGGTCTTTTTATTAGAGGCTCTCCAACAAATACTCTTCGGTTTTCAATGTAATATTTGTCTTTACTGGTATAATCTAAAAAAGGCAATTCATCAAGGTCCTGTGTAAGAGGACGAATCTCGTTTTTTTCAATCTCTTTTCCTCTTCTAATCCATAAGTTTGGTATGTTATCTATCTCTTTTTGTTTTGAAATGTTGTCTACAAGCTCCAGCAGGGGATATTCTCCTTCACCTCGGCAGACTATATCAGCAAATTCTATGCATTTCTCAGGGACTAAAGTAGGATGCAATCCCCCCCAAACTATTGGGATCTTCAAAAATCTTTTTATGTACTCAGTAATTGAAATGGCCACTTTTAGATAGGCGGATGCCCGGAGACTTATACCAATTAAATCTGTGTTTGTATTTCTTAAGATATCTATCAGATTATCCAACTCTCTTTTTTTAGGCCAGACCAGACGATTATTTACCCAATTTTTGAAATATATCTCAAAAACGCGATATCCCTTTTTTCTTAACAGCGCAGCAATACTTCTTACTGCGTTATTTTCAACATCGTATAAAGAGATGAGACTAATGGTAATTTTCTTCTTTTGAGGGTTTTCCATCATAATCCTTCTCTATCTCTTAGGAAGGGGTAAGCCTAAATCAAAATAGACCTCTCGCAACCTATCGTAGAGCCGCAATCTTCTCAGTAAATTAACGCTGATATCCTCTATTCTACCTTTTGTTAACTTACCATGAGCCCTCTTTAGCATAGCCCTAATGGGCAAGTTATAAGGACAGGCCTTTTCGCATTCAGCACAATCAGTGCAGGTAGATATTTTTTGGGAAAGTTTTCTATATTGATCCCGGGCAAAGGTAGCATTAAAATCAAGATAAGTTTCATAACGAAATATTTCTGATATAGGAAGGTTAACCGGACAGACCTCTTCGCAAACCTGGCATCCTCGACAAAAGTTCCCATCTATATCTGAAAATAATTTTTCTCTTTCTTCTAATAATAGCGGATTTAAATCTTTGCCTACTTGGGCATTCATCTGTATATGTTCCACCGTACTACAGCCAGGAATGACCGTGGAGACATGGTAACTGAGGATGAACTTTAAGACGGCCGCTACATTCTTCAACCTCCCTCTGGCTAAAGGCCGCATAATGATAATCCCCAGATCGAATTTTTTAGCCAAATCTAAAATTTCCTCTATCTGAGTTCTCTCGATAAGATTAAATGGGACCTGAATGGTATCGAATTCACCTGTTTGGATACACTCTTGTATTATATCTGGACGAAATCCTGTGATTCCAATATAGTTAATCTTACCCACTCTTTTTGCCTTTTTTAACATCTCTAAGGCACCATTTGGCCCAAGTATAGTTCTTAGTTCATCTCGGTATGTAATATTGTGGATTTGGTATAAATCAATCCTATCTGTCTGTAAGTTCTTCAGACTAATATCAATATCCTTTTTTACCCCGGAGCCTTTTCTCAGATAGGTTTTGGTAGCTAAGAAGCACTCATCTCTCCTGCCCTTTATTGCTTCACCTATTATCTGCTCGCTCTTATAGTAACTTCTTGCGGTATCAATGAAGTTAATTCCTTTATCTAAGGCGCAGTTAATTACTGCCTGGGGAGTATCTGGTCCAGAGTAACCCCTTTCCATAAACATCCGACTGCCCGCACCGAGGCCGATGCAGGAAACCATTAGTTCTGTTTTTCCTAAACGCCGCTTCTGCATATTCTTTCTCTTGGAATGCCCTTCTTTTAGTCTTCTTTTAATCGTTCTAATTTACTGAATTCTGCTTTTCTGGTGCAACTCTTTAGGTAATTATTATACCCATCGGCAAGTTTGTTAGAGTCCTTTATCTCTAATTCATATACTTTTACATGTTGAGGATATACATAGAGAGATTAGTATAAAAAAACACTCGATAGATAGAAAAGTTAAACCTTCCTTCTTGTTAAAAGACCATTCAATATTCCTAAAATCGCACTGAAAAGATAAACAAGATGTTGAAAAATGATAATCCAGATACTTTTAAACGCAAATAAAATATCTGTTTCTCTCCTGATAAACCTTAGGAAATTGAAATTTATTCCCATAATCAGACACAGGAAAATCAGTATATTAAATGATAAATTATATCTTCCAAAATAGGTGATAAGTAAAAAGAGAAACATGGCAATAACAGTAAGAATACCTTCCTTTCTATGAAATAATTTCTGGGTCTTTAATCTTTTTCTATAAATGACAGAATATTTGCCCCAATAATAACCATGAAAGAACCAATATAAAACAGACGGTATAAACGTTACTTTCTTGTAGTGCTCAACCTCAATTTCTTTAAGGAGGGCAAATTTAGCTGTCTGGTCGTAGAGTTTCCATCCTAAAATCAAATCGTCGGCGTATTGACGAGGAACACTTTCGTCAAATCCTCCTATCTTGCCAAACCAACCAGCTTTTACGACACAAAAGGAGGTATAGATTGTTTTCTCCCCTCCTTTTAAAATACTATGCTTATAAAGAAGATTTAAATATTGGCTGAAAAAGTTACTATATGGAATGTGAGAAGAAACCCAACAGTTTACAACTGATACAGATGGATCGTTATGCAAGAGATTATTAATTTTAGCGAAACAATCTTTTGGTATTATTACGTCAGAATCTAAAAAAACTAAGTTTTCAAAATGAGCAGCCTCTGCTCTTCTGTTTCTGGCAAAAGAAGGGCCACGGCGTTCAGGGATATTTATTAATTTGCACCTAAATTTTTCTGCAATGGAACTCAAATCATATCCACTTCCATCATTTACCAGAATCGTCTCTTTTTTAGAATAGTTAGCAGATTCCAGTGAAGATAGAACTATTTCTAAACTCTCTTTTTTACCATGAAAAGGAA
>SDBT01006887.1_pt1 | contig 18795 bp, 22 predicted proteins | sample 2277101 | NCBI WGS metagenome assembly SDBT01 (sample SAMN10404973, study PRJNA504765) | marine sediment metagenome | isolation source: marine sediment core GS10_PC15, 103 cmbsf | place: Arctic Ocean: Southern Knipovich Ridge | collected 2010
TCGACCACAACAATGTCATTCTTGAGCGGTCGGTACGATACTCGACACGCGCTGCAACAAACTCCGATACCTATGCCTTGCATGATATTTTCCCTTTTGTCATAGCAGACCCCTCGATGCCAACGATGTGCACTTGTCAGAGCCAATGATTATGTGATCCAGTACTCGAATATCGACCAGCTCGAGCGCCGCCTTTAGTCGCTTGGTAATTCTCTCGTCTGCCTGGCTTGGCTCCGATACTCCTGACGGATGATTGTGTGCCAGTATCACCGCGGCTGCATTGACCTTGAGCGATTCCTTTACGACCTCGCGTGGATACACACTGGTACCGTCGATCGTGCCTCTGAACAATTCCTCGAAATTAAGCACCCGATGCCGATTGTCCAGATAGATGACGCAGAATGATTCATGCTCGAGGCCGGACAGTCTTGCCTTTAGAAAGTCCTCCGTATCCGATGGCGACCTGATCGCGCTGCCCACCGTTCCTGCTGTGCATTGCACGTATCCTGCAGCCACCTCTTTGATGCCGGCCCTTTGGTACCGCCTTCCTTTTTTGAAATAGAGGTTCATTGGTAGCCTGCCGATCCCTGGATCATCTGACTCAGAACTCTGAGTACAAAAAGAGCAAGGATTATCGGAATGATGTAATTCGAGACACCTGATTCAATCAAGAATCTTGCGATTGCCTTCTTCATGATGCCTGCGCCTCCAACTTTTGAACCTGCTGCTCAGCCTTGATTGCCTGATCCAAGAACTTGTCCTCGAATCTGGGCTGCTTTTCGGCCAGCTCAAGATTCCGTTCGACTGCCGCTTTTGCCCTTTGGAGTTGGATTTTTATGACTCTCTTGCTCATGTGCTTAGTCCTTATTTAATTGATCTGCTCTGTTCCTGGCCCACGTCTCGGGGTATCTTTCGATCATGCTGGCCCTTTCGACCAGCTCACCGCTTTTGCGGTCTAGCACGCCCCACCTGTCTCGCAACTGGAACGCTATAAATTGTTTCTTCTTTCGTTTCTCCATGTTTGCCCTTCACTAGCCGAAGCTACTTTTTGCCCATTAGAAGGAGCTGAACTACCTCCCTTGATCGGGATCTGATTGACTTGGGTATTGGCTGAGAATTGCGATTGGCGGGTATTGAGATTGTTGGCCTGTGGATAAGCCAAGCGAGTGTAGATAAAAAAAGACTGAAACCCGTCGTCCTTGACAGGTTCCAGTTAGGAGCGTTTTGGATCAGCCCATTAAGACGTTGAGTGTCTCGTCTGAGCTCGTTGCCTGCACCGTCTGATCTGGCGCGGTGTAGATTGCGCCTCGGTGGACCCGATATACAGCTTGGAAGATCGGTGCAAGTGCTTCCTTGTACTGAGCCTGGCACTGCATCTGACTAAGCCACCTGATTGCCTTGGCGTAGCTGACCTCGACGACCTCATCGCCCGGGCTGGCGGTTAAGCGTCTTGCAGCTCCGGCGAGTGATTGCTTGGCCTTATCGAGTGGCGCAGGGTAGGTCAGTCCGCCTACGGCTCGTCCGATTGAATTATCCTCAACCCATTCGAGGGCGCGGATTTCAATCATGTCGACACCGAGTTGTACCAGTGCCTCACCATTATTAGGCATCTTCTTCCTAATGTGAGTCTCAGCCGATGATACAAATGTCTCGGTGGGTGCTGCGTCAATACGATCTGAAAGCAGTCCACAGAATTGCTGGATGATTGTCAGTTCGTTATCTGAAACACCAAGTTCGCTGGCCAGCTTGTCAGTCTTCGCTTGAGCAGCCTGTGCTTGCTTATTAACATCTTCTGTTTTCTTACTCATAGTACTTAGTCCGTTTGGATGTGAAATGCGGCATTATTGCCACGGCCAGAAAACGCACCCACCGGGATACGGACGTCAAGGATTGCGCAGCAACCGCGAAGCGGCGCCGCCAGGCGTCCTTGACTTACGGGGTACGGTGGTGAAGCGTTTGGCTCGGGGCAAGAATCCGCCATTTCACCCAAACGGGTACTAATACATGAGTAAGAAAACAGAAGAACAGCTCTGTTTTAAGCAAGCTTAGCTGTTCATTCTGCGAAGCCGACAAGTGTCCTGCGCACTTGGTTCAGATAACTGAACCTGACTCATCCGGAAATTAGTGGTCTGATTTCTCGGATTGAGGTTGCTCCCGCCGAGTCGCTTTGCTCATTCGGCTGTCACTCGCAGCAGGGAGAAGATTCATTGCGTGAGGCATTGGTGCTGCTCGGGGCCGACTCGCTTGCGCGGCCTTGTGGCGGGTTGATGGATAATGCTCGGACGGGCCGTGCCTTGGCGGGCTGGCCTTGCGCCTCTGTTCCACAGGCCAAGCAATTGCTTGTCGGGGCTGCGCTTTTACTGAGCCAGCCAGATGAGTCGCGTGGATCAGCTACGACTTTAGGCAGTCGGTGATCTTACGTCGGATGCTGTGACGTTAAGGCTCAGTAGAAGGGTAGCACTGCTCGGTCTTCCCTCACGCTGTTCGGGGACCAGCGGGGTGCGACCTACACGCGCATCAATTCAGATGCAGGCAATTCACTCAGACGAGGCACACCTTGTCTGGGCTGATCCAGCTCCGTTAATGGAACTCAAGGACGGCTGGATTCAGACGAATTGCCCTCATCGGAATGAGCGCATAAATAATCGCGAAGCACACTTATCCACAGCTTATCCACAGGCCAAGTTGCTGAATTCCTTGCAGGTGCAAAGAAGCAACTTGACAGGCTTGTGGCACGCGATGTGCAATGAATGCCCCTTCGCGAACGGCTTTCGGTGCTCTAGGATGTCTAAGCAACGCTTGCCCCAGACGATAGATGCCGATCGGCCAACTACTCGCAGACAACGCTCTTTCGTAGATCACATCTTAACTACTGGTGAGAGCATCGCCAAATGCGCTGAGCATTTCGGCATCGCTCCCACTAATATATATCGTGATCTTCGAAAGCCCCACGTCCGCAAGTACTTACACGAACAGACGTTGGCCCATATCGGCATCTTGGCTCCGATGGCAGCAGGGGTGCAGCAGAAGCTGCTCACCGCTGACTCGGATCACGTCAGAGCAAGCGTAGCTGAGAACATCCTTGATAGGCACCTAGGAAAGCCTGTAATGCGCCAGCAGATCGCCTTGCAAGGGCAGATCAATGTGGTGATTGATCTTGCTTGAGGCTGCCACATTACTTCGGTAGCACAGTTTTGGTCGGGGTGTGACCATTAGGCAGGTTGAGACACCCCTTAAAAACTGCTATGACCTTATGGGTATCTCCTCCCATACACACACCTTTTCCAATATCTCTTTTCATCCTCGTTCGGCCTCTCGTTTAATTTACCGTTTCGCTTCAGTGGTCGATTCGGTCGAGTGAAGCAATTTCCCTTTTCATCTTTGTGAGAGTATTATTTTTCACGGACTGGATTGGAGTTGATATGCCAAAGCATCCTCGTAAGAAGTTCAAGCCGCAGCATCCAAAGCGCAAGCCCAGGCATCCGTCGAAATGAGCTTTGGCGGTGGTGGCAGCGGAAACCTGTTCAAAGGAATCTTTGAGACGATTGCGCTGAAGCGTAACAATCAGAAGCTGCGTGATCGCCTCATTAGTGAGGGCCGCATTCGCGGCGAAGAACCCCGCGTAATCACGCCCAAGGGCGCGAAGAAGGAACGCCAGCTCGACCGGGCATTGGAGACGCGAGGCATTCTTAACCAACAGGCATAACTTGTTTCCCAGAAAGGCGGCTACTTCCTCGGTCGACTCGGGCGGTAGCCGCCACACCTAAATGTTCCACTGGAACTTAAGGAGAGGATGTGAGGGCTGGAATCTCCACACCCGTTACACGAAATTTCACGTTTCATACCGATGTGGCGTGGATGAAGCAGATCAAGACGGGCAATGGACATATGGCCGGCATCGTCTTGGGGTCGCATATCTGCTTTGCTTACAAGCCTGAAGACATCGAGCCGACGCTGTTCCGCCATGAGCTCGAGCACGTCTACCAGCAGATCCGTGATGGCCGGGTTCGTTTTTACCTGAAATACATCTATTATTCCCTGCGCTACGGATACCAAAATAATCCGTATGAACTCGAAGCGTATGAGAATCAGTGCTTACCACTTCAAGCCAGCGAGGAGCAGGCGTTATGGAACTTAAGAGAAAACTCAACGCACTAGCCAAGCGGATGAACCCACAGGTCGAGTCGTACACCGTCGGGCGAGAGATTGACCGGCTGATCGGTCGTATTTCAGAACTCATGGCCTACGCTCAGGAAAAGCTGGACCGCTCGGCGCAGAAGAAAAGAGACAAGGAGCTGACGCTTGGCCAACAGGAAGATAACCGGCGCAAAGCTGCCGCCGCCGATGTGCTCGCGATGCAGAACAAGGAGAGCGATGCGAACCTGGCCGACCAGCAAGAGTCGTTTGACGAGCGCAACAAGCTGGATGCCAAGACCAAGAAACCCGTCGAGCCGGAAGCCGCGACACCTGCTGTCGAAACCCTGCCCGATCCTGACGAGCTGATCAAGGAGTGAGGCCGGGATTCAAATGGTTTATTGGGCTGCTGCTGCTGTCGGTGCTGCTGCTTATCCTGATGCCTGTGTGGGGGTTCATTTTCGGTGCCGGGTTTGATCCGTAGTGCCGGGTGAGAATCTACACAAGCTGAACAAGAGCGAGCTGTCCGAGCTGCGCGGCATCGTGCGAAAGGTGTATGGCGAGGAGCAGGGCTATTCGCCGGAAATGATGAAAGTGATGATGACCGATCGTGAGTGCGACAAGCTGATTGATTCCCTGCTGCCGGCCACCGTTGAAACACTCAAAGAGATGGGCGAAAGCAGAGGATTTCTTAGGAAAAAGAGATTTTTCTTACCCTCGAAGGTGGTCAACGGCAGTGGCAAGCCGATCATGCGGGAGGACCGTGACTGACTTCCATTACAAGCCGGACGGTGCAGTTCTAAAGCAGTACATGAAGGATGATGATTTCTTTCGTGGCATACGAGGACCAGTCGGTTCCGGCAAATCTGTCGGTTCCGCCGTCGAAGTGTTCAGGCGGGGGCTCATGCAAGCCCCGAATGATAAGGGCATACGACGGTCCCGTTGGGGCGTGATTCGCAATACCGGCCCACAGCTCAAAACCACAACGATCAAGACCTGGCTGGATTGGTTTCCCGAATCTGAGTACGGCCCCTTTCGTTGGGGCGTGCCATTCACTCATCACATCATGGTCGGTGATCTTGATATGGAAGTGATCTTCTTGGCGCTGGATTCTGAGGAAGATATTCGTAAATTACTCTCACTGGAGTTGACAGGCATATGGCTAAACGAAGCGCGGGAGATGCCGAAATCGATTATCGACGCCTGCACTATGAGGGTTGGTCGTTTCCCGTCGATGAGAGAGGGCGGGCCGTCTTGGTACGGAGTGATCGCGGATACAAATGCACCCGAGGACGATCACTGGTGGCCGATTATGAGCGGCGAAGCGCCGATCCCCGAGTTCATGCCACCACAGGAAGTGTTGATGCTCAGGAAGCCCGAAGGCTGGAAATTCTATACACAGCCCGCGGCGATGGTTGAGGAAAAGAACATCGAGGGTGACGTAATCGGCTACCAGATGAGCGAGCAGGCCGAGAACTACCGCAACCTGACACCTGATTACTATCGCAAGATCATCACCGGCAAGAAAAAAGACTGGATCGATGTCTACATAATGAATCGGCTCGGTACGGTCAGTGAAGGCAAGGTGATCTACCCCGATTTCAACGACCAGGTACACATCGCGAAGGAAGAAATAGGCGTGGCGCCGGGAAACACGATCTTTGTTGGCCTCGATTTCGGCTTTCACCCTGCTGCAATCTTCGCGCAACGCTTCGGCCGCGGCCAGTGGAACATTATTGACGAGATTGTGGCCGACGATCTTTCAACGCCGGCATTCGCACGCGAGATTAAAGCCAAGATTAAGGAGTTATGCACCGATGACAGGCAAGAAATCAGGATTTATGGCGACCCCGCAGGCGACCAGCGCACGCCAGGTCGCGAGGACAAGGCAACTTCCTTCAAGATTCTTAAAAGCAACGGGGTTATCGCCCGTCCAGCCCCCTCGAACGACCCAACGACTCGCATTGAGGCCGTAAAACAGGTCATTGACCGCATGATTGACGGTAGACCGGCACTATTGGTGTCTCCGAAATGCGTAACCTTGAAGAAAGGCTTCACATCCGGCTACTGCCGACGCAGGATCAACTCAAAAGGGCCGGCACGCTACGAGGAACGGGCAAACAAGAACAAATACTCACATCCACATGACGCGCTTCAGTATCTATTCCTTGGAGCCGGGGAGGGCAGGACATTAACGCAAGGTCAGACCAACGCGAAAGCGAGGGGCAAGGCGAAGACGAAGTGGCCGGTGTTCGGGAAAAAGAGAAGACGCGCGCAGACTACACACAGCACAAGTATATAGTCTGTTTCATTGAGCGTGATGGCGTCGGTTGGTGGGACTGGGTTTTCCGCACCCGGCTCGGCTTTCGGCATTGTTTCGTGGCGCAGTGGTGCGAGTGGTCGCAACGCTGGATTATGGTCGATTGGCGGCAAGCGAGAACCGATTTCACGATCTTTTTCGACTTTGAAATGGAAGCTATTTTGCGGACAATGCACGCGGTACATGGCACTGTGGTCGAGATTACCCCAATAGAGCTAAACGAAGAAAGTGGCGGATTGATCACTTATTGCAGCAATATAATCGGCCGATTCATGGGTTTGGGCAATTCCGTATTGCTGACACCATACGGTTTATACCGTAAACTCCTCGCTGCTGGTGGTGAGGTCGTCTATTCCTGGAGGGACGAAGAATGAAATTCGGCGGAGGCAGTAAGCAGACACCTGCACAAAAAGAACTCGAGCGAATTTCTATTGAGCGCGAGCGTCAGCTCCGGGTAGAGAACGCGCGCCAAACAACCAAAGTATTCAGCGATCAACTCGCCTTCCGCAAAAAACTCCGTGGTGTTTTCTCACTGCTCTCTAATGGCTTCAAAGGTTTCCTCGGTTCTTCTGGCCCGTTCTCTGGTGGTGGCGCTGGTTCTGGTGGCGCCGGAACCGTCGCGGGCGGTGCTGCTGGTGGTGGTACTGGCGTCGGTGGCCTCGGTGGAACTGGCGGCGGCGGCGGTGGCGGTCGGCCCGGAGGTCGCGGAGGTGGTCGCCGCGGTCGTGGTGGTGGCAGGCGCGGTGGTGGTCAGCGACGATGATTAAGCACACCGGCCAAGAACTGCTGAAGCGTTTCGGCAGAGCAAGATCGAACCGATCCAATTGGGAAGACTTGTGGCAGGACATTTACGACCTGACCATGCCAGCTCGGGAAGGCTTCTACGAAAACGTGCCGGGTGAGGAACGCTCCGAAGAAATCTTCGATGAAACCGCGCTGGTGTCACTCGCTGATTTTGTATCTCGCATCCAGCAAGGCGTCATTCCATCTCACCTCATGTGGTTTCGGCTCGAACCGGGACCAGAGATCGAAGATCCACAAGAGCGAAAGAAGCTACAGGCGGAACTCGACATCGTTGGCCGCTTCATTTGGGATGCGATCGTCAACTCAAACTTTGCCAACGAATCGCAGGAAGTCTTAACCGACATTGCCGTTGGCTGGTCAACGCTCACCATCGATGATGGTATCGACGGCGCACTGCTGTCCTTCAAAGCTCTACCTCAAGCCCAAACCTTTTGGGATGTTGGCGGCCCGATTAGAGAAGTCGACGGCGTGTTCCGGGTACGCGAGAAGATCCGTATCAGCGACATAAAATTGATCTGGCCTGACGCTACTATCAGTGAAAATCTGCAAGGTGTGATGCGTGGCAATCCCGATGCAGTGACCAACCTGGTCGAAGCAAGTTACCGCGATTGGGATGACCTTCGCACGCCCGTCTATCGCTATCAGATTGTTGCTGGCGCAGACAAGTCGATGATCCTCGATGACGAATCACGCGGCCTTGGCGCTCGACCCTACGTTACGCCTCGATGGGCAGTCGCTGCAGGAGAGGTATACGGACGCGGCCCATTGGTTTCGGCGCTACCTGCTATCCGAACGACTAACCTTGTGACGGAGATGATTCTTGAAAATGCTCAAATGGCTATCTCGGGTCTTTGGCAGGTCGACGACGACGGAACCATCAACGTCGACAACGTGGAAATCGTACCGGGCGCAGTGTATGCACGACCACCAGATAGCAGAGGATTGGAACGCACCGACAGTCCCTCAAATTTCAACGTCGCAGACATCATTTTATCGCAGCAGCAAGAGAATATACGCAAGGCGCTCTTTTCCCAGAATCTCGGCCCTCTCGACCAGACCCCGAGAAGTGCCACCGAAATCAATGCCCGAATGCAGGATCTCGCTGAACAAACTGCGGGACCAAGCGGGCGTCTGAAAGCCGAATGGCTGGACAAAATGATTCAACGCATCGTGTGGCTATTCACACGCGCTGGCATACTGGAAATGCCACAGGTTGACGGCAAGGCAATCCGAGTCGTAGCCAAGTCTCCGCTCGCAAGGGCGCAGAAGTTTGAGGAAATTGAGAGAATCCGCGGCTTCGCGGGTGATGTCATTGGGATGCTTGGTCCGCAAGCTGGTCAGCTTTACATCGATCACGATGAACTGGTTGACGAACTGCAAGCCAAGTGGGAAGTGCCGCAAAAGATGGTGCGGCCAACGGCTGAACGAGAGAGGATGTTAGCGAGCGCAGCAGAACTTGCACAGAGTCAGCAAGCCGGAGGACTGCCAGCGCAAGCTCAAATTGGGCAATGAGCGAAGACGGAATCGGCAAGGACATAAGGCCACAGAAGAAGACACGAAGAAAACCGACTCAGTATGTAGGGCCGGATGGTCTGAAACGTCCACCAAAATTTGAGAGAGACTTGAATGAGCAGTTCGCGATTATCTTTAATAACGCGGCTGGCGCTAAAGTTTTGAACTATCTGAAGTCTGTAACGACTGGTCGGGTGTTACCTCCAGGCTTGCCGCCAGAATCGTATCCATATCAAGAAGGAGCCCGTTGGTTAATGGGTGTAATCTCCACTCGCATTCAAGATGGAGAAAATAAAAAACCATGAACTGTGTAGAGCATCAAGGATATAAGACTCCAAAAGGTTATGGCAGGATACGAAGTCAGCCAGCACATCGAGTAGTATGGGCTGAAGCAAACGGGCCAATCCCTGAAGGTATGTTTGTTTGTCACACTTGCGATAATCCACCCTGCATCAATGTCGATCATTTATTTCTTTCGGATCATGCCGGGAATATGGCTGATATGATTGCGAAGGGTCGGCACTGGCGACAAAAGCAAACGCATTGCAAGCATGGTCATAGTTTCGACGATGCTTACATAAAGAAGAACGGCTGCCGTGAATGTAGGCAGTGTCGGCTTGATATGAATAAACGGGCTTATTCAAAGAGGAACTAAGATGAAATATTTAATGTGGCTGCTGTGGATGTTTCCACGCGCAGAGGGCGACGGTGACGGCGATGGCGGGGACGACAAAGGCGGTGGCGATGGTGCTGGCGATGGAGACGGGAAAGGCGGTGATGGTGCGGGCATCCTCAAGCCGCTCGGTGGCGACGACCCCGACAAGCGACCGGATTACATCGCAGAGAAATTCTGGAATCCAGACACCAAGACTGTTCGATCCGAACAGCTTGGAAAGTCTTTCAACGAGCTCGAGGGCAAGTTCCGCGAAAAGACAGAAGTACTCAAGGAAGAAATTCTCACAGAAATGCGCGCATCTGCGCCAGAAAATTACACGGTCAATCTGTCGGACGAGCTGAAGATCCCTGATAACGTCCAACTGGATTTCACCGAAGATGATCCAATGGTGAAATGGTTCTTTGGCATGGCCAAGGAAGAAGGTATGTCGCAGGAGACCGTTGATAAGTGGATCAATCAGTATGTCGGCATCGAAATGGAGAACATGACCGATATACAGGGTGAGATCGAGAAGCTTGGCGACCACGGCCAGGACAGGATGCTGCGAGTCCACAACTGGCTTGAGTCCAAGCTTTCCGCGGAACAGCTCGCGGCGATGAATCCTCTTTTGAATACAGCCGCACAGGTTGAGTCATTGGAAGTGCTTATGAAAACAGCCGGACCAGCCGACTTTGACGCAGATGCAGGCGGTGCGCCGCTGTCTCTGGAGGAGCTGCGAACGATGCAAAACGACAAGCGATACTGGCAGGATAAAGACCCGGCATTCATCAAGACGGTATCGGACGGCTACGCTAGACTTTACAAGGGCCAGCAGTAGGGCATATAGTTCGGGTCGAAGGCCGCTACCAGTCGCCTCGGCCCGGACCCCCCCTCCGGCATAACCGATCAAGGCTTCAAGTAGAGATAACCTGAAACGGTAATCCTCAATCTACTTGGAGAAATCAATGCACTTGCTCCGATTCTTGCTGGCCTTGTTCCCAAGACAGGTCAACTCGATTGATGTTGCCTTCACCAAACAGTTCGAGTCAGAAGTCCATCTCGCCTACCAGCGATTTGGTTCCAAACTCCTGAACACTGTTCGGCGGAAGACCAACGTCGTCGGCAAGTCCACGACCTTCCAGATCATAGGTAAGGGGATCGCAGGCACCAAGACCCGAGGCGGTCAGGTTCCGATTCTTAATCTCGTTCACACTAACGTCGAATGTATTCTCGCTGATCGCTATGGCGGTGAGTTCATTGACAAGCTGGACGAGCTGAAGATCGAACATGACGAGCGTGGAGCAGTAACAACCTCTATCGCCGCAGCTCTGGGTCGAGCATCTGATGCAGACATTACTGCTATTACTGACACGTTCTCAAACGAATCTACCGACGCCGGCATTGTTACGCAGGCGAAAGTGGAAGAAGCGTATGAGTTCATGGGTAATGGCGATGTCCCTGACGATGGCCAGCGGTACCTTGCCCTTGCTCCGCAGGGCTGGACCAACCTCATGAATCTCACACCGTTCGCATCTCTGGACTTTGTTCCAGAATCTGATCTGCCCTTTCCGAAGGTCGGCTTCAGCGCGAAAATGTGGTTTTCCTTCCACGTCTTTTCCTTCTCAGGATTGACCCTGACTGCCGGTGTTCGTCAGAACGTCGCGTACCACAAGTCAGCGATCGGTCACGCCTCTGGGCAGGATGTGCAAATGGACATCACCTGGCAGGGCAAGGAACAGTCGCATCTCGCGGTTGGCTCCATGTCTATGAACGCTTGTCTCATCGATGATCTCGGTGGGTTCCGCGTTCGCTCAACGGAGACGTAATAGTGAAGAACTTTCTAATCAAAATTGCTCTCCGGTTCCTTCCTTGTGCGTTTGATCCGGCTCAAATGAATCGGACTCAACTCGGCACAATGACGTTGTGGCATTACAGGTCTGATGTCGACGCGATCGCTGTAGTCGAGGCTTCTGCATATTTCGATAGCCATGCAGAGCTTATGGCACTCGGTGACGTGATCGTTGTCAGCGATACCAATCTGGGACTGATTAACACCCTCGGTGTTACTTCGGCCTCGCGGGCTGTGCCTGTAACCACGCTTGTCGCTGTAACTTAAGCGATAGGCGCTAAAGGAGTCGGGCCGGGGTTAGCTAGTCTAGCCTCGGCCCTGTTTGCATATGGCTGAAGCGGATCGTATTGAAAACTCAAACAAGGCGTGTCTTGCAGCGGGCGTAAACACGATAACCAGTTTCACAGATGGATCTGCCGAGGCACTTTTCTGTAAAGAATGGTACGAGCTAATCACCTTGGCCGAGCTGTCGGTTTACAAGTGGCGCTTCGCGACCAAGACTTTTGATCTTTCTCCGAACATTCTCGCTGATCCTCCTGATACGAGGTACAACGTGGCATACCAAATCCCGAATGATGTGCTGTCTGTTGATACGCTTCTGGTCAATGACGGTGGTTCGGCCGCGTCGAATCGCAGTCGCATTATCGACTACGATCGGTTCCAAGATCAGATACACACGATGGACACGCAAAACGATGTCGTATTTTTGAAGTATCGGTTCCGAGCTGATGAAACGCTCTGGAATCCCTACTTCAGATTATTGGTCGTGTACCGGCTGGCGACGATGCTTTCATTCTCTATTGCTCGCAGGGAAGGTGTTGCAGGCTCGCTGAAGGGTCTAGCTGACGAGCATTACCGCAGAGCCAAGACCGAAGACGCTCAGGCTCAGACAAACCAGAAGGTCAATCTTCGCAGGCTGGTTCGTAACAGGTCAGGGAGTCTCGACAGATTTTGGCGTAATCGCTAATGGCGTTTTTCAGAAACTTCCAGACCAACTTCTCGGGTGGGTTGTTGTCCGAGAGTATGCTTGGTCGGCTCGACCTGGCTCAGTACGAGAACGGTTGCAAGCTGCTTCTCAACTGGTGGCCGCAGGTCACTGGCGGTATGCGCCGGCGACCGGGTTCTATCTTCCTCGCTGAGAATGCCAACGCAATTCGCATCGAAGCTTTCCTTTTCAGCGAGACTCAAACCTATCTGTTCTCGTTTGACGTGTCTCCTAATGAGATCAATGTCTTCGATGAAGTAACCGGCACACTAATTGATACGGTTGGCATCACTGGCGTTACGTGGAACGAAGCGGTCATCAAGACGCTCTCGATAACTCAGACTGCTGATGTCATGTTCCTTGCACATGAGTTATTCCCCACGATAATGATTCGCCGTACCTCTGCAACGACTTTCGTTCAGGAAGAATACGACTTTGAGGGTACCGGACTTTCGAATGCTTACCCGAAGGCCATGCCTTTTGTTAAGTTTGAGGCGCTTGCCAATACAATTCAGGTCGATGGTAAAGATAAGGGCGACGTCGTTACCGTCACATCCAATGAAGCGATCTTCGAGGCGCGTCATGTAGATCGTGCAATCCGATATCGCGGAAAGCAGATTTTCATCACGGCTGTTGCCGGCCCTCCATCGACCACTGCTACCGGAACGATCCTCGAGGACTTAGATCCTGGTGCGGTGCTTCAGTTTTCTGCGACCAATGCTGCAAGTGATTTTTTGGTTGATGAAATAATTGTTGGTCGTGACTCTGGCGTGAAAGGCCAAGTCATAGATGTGCAGACAAACGAAATTACTATCGGAATGATTGGCGGTACTTTCCCACCCGCATCGACTGAAGAAGTTGAAGGGCTTACCAGCGGAAATGTCGCGGCCATAACAGCAAACTCGAACGTGAATCCGGTTGAGTCCAAAGATTGGGACGAGGAAGCCTTTACGCCGACTCATGGGTATCCATCCGTTATCGAGTTCCATTCGCAGCGCCTTTGGCTTGCAGGTAGTTCCTCACTTCCAGCCCATATCTTCGGGTCGAGGGTTGCTGCGTTTTTTAACTTCGATGTAGGAGATGCGTTTCCTGCCGACTCAATTCAAGTGGTGATCTCTGACAAACAGGTGAACAAGATTAACGATGTTGTCAGTGGTCGTCACCTACAGGTGTTCACTGATGCCGGCGAGTTCTACGCTCCGCAAAGTGAGAACGAGCCATTACAGCCGGAAACATTCAACCTTGTTAAGCAAACTCGCTACGGAACCAATAGTCAAATCGAGCCGAAACTATTCGATGAGTCAACAATCTTTGTTCAAGCACAGGGCAATGCTATCCGTGAGTTCATTTGGGTTGATGGTCTAAGTGGATACTCATCTGAACCGATCTCGCTCATCGCTGAAGAATTTCTCATTGACATTCGAGAAGTTGAGATTTTGTACGGCGGCTATGATCGACCAGAGCAGATGGCATTCTTTGTGGATGGGGCTGGCGATATCATTTGGTATCACGCATCTCGCGTGGAACAGATCAGATCATGGGGAGTTTGGGAAACACAGGGCGATTACAAATCGCTGACGGTAATCGCGGACAAGCTGTACGCGCTGGTGGATCGTCCCACAGGGATCTTCCTCGAACGCTTTGAACTCACTGTCACTCTCGATTCTGCGGTGCAGGTAACTGACACATCAAAAATGGTCTGGACTGGCGATGCTCCGCACTTGACCAATGCGGTTGTTCAGGTCGGAACCAGTGTTGACCAGTCGGCTCACGACCCTGATTACTATCTCGGTGAGTTTACTTATACCGCTGATACGATTGACCTAGATCCGCTCAGTGCGGATAACGTCACGATTGGCTTGGGTTTCGTACAGACGCTTGAGACTATGCCAATTGAAGTCAAGGACAGCCAGGGTGTAACGAGTGGGATTCCAAAACGACTTATCTCGGCTGATGTTTACATTGCATCGACCGCTGCAATTCAGCTCGAAGGCAACCGGATAACAACCTTCCTTGCACAACAAGACTTGTCAGTAAAACCTGAACCGATTACCGGGCTGCGAAAATTCTATCTGCTTGGCTACGACGAACGGCCAACGCTGACAATCGAGAATGACATACCAGTGCCGTGTGAGGCGCTTTCACTTGCAGCAGAGGTGGAATACTAATGGCTGGCGGGACTGCACTTTTTTATATAGCAATGGCGGCGACGGCGGCGGGGGTCGTTGTCAGTACCCTTGACCAGATCGAAGCTAACAAGCGTCGAGAAGCGATCCTTGAATCAGAGCTTCGCACGCTCGAGCTGAAAGCACTTGATGATGAGAATGCAAGGCTGATTCAATTACGCTTGGCCAACGAATCAATGCTTGTGCAGAACAGTGGCATCGAGGCGTGGGCTTCTCCGTCATTGATTGCCGCGCGTGCGTTCAATTTCCAGATGGGCTTTGAAGATATTTCAAATATTCGATTCAATAAGTTTTCTGCCCGAGCTGGCATCTCTGCACAGATTGCAATTCTAAAATCGAATAGCAGGGCAACAGCTATTTCAGGAATCTTTCAGGTTGCAGGCATCGTGGCTGGCGGCCTGGATGCGCGAGCACAACTTAAGAAGACAACAACGACAGGCGCAACCGGACCAACCGGCATTAGCTCGCAAGGATTACCGTTTTCGCCAATTCCGACCAAACCTAAAACACTAACTGTATTCGGGAATCCAGGTGGCTAGAGAAACCAGACGAATTGGAATAACCACAGCGCAGGTTCGATTGCCGCAAACGCAAAGCTTTGGCCCGGCTTTGGTCAAAACTGCTGCGACCTTTGCCAGTCGTGAATTTGATAAATTAGCCGACACGCGGACGCAGGAAGCAATCGTTGCTGCTAGTGCGTTGAACTTTGAGCGCGACGCTGAAGGCAATCTCATAGCACCGACTGTGCCGATCGGTGATAACGGACTACTGGCGCCAAGTATCTACGACCGCAAATACACGCAGATGGTCGGCCAGCGTTACCTGCAACAGATGCAGATCGACATATCAGAAACGATCAATGGGATTGCTGCTGATAATCCGTTTGAGCCTGAGACATTCAGAACCCTCGCAGAAGGCTACGTTTCAAAGGTCACTGATCTCGCGCCTGATTACCTGAAGGCCGATGTCAACAATGCGGCACAGGTGAAGATGGTTGAGCATTTCAACCACATCATTCGTGTACGCGCCGAGCGCGATCATGCCGAGGCAAAAGGATTACAGATCATCACGATTGATGGTCACATGGACGACCTGGCCGGCTACGTTGCGGGCGGTGCTGATCCTGAAATTGTCGGCGGAGCTATGCTGAAAGCTCGAGCGGCTATCGAGCAGGGCGATGAGTTCCATTTCTGGCTTGATGATGAAAAGCAACACATGCTCGATGCCATAGATCGTCAGTATGCAATCGCCAGTATCAGCAAGTTGATTACCAGCATTCCGCAGGGCGATGAAGTTGCTTACTCCGACGTGAGACTGGCACTCAATAGCTTTGCAAGGGGTGAGGGTACGTTCCCGATGGTGGATGAGGCCGGCAATGTCGCTCATGTCCCATTAGATGAGATGCCAATTAACCAACTCGAACGAATTGCTATCGCTGACTTTGGGACTAGGATTCTCAATGACCAAGAGCAGGCATTCACTAACACGTTGGATACGAGGGTTCAGCGAGATTGGGAAGACTTTTTCAACTGGTACTCGCCACACGCGATGGAGGCACTGACCGGCAATACACCTATTGATATGGACAGACTTGAGCGCGAGTTTAATTCTGCTCATCGCAATGTTGTGCAGTCAGGATATGACGACGTTCTTCGGGAAAAGATTCGTCAGTTGATGACGGACGAAGTTACTCGCAGCTCCAGTGGTTCGCCAACAGCATTCCAGAAAGCATTCCTTCCAGGTTGGGTTGAATGGCACGCTCAGATGGAAATAGAACAAAGTCGATTGCGTAGCGGCGCACCAAGATCGAACTTCACGCCTGAACAGCTCGATGATATGTGGCAGGCGTCTGTGCAGAGGATTGGCAACATCCCGGGCGGATACAGAGAGCAGAACAAGGGAGCCGCACAGCAGGTTAATCCGTTCTATACGGCGCTTACCGGCAAGGAAATGACGCGCGAGTATTACGCCGATCTAATTGACAACCCCGGCAGTCCTGAGTGGCAAAGGATGGAGACTGTCGTTCCACAGCGCATGGCTCGTATTGGTATCTGGCCGGACGAGCTGAGAGATACGATCATAGGGCGGCTAATGAATCCAGAGGGAATGAATCAGGATACGCTCGACCAGACATTGAAACTTGCTCGTTTGTTTTGGGATCAGCCGACATTCAGGCGCAACATGATGGATGACTCTGCTATTGGTGGTGATCTCGGTCGTATGCTCAATTCTGTATTCAACAATAGCGGTCGGATACCGATTGCGGATCTCGCTAAGAAGATGGAGAGATTCAGCGATCCTTCTTACTCGCCTTACAAAGATTGGGCAGATAGAGATCCAGAATCAAAACAAGCGTTCCTGCTCGCAGCTCAGACGATGATCGAAAGATCATTGGAAGCGAACTGGCGCTCACTTTGGACGCAACAAGGCCGTCGAGCTGCACCGGAATTTGACTGGAATATGTTCGGAGACAATATCCCTTCTCTGCCACCAGAAATTATGCGACAGGTTAAGTTGCGGTTGCAGGATCATGCTGGCGATATCAATGACAAGAATCCGTCAGAGTTCATGCCGTTCATTGCGAAGGTAGTACAGGATGTCATGCGCGAAAATGACTACGGCGCCACAAAGATTGGTTTCACAGCGAGTCGATACAGTAATTACAACGATACAGTTTGGTGGAAGCCGAAGTCTTGGTTGGATCTTAAGCCAGCGTGGGGAATTGTTTCAAGACCTCCTGAGAACTTTGCTCTAAGAGAGCGGCATCCAGGTTTAGGCAATCGCGATCCAGAGTTGATGGAGTTTGTATGGAAGGACTTCCAAGACGTATTGAATCACTTCGCCAAAGAGCGTGGTCTGGGTGAGGTGTTCAAAGCTGGAGTGAATGCAGGGCTTCAATATGATGCACAGCTCTCATCAGCTCAGAGCAACGGTGGAGTATTTACACCGACCTGGCGAATCATTCTTGTTGGTGATGATGGGCAAAGGCTGGAAATTCTTACTGAGGACGGTCTTTATGAAGGCCGGCCAGTTCCGTTTAATCTGAACCACGCCAGAGACGAGAAGAACAAAGCCGATCAGATACGATGGGCAAAGAACATCGAGATTACTGGCTCACACAGAAACCAAGCTGACCAGATACCTATCTCGCCGTGACCAACAAGATACAAGACATTATCGGACGGCCGCTGCCGACCTACGCAAATCAAGCAGCTCGTCAAGGTACATGGCTTCGTTCTGTAAGCAATGCTTATATGCTGGATACCTCTGTCGGCCAGTTCACGATGCTGGCTGCCACGGCCAATGCGTTTGGCGTTAATGTGAGTCCATCAAGCCGACGAGTGCAGAAAGGATATAACCCGTATCTTGGTGATGAGCTGAAGGGCTTCGAGACTTGGTTCGATGAGTTCAAGGAGTCAACTTCGCCAGAAGAAACTAATCTTATTAAGCAGATGATCGAGAACAATCTTGATCTTCGCACTCAGCTCGAGGATTGGGGTGGCACTCGATTGTTCGCTGGACTGCTCGATCCTGTCAACCTTATACCTGTCCCTTTCGCGTTGGGAAAAGGATTCGCTGAAGGTGCGACCAGAGCATTAAAGTTCGGTGTACCGATTGTCGCCGGCACTGAGGTAATTCGTCACACTATCGACCCGACCTCGACTGTTGAGGAAACCCTGTTTGCTACGGTTGGCGGCTCGTTGTTCATGGGCGTGATTGGCGGTGCTGTCGGCATGATCCCGAAGAACACGATGCGGCTCGATACCGCACTCAGTAAGCTAATTCCTCCGGCTGGTACGACCTCGATGTTCGCTGGCATTCCTCATGCTGCTGGCGGATCTCCGCAGAACCTGTTCGCTCGAGTAACCGCAGCCCTCAAATCAGCCGCCAGCTACGGCGAGCCCGCATGGAAGCAGGTTAATCCTGATGATGTGACGCTCAAACGCATTGATGATGCGCTTGATGGATCTGATCGACCAGCCAGCATCATTCAGATTCACCACAAAGAGGGCGGCCTGATACTTGAGGCAGCAATCCGCGGCGGCGAGGAGCTGCAAATATTTGGCGTTCATGTGCCGGAGAATCTGCAACGGCAGGGGATTGGCTCGTATGCGATCCGCCAGGCGATCCAGTTTGCCGAAGACAATGGACTGAGAGTTACTTCTGATACAGAAATATCCGCAGCGGCTCTTAAGATGTGGAAATCCTTCGAGGATGAAGGTTTCAATATCAAGGAACATGATGACTTTGAGACTTTTCCAGATGGAACGCGGGTATCAAAAGACGGTCGACCACTGTTTACGATGGATCGGCTTATTGATCCTGACGCGAAGTTCATTCCTAAAGAAG
>SDBT01006888.1_pt1 | contig 18794 bp, 24 predicted proteins | sample 2277101 | NCBI WGS metagenome assembly SDBT01 (sample SAMN10404973, study PRJNA504765) | marine sediment metagenome | isolation source: marine sediment core GS10_PC15, 103 cmbsf | place: Arctic Ocean: Southern Knipovich Ridge | collected 2010
ATCGCTCCAGCTGCGGTGTCGCAGCTCAACGGCAAGCCGGTACTGCCCGAAAGCCCGGCTCACGGCCGAGAGTATCTGCTGGCCGTAACGGTCATTCTTGAAGCTCGGTGGGAACTGGGCCAGGAGCGCCCCGAGTTTCCCTGATTTATAGAGCGGCTCGATGCCGTGGTTGAACAGGTCGACGTCACTCTGCGATATCACCGCTGCCTCGCCGGTGGCTGCCTCGTACATTTTGGGATGTGTGAATTTCTGCCAGAGCTTAACTGCAAAGAAAAAGTCATTAGGTGTGCGTTTCACCCAGTTCTCGGCAAAGCCGGGGTTGGGGGGCCGGTAAAAAGAGCTGTTTATCTCCACGGTGTTGAAGAACTGGCTGTAATATTCAAGTTCATTGGCGGTGCCGGCAGGGTAGAAGTAACCAGCCCAGGTGCCGGCGCCTCTGGGGTAAGACCAGCCCGAAGTACCGATATAAATGGCGCCTTTTTCAGCCATACTCGTAAAAACCTCGTTTTATTCAGGACGACAGGATATGACCAGAAGCATCGGTGATTCTTCGAGCTTGCCTTCCGCGGCTACAGACGAAACCTTCCTCTGGGTAAATCCCGTGGCGAACCCGGGGTAGGCCTTCTGGAACTGCCAGCCGGTGCTATCGAAAAGCGTGATAAGCTCTGGCAGACCCCAGATACGGTGGTCAAGCTCGATTATCTTCTCCAGTTCAAAAGTCAACTCTCCGGTTTGCTTCAGAAAGAGCCAGGTATTGTGGTTCCGCGACTTCTCGATATCAAATCTTCTTTCCTCTAGAACAATCCAGTCGTTATTTCGTGAAAATCCCTTTTCTTCATAGTTCTGGAGGAACCAGTCCTTGTTCGCAATATCCAGGGCGAAGAAGCCGCCGGGTTTCACCAGCTTGAGGCAGTCGCGCAGTATGTTCTCATTGGTTTTGTCATCATAAAAGCCGAACGAAGTCCAGAGGCAAACTATGCCATCAAACGACGGCTCATCGGGGAGGCTGGAAGCAATCTGACGCATGTCCGCCACCTTGAATTTCGCCCGGTCGGCCAGCTTCTCTTCTTGGGCTTTACTTTTCGCGATTTGAATATAGTGAGACGAGATATCGGTGCCCAGAACCCGGATGCCACGCTGCGCCAGCGCCATGGAGTGGCGCCCGATACCGCAGTTCAGGTCGAGGACTCGCTCCGGTTGAAATCCCTGTTCTTTCAGGTAGCGGAGAAGGGCATCTGTTTCCTTCGGCGCCTGCGCGAGACGCTCTTCGAGGGCGCCGACATACAGCTCGGGGTGCTCTTCAAAGAGTTCTTCCGTCCAGTGTGTCATTGCGGAAAACCTGTCGGCTTTGAATGGTATCTAAAGCGGCGGCATCAGAGATGTCGCCATTTGGAGAGCATCAGTTTCTCATCGTTGAGAAAAAATTTACCTTCTTCGGTAATATCAACCACGTCGGCTCTGATGAGGAATTGCAGGGCGGTCTGGCTGTAATCACGTCGGGTGAACATCCTGCGGAATATGGACTTTGGTTTCAGCTCCAGCTCTTCCATGGTCATAGCGTTACTTTCGCCGACGGCGTTCTTCTGCCGGAACGCCCTGATTACTTTGGGGACAGAGCGCATTGTCAGCCAGTAGGGCAGGAAGAGGACCGATAGAATGAACAGTATGACTAAAAGGGCAATGAACAGTATGCCTTGCATATCCATAATCAAATCACCTCAATCCAGTGCTTACTTATATAGAGCCAGAGAGCAAACCTCTTCTATTGTACTACATCCGCTTTGTTTTTTATTACTTATGCCAGTTGCTCACCAGCGGGATGAGGAAGGCAATACAACCGGCGAAAAAGACAATGCTGCCACCGAGACCGAGCAGGTTGTTGTCAGTAAGACTCTGCGCGATGAAGAATACGGCGCAGACAATGAATAGAAGCCAGCCGGCAAGGTGATAACGTTTCTCCGTTTTACTGATAGCAGCTACCTCCTGTCATGTAAATGCTGCGTTTGTCGTACCATTATAACATAATTGATTTTTAATCTGGTTGCCGCCCCTTGCTATTTCAGGTAGCCAACCTTGAACGGTTGGGGTGCGGCGAGCTTGGGCTGTTTACAGGGCGGCTGGGTAATGTTGCGGCAGGTAACGTGGCAGTTGGCCGTGCATCCTTCAATGGCCTGGAATCGGCCGTCTGCCTGCTTCCGGGCGAAAGGCAGTATGAAACGCTCGCAGTGGGGCAGGCCAGGCGAGTCGGACTCGGCGGCACCGAGCTCCTGGCAGGTGGCGTAAGTCATCCCGTTTTCTTCTACCAGCGCTCGGAGTCGACTGTGCAGTGCCAGGCGAATATCTCTCCGCAGCAGGTATCCCTGGCTGGTACCGCCGCGCTCATAGCGGTATTCCTGCTCAAAGCATCGGGCCGCTTCAGGAGACTGGCGATGAATCACGTCCCGGATACGCTGCCACAGGCTTATACCATCCGGGCTGGCCGATTTTTTAGACAGCCGGCCGGTGCTGCAGACGATGTGCTTGGCTCCAGTTTCGGCAAAGGTGCCAATAAGCTCTTCAATTTTCTGGAACCAGGCGTTGCCGTACAGTGCCTGGAATAGGTGGATGAAGATGGGGTCGAAGCGAATCAGGGTATCGATGCCAAGAGCAGAAAGCTGGCGCACCGATGCCAGTCGCTGTTCCAGCGGAGGAGCCGCCGGCGAAAGCAGGTACAGGATGTCGGCGGTGCCTTCAACGGTGATGGCAATGAATTTCGGCCGGTAGCTGATGAAGCCGGGCAGGTCCAGGAGAAAGCCCGGGTCACCCTTGGTGGTGATGGCAAAGCCGACGCCATAGTCCATCAACAGCCGTATTAATCGCTTCACCTCGGTCTTGAGCTCCGGGATGGGCTGACAGGGGTCGGAAACGTTGGAGATGGAAATGGGCGGGCAGAGGTTTATCCGCTTCAGGTCGAAGGCCACGAGTTCCGGCAGGTTGCGATAAATGAGTGTTTCGATTGAGTAGTTCGAGTAGATGGCCTCACGGGCATAGCAGTAGAGGCAGTGGTGTACACAGTGGGCCGGGCCGGGTGGGGTAACGTTGATAATCCAGAAGTGCGGGCACTTCCGGGCGGGGTTGCAATACGGGTAGTCGTGCAGCGTGGAGCCTTTTTTGTCGATGAGCTTTATCCCTGCCATTATTTAAATTATACATCAGTCAGGGCCTGGCTTCCTCAGGGATGTAGGCGAAGCTACCTTCAATATTGGCCAGAAGCTGGTCGGCGAGGACGGCCAGGATGGCCGCAGGCACGGCACCTTCGATGATGTAGGCGAGGTTGTCCTGCACCAGTCCGGCAATTATCGGCGAGCCGAGCCCGCCTGCCCCGATGGCCGCCCCTATCATGGCCGTGCCGATATTGATGATAACGCTGATGCGCACGCCGGCCAGAATGACCCGTGCCGACAGCGGAATCTCGATGCGAAAGAGCGCCCGCAGCCGGCTCATCCCCATACCATAGGCGGCATCGAGCACGTCGGGGGGCACGGAGCGCAGGCCGGCAATGGTGTTGCGCACCACGGGAAGCAGCCCGTAGAGAAACAGTGCGACCACCGTCGGCAGCAGGCCAAAGCCGAGCATGGGTACGGCCAGGGCCAGAACCGCCACCGGGGGAAACGTCTGGCCGAATGAGGTGAGGTCGGTGACGATGGGCAGGAAATCGCGACCGCTGGGACGGGTCACCCATATGCCGAGCGGCACACCGATGAGTATGGTCAGGCTGCTGGAGATGCCGACCAGCCCCAGGTGTTCCACGACCAGAGTTAGCAGGCCAGCGCGGGGATGAAGCACCTGCGATTCCTGCGGGAACAGGTGTCGGAGGGATGCTTCCCATATCCCCATATTGGCGATAAGGGCAACGAAGGCTGCGCTTGATAACGCCAGGATAATCCACCGCCATGTCTTTCGGCTGCGCATGGGTTATTCCTCCGCCTCGGCGGTTGCCGCCTCGACGTCACTTAATGTCACTTCACCGATAAGTCTTGAGTTCTCATCCACCACGGGGATGCTCTTAAATCCCTGTCCCAGCATGCGGGAGAGGGCCTCGCGTAACGTGGCACTGCTCCGGAGAGAGATATCTTCCCTATCCTGGACAACAACGGCTTGCTTCACCGAAGTTACTTCCGACAGGCTGGCCCGGTCTATCCAGCCAATTAATCGACCATTTTTATCAACCACCCAGGCTGACCTTCCACTGCCAATAACAGACTTCGCTTCTTTGGTGGAAGCACTTAGCGCCACCGAAGCTGCCGGCCTGATGAAGCGTTCCACGCTGATGCGGGATAGCCGTTTGAGGGCACGGTCCGTACCGACGAAGTCGTGGACAAACTTGTTGGCTGGCTTAGAAAGTATCGTCTCCGGCGTGTCGTACTGTACCAGCTTCCCCGCCGCCATGATGGCGATACGGTCGGCCAGCCTGATGGCTTCGTCGAGGTCGTGGGTGACCAGGATAACCGTCTTTTTCAGTGACTGCTGGATGGCCACGAACTGGGCCTGCAACCTTTCCCGGGTCAGCGGGTCGACGGCGCCGAAAGGCTCATCCATGAGCAGTATCGGCGGGTCGGCGGCCAGGGCACGGGCCACACCAATCCGTTGCGCTTCGCCGCCGGAAAGCTGATTTGGATATTTGCCGGCATACTCGGCTGGCGAAAGTCCGACGAGCGTCAGCAGTTCTTCGACCCGGCTGGCGATGCGTGGCTTATTCCAGTGCAGCAGTTCCGGCACGGTGGCGATATTGGCGGCCACGGTGAGGTGGGGAAAGAGCCCCACGCTCTGGATGGCATAGCCGATTGACCGACGCAGCTGCTCCGGTTTAACCTGACCGGTGTCCTTTCCATTGACCAGAATGCGCCCGGCGGTCGGCTCGATGAGGCGATTTATCATCCGCAGGGTGGTCGTTTTGCCACAGCCGGACGGACCGATGAGGACACATACCTCACCCTCGTTCACCTCAAGGGAGAGGCCGTTGACGGCAACCGTCTCGCCGTATTTCTTGGTAACGTACTCCAGTTTTATCATGACGCTCCTGCTGCCAGCCCTTTCGGGGTGCTGACTCGTACTACCGTCCGCATCACCGCATCCACGACCAGGGCGAGGACGATGATGGGGATGGCGCCGAGGATGATAAGGTCGGGAGCGGCCTGCCCCAGCCCCTGAAAGATGAACCAGCCCAGACCTCCCGCCCCGATGAGCGCCGCCACCGCGGCCAACCCCACTGCCTGAACCGAAGCCGTTCTGACGCCTTCCAGTATAAGCGGGGCGGCGAGGGGAACTTCGAGTCGGCGGAAGACCTGGGGGCGGCTCATCCCCATGCCCAGACCGGCATCGATTACCGCCGGGTCAAGCTGGCGCAGGCCAACAAAGGTGTTCCTGACGATGGGCAGCAACGAATACACGATAAGGGCAATCAGCGCTGGTGCCACACCCACGCCCCGAATGCCGAGTTCACGCAGCGCGGGGAAAGCAAAAGACAGGGCGGAAAGCGGTGCGATGAGCAGGCCGAAAAGGGCGAGGCTGGGTATGGTCTGGGTGATGTTGGCGAAGTAGAAAATCGGTTTCTCGGCACGGCGACTCCGCGCTGCCCAGATGCCCAGCGGGATGCCGATAAGCGTGCCCGCCGTTACGCTGCCACCGAAGAGCAGAATATGTTTGACCATCTCCTGCTGGAACCGTGACTCACGACCCAGAAACTCCTGAACCACGGATATGTTGTTCAGCCAGCCGGTAAGCAAAAGAGTTACAATGGCGGCCAGTCCGACCCAGGAGATAACATTCTGCCAGACTCTATCGTTCTGCAGGTTCTGGCGGACGGAAAAGACCAGAACATAGACGGCGGCCACGGTAATCCAGACACCGGTGCTCAGTGAAACGCGGGCAAACGCCGTGCTGGTTGCGGTAAGCCTGCTCGCTTCCAGGCCGGCGAAGATGAAGGTCAGGATAAGAATCACATTGGCCGCGATGCCGGCGGTGATAGAGCGCCACTTATTTCTTTCCGTAAGGCTGAGAGCCAGACAGACAAGCCATAGTATAATAATGACCGCCACCACGCTCCAGCCAAACACCTCCCAGAGCGGCAGGCTTGTTCCGGCGGCAAGTCGGCTGGTCTTGAGCGTCAGCCAGCCAAAGGGAAGTGAAAAGAGGCCGATGATGGACCCGGTAACGGCCACACTGTTACGGGTGACCCATTGCCGAATCATCATTTTTCATATCCTCAAAGGCGTTATTTCAGGAAACCATTGGCGACGAGATAGTCGCGGGCCACATCAACGGCGACCTGTCCCTCAAAGGCAATCTTGGCATTCAGGGCCTGCAGCGTCTCCAAATCCAGGGTTTGGAATACCGGGTTGAGAATGGACTCAATCTCCGGGTGCTTTTCCAGGACTTCGCCGCGGATAATCGGTGCCGGCTCATAGACGGGCTGGACATTTTGGGGGTCGCTCAGGATAACCAGACCGAGTGCGGCTAATGACCCATCGGTGCCGTAAGCCATGGCGGCGTTAACGCCGTCCGTCCCCTCAGCCGCCGCCTTTTCCGTCTGCGCCGTGTTGCCGCCGGAGAGCGTTAAGAGCTGGTCTTCTTTCAGGGTGAAGCCATAGGCCTCCTGGAAGGCGGGAAGGGCAACGGGACTGGTGACAAACTCCTCGGAGCCAACCAGCTTGACGTAACCGCCGCGGTTTACATAACTAGCAAAGTCCTCTAGGCTGCGGATGCCTTCCTTCTCGGCAAGTTCCCCCGGTATGGCGATGGCCCAGGTGTTATTGGCCGGTGCCGATTTGAGCCAGACTATGCCGTACGCCTCGAAGTCGAGCTGCTTCACCCGTTCCCAGCCCTTCTGGGCATCATTCCAGACATCCGATTCCGTTTCATCGAAGAAGAAAGCGCCGTTGCCGGTGTATTCGGGGTAGATGTCAATCTCGCCGCTCTGAATCGCCTTGCGCACCACCTGCGTGGGCCCGGTCCCTGACTTATCGACAACGTCAAACCCGTTATCCTGCAGCAGCAGAATAATCATCTGGGACAGCAATGCACCTTCGGTATCTATTTTTGAACCCACGACAATACCTTTGCCGCCACAGCCGGTTACCACAAGCGCCAGCAGTACTATCGCAATACCCGCCAAGAACAAGACTCTTTTCATCACTCGACCTCCTTAACAAAGGAATTACAATGCACCATTTAATCAGGATAAGCTGTTTTTGTCAATTATCGGCAGCTTAATCAACGATTATTTTTCCCTTCGGTTTGGAAACGACTTCGCCAACCAGAGCCGCTTCCTCGATACCTTCCTGATGCATCCTTTCCAGCAGCTTCCGGGCTTTTTCGGGTGCCACTGATATAAGCAGCCCTCCTGACGTCTGAGGGTCGAAAAGGATATCGGCCATATAATCCGGGACGGACTTCTCCATGGTGACCATACTGGCGCGGAATTCGCGATTGCGGTGCAGCCCACCGGGGGTCAGGTCCTTTTCGGCATATTCTCTGGCTTCAGCGAAGAAAGGCACCGCTGCCGAATGGATTACCATGCCAACGTCGCTGCCCTCAATCATCTCGCTGGCGTGGCCGAGGAATCCGAAACCGGTGACATCGGTGCCGGCATGAACACCGGTCTCCTGCATCAGTTCGGCGGCTTTCCGGTTGAGTGTGGTCATACTCTTCACGATTTTGGCTTCCGCAACGGCACCCGCTACACCACCTTTTATTGCGGTGCTGATAATGCCCGTGCCCAGCGGCTTGGTGAGAATCAATTTGTCGCCAACCTGAGCACCGGTATTGAAAACCACCTTTGTCGGGTGGATGACGCCGGTAACGGAAAGTCCGTACTTCAGTTCGGCGTCCTCGACGGTATGTCCGCCCACCACAATGGCACCCGCCTCGTGCACTTTTTCCAGGCCGCCGGCCAGTATCTCTTGCAGGATGGATATATCCATGGTCTTTATCGGGAAGCAGACGATATTCATGGCGGTAAGCGGTCGGCCGCCCATGGCATATACGTCGCTCAGCGCATTGGCCGCCGCCACCTGCCCGAATGAATATGGGTCATCCACGATGGGCGTAAAAAAGTCCAGCGTCTGGATAACCGCCAGGTCGTCGGTCAGCTTGTACACACCAGCGTCTTCGGCTCTCTCCATGCCCACGATTAAGTTGGGATGAGAGACTAAAGGAAGATTGGCTAACGCCTTGTTGAGGTCTCCCGGACCTATTTTACAAGCTCAACCCGCGCCATGAACGGTCTCGGTGAGGCGTGGTCGTGTCTCGTCACCCATCTGTTTCCTCCGTAATCATTACATCAAGTAATATTATAGACGCTAGCCAGCCTCACCTCAACCCGCTGGGCAATTTTATTTCTTCTCTTCCTCTACGATTTCACAGCAACCACACTCACACTGTCCACCCGTAGCACAGGGCTTACAACAGTAAAGAACACCCTCTTTTGCGTGATCCTCGCCGGTAATGGCGCAACCGCAAGCCGGACAAATCTGTACTGCCATCAGAGAACCTCCTCTTTTTTATCTATCTATATATACTGCTGGTCACTGTTCCAGAAAAGTTCGTGAGCCCCATTGGCATGAGACGCCTCACTCGGGTACTCATCGCTGCTGATTATGCCATCGGCCGTCCAAGGTTTTGATGGCTCCGGCGCCGATTCCTGACAGGACAGGACGAAGATGGACAATACCAGTAGTAGCAACGAAAGGGAGACCACGTGCAGATGCTTAATCCAAGCACGCTTATTCATGATATTGCCTCATCGTAGCATTGCCATGTATGAGCCATAATGCCAGAAAGCATCAGCTGAGCCTTTTTTCAACGATCTCCCAGTTTATGTTCTTGAAAAAGGCGGCGATGTAGTCGGCCCGTTTCAACCCGTAATCGGTCATGAAGGCATGCTCGAAAACGTCCATGACGAGAATGGGCCTGCAGCCGGCGAGGTGACCAACCTCGTGCTCATTTATCCACTGGTTGAAAAGCTGGCCGGTAGCATTGTCTTGGTAAAGAATCGCCCAGCCGATACCGCGCATGGAACCGGTGGCTTTGAAGTCCTGTTCCCAGGTTTCATAGCTGCCAGACGCTTCCTCCAGCTTCTTGCTCACCGCTTCCGGCATGGTCGTCGGACAGATAAGGTTCTCGAAATAATATTCGTGCAGCCTCATACCGTTGAACTCAAAGCCAAAACGCCGCTTCAGCTCTGCGTATTCCGGATTGGTAGCATCCTTCGCCTTGCCGTTCAGCAGTTCCATCAGCTTATTGGTGTTGTTAACATATCCCTGATATAAAGTGAAATGGTTTTTCAGCAGTGTTTCACTGAAACCTTCGATGCCTATAAGATAGCTGTAGTCCTTTGCCTGATAGGCCATATAACTTTCCTCCCTATAATATTTTCAGGATTAAGCGCGCGGCGCGCAGCCGGGAGAGCGCACCATCAGAACCGGTACGTGTGCCGAGCGAAGCAATCGGTCGGCTACGCTTCCCCAGACCCACCGGCTTACTCCGGAGCGACCATGGGTGGCCACGATAATGAGGTCGATATCATTCTTGCCAGCATATTCGGCCAGCTGCTCCGCCGCTCTTCCGACCAGAACCTCTTTTTGGATGGCGACCTTACCGTAGTCAAGTCCGCTCACCAGCTTTTCGAGATAGCTCTCCGCAAACGCTTCGCTTTTAGCATCCACCTGTTTCATTTCCTCTTCGGAGAGCCAGCCCGTTTCCCCGCGGACCGGCGATATACTGAGTGGCTCCACGACGCGAACGAAGACGACCGTCTGCACTCCCTTGGCCTCAGCTATGGCCTGGACGTGCGCCAGCACGCATTCCGCCAGCTCAGAGCCGTCCATTGGTACCATTATTTTCTTATACATTCATCTATCCTCCTTCTCCCATTTCCAATGACCGTTAAACATCTGCTAACCTGCTCCACCGATTTTATTTATTATAGGCTGTCGTAATACGGTCTTCTATGACTTAAATCACATTACATATATTTATTGTGGCAATATAATATGCCTGTACCAGGCGGATGTCAAGAGGTTATCGCTTGACTGTTAAAAAAGTTGGCACTATAATATCACTCACCATTAACGTCACCGCTTAACTCCGAGGGAAATATGGGACTTGAGAAGTACCGTCAGAAGCGAAAATTCGATAAAACGCCTGAGCCGGCGGGTGGGGCGGGCAGTGGAGAGGGAAATCGCTTCGTGGTGCAGAAGCACCAGGCAAGCCACCTGCACTATGATTTCCGCCTGGAGATTGAAGGCGTGCTGAAAAGCTGGGCGGTGCCCAAGGGCGTGCCGGATGTATCGGGCGTGAGGCGCCTGGCTGTGCAGACGGAAGACCATCCCGTGGAGTACATAGACTTCGCCGGGACCATCCCGGAAGGTGAGTATGGTGCCGGTACAGTTGAGATATGGGACAAGGGTACGTTCCGGTTGGATAATAAATCTCCCGAGGGACTGGAATTCAGTCTAAATGGGGAAAAGCTATCCGGGGCCTATGTACTCATTCACACCGACGGTAAAAACTGGCTCCTCATCAAGCGGAAGGAAAAGCCCTAGTAATATATTAAGAAAGGGAAGGAAACTTGAAAGTTCTGGGAATCATGGGCAGCCCGAGGATAAAGAGCAATACCGACCTGCTTCTGGAAGAAGCTCTGAAAGGCGCACAGAGCCAGCAGGCCGAGGTGGAAAAGCTCGTGGTGGATAAAATGAAAATAACGCCCTGCCGCGAGTACTATGGCTGTCTGAAGGACGGCAACTGCGTCATCCGCGACGATATGGACATTATATATCCCAAGCTTCTGGAGGCTGACGGCATCATCGTGGCGTCGCCCATATTCTTCTACGGAGTTACCGCGCAGCTGAAAGCGCTCATCGACCGCTGCCAGGCGCTGTGGGCGAGAAGGTATGTGCTGAAGACCATGCCCGAATCCGGTAAAAAAGGCGCCTTTATCGCCGTGGGGGCGACGAAGGGAAAACAGCTATTTGAAGGGTCAATACTTACCATAAAATACTTCTTCCAGGCCTTCGGCGTGGAGTATAGCGATGAACTGCTGGCGCGGGGGGTGGACAAAAAGGGTGAGATAAAAGAACACCCTGATATGCTGAAAGAGGCGTTTGAACTGGGGAAGAGGCTGGCTCAATATATCGGTTAGTGTGCCGGCTTCTTTTTCTCCTCCTCACCTGCTGGCCCATAAAACTTCTTCAGCTTATCCGCCATTTCCTTTAAGGTATCGGCCACTTTGCGGTTGATGGTGCCCGCGGGATACTTACCATCTTTCCCTCGCTTGCCCGCCGGCGCGCCGGTGAGGACTTCAATGCCCTCGTCAACCGTGCTCACCGCGTAGATGTGGAACTTTCCTTCCTTTACCGCTTCCACCACTTCGGGGCGCAGCATCAGGTTTCTCAGGTTGGCCTTGGGTATTACCACTCCCTGGTCGCCGTTTATTCCCTTGGCACGGCAGACCTGGAAAAATCCCTCGATTTTCTGGTTAACGCCGCCAATGGGCTGGACTTCACCTTTCTGGTTCACCGAGCCGGTCACGGCAATGTTCTGCTTGAGCGGTATGTCCGAAAGGCTGGATAGCAGCGCGTAAAGCTCGGTGGAAGAGGCGCTGTCTCCCTCCACGCCCTCATAGGACTGCTCGAAGCACAGGCTTGCCGAAAGAGATAGAGGGTGCTCCTGGGCATACCTCCAGCCCAGATAGCCGCTCAGAATGAGGACACCTTTGTCGTGGATGCGACCACTTAGCTGCGATTCCCGCTCGATATTGATGACGCCGCTGCGGCCGAGGAAGGTCTTGCAGGTGATGCGGGAGGGCTTGCCGAAGGTAACATCGCCCAGGCTGTAGATAGCCAGGCCGTTCACCTGGCCGACCACTTCGCCGGCGGTATCGATGAAGATGGTGCCGCGCTCGATAAGCTCCCTGATGCGCTCATCGAGCAGGTTATGGCGGAAGTGCCGCTCCTCGGTTGCTTTTTCCACATGCTCGGCGCTGACCAGCGATGCTCCATCACGCCGCGCCCAGAACTCTGCCTCCTCCACCAGCTCTTTTATCCAGGAAAAACGGGAAGACAGCTTCTCCTGGTCGCCAACCACGCGCGCCGCGTACTCCACTACCTTGGCCACGCCGGCGCGGTCGAAATGGTGCAGCTCGCACTCCTCGCAGTAGCCGGCGATGAAGGCGGCGAAGGCCTTGATGTTCGGGTTAGTCTTGTCGAGCTGGAAATCGAAGTCGGCTTTTACCTTGAATATCTCCCAGAAATCCTCGTCGTACATGGAGAGGAGCTGGTAGAGCATGCCATCACCGATGAGGATTACCTTGACATTTATCGGCATTGGCTTTGGCTTCAGCCCCTGTGGAACGATGAGGCCAAACTGCTCAAATGGGTCTTCAATGCTGGCTTCTTTGGTTCTGATGGCCCGCTTCAATGCTGGCCAGACGGCAGGATTGGTCAGGACGTCACTGGCGCTGAGCAGCAGGTAGCCGCTGTTGGCCATCTGCAGGGCTCCCGGTTTCAACATGGTATGGTCGCTGAGGTAGCCGCCAAAGAGGAAGCGCCGCTCGATTTTGCCAAACAGGTTGGCGTAGTTGGGATTTGGCTCCGTGACCACGGGCGGCCCCTCGGTGGCGCTGTTATCGACAAAAACATTCACCTGAAACGCTAAAAACGGCTCTCTGCCGCCCATCATCTGGCTGGGCAAAATGCCAAGCACAGGCTGCGGCTGCTCTTCCCTTTCCTTGAATATATCCAGGTTATTCAGAGTGAAGGACTTGAGGTCATTGAGATACTGTGTGATTTTCTCCGAGTCCTTGTAGGCATTGAACAGGTCCCGGAAAAGGCGGGAGATGGTGAAATCAGCGACCGTTTTATCCGTGTTCTGTAGCTTTTCCACGGTCTGGCTTTCAACTTCACGTATTTTCTCAAAGGTGACACGCACCTTTTTCAGCAGGTCGTTTCGTTTCTTCTCTATTCCCTTGCGCACCGACCTGTCCAGCGCCAGATAATCGGCCTGGGAGACCGCCTTGCCGTCAACTACCGGAAACAGCGCCGGTCCCACCGAAGTCATCTGCAACTGAAAGCCCTGTCGCTGTGCTTCCTCGGCGGTTTCTTCAAGGAATTTCTGTTGCCTTGCCTGGCTTTCCTCCACCGCCTTTTTTTTCTCCGACGTGTACTCCTCGCCGGAGAAAGCCTTGGCCAGGTCCTCTTTGAGTTTTTGCAGCAGGTTTTTTATCTGGTCGCGAAAAGGCTTCCCTTTTCCCTGCGGCAGGCTTATAATCTGTGGCCGGTCGGGGTCGGCGAAGTTATAAAGATAGCACCAGTCTTCAAGCTGGCGCTTCTCCTCCACTTTTTTTCTTTCCACCAGCCGCTGGATGTAGGTTTTCACCATGGTGGTCTTGCCCGTCCCGGTCAGGCCGGCAACATAGATATTATAGCCCTCACGGTCCATGGACAGGCCAAACTCAATGGCGCGTATCGCGCGGTCCTGGCCAACGAACTCGCGCAGCGGAGCCAGGTTCTTGGTGTGATTGAATTCAAAGACATTCGGGTCACATTCCCAGCGCAATTTACTGACTGGAACTTCATATTTCTTGATATCCATGCTTTCCCCCGGTCTGCTTCCTGTTTACAAGACGTTTGACACTATTGTTATACCACTAGTTATAGGCTTAATCAAGGGGGAATGCCAGTAAAATTTAATTCTTAAATGCTTCCGTCACTCTGCTCGTTTTGATTATACAAAATACCTGGAATTCATAAATATTTGGTTTGTTTTAATATAAATTTTGCAGTAATATTGACAAGAATATGATGCATCTGGTATTCTGTTCGATAATTGTGTGCCCGAGACATTTTGGTTAAATCAGCGTGATTTTAATTCGACTGAACCTTTTTTAATATAAGAAAGTATGAGATTTTTAGTCACGGCGGTTGTTGCCTATTTACTGTACCTTATTCTAACTATCGGTTCCGGCACTTTACTTCTTTGGAATGCAGCAGAGCTAATCATCGGGGCAATTTTTGCCCTGGCGGTTGCCGCTCTGGTCAAGAACAGATACCTCGCGAAAAGCCTGCGCATGCTCAATCCCGTCAGGTGGTTTATCTGGCTCATTTATTTGTTCCCCTTTTTCTTTGCCATGGCGCAGGCAAATATTGACGTTGCCTATCGTGTTCTCACCGGCAGGATAAATCCGGGCATCGTGAAAATCTCCCCCAATTTGAAAAACGACATGGCGCTCACCATCCTGGCCAATTCCATCACCCTGACGCCGGGGACTCTGAGCGTTGACGTGGACGAAGAGACCAACGACCTGTACGTACACTGGATAAATGTGAAACCTGATGTACTCAAAGAGATGCCCAGAGACTACCATCCGATATGTAAAAATTTTCCCGACTGGGCAAGGAGGATAGCGGGATAATGTGGCTTCCGGTGACAATCGTGGTGGCAGTCTGCGTTCTAGTGTGCGTTGCCAGGGTATTCATCGGGCCGGGAGCGCCAACCCGCCTCGTCGCTTTTGACACCACCAATACCCTGGTTGTCGCCCTTCTGGTGGTCCTGGCCATAATGTTCAATCAGGTTGTCTTTGTTGATGTCGCCATTGTCTATGCGGTGCTCTCGTTTATCATGACACTTTACATCGCCAGATTTATCGAGGGAAAGAAGTTTTAAATGGGTGTGTTAAACATAATAACCTATATATTTATTGTGATTGGCCTGTTCTTTAACGTGGTCGGGTGCATCGGGCTGAACCGATTTCCCGACGTGTACACCAGACTCCACGCCGCCACGAAGTGCACCACGTTTGGTTCGATATTCCTTATCCTGGCCGTGATTGTACAGTCAGCCGGCATCTGGGCGATGGAGGGAACTTACTCATCTCAGTCAATTCTCTCCATACACGCCGTAATTGCGCTTGTTATTCTGCTCGTCACCAACGCGACGGGCGCGCACGCCATTGCTCGGGCGGCGTATCGCAGCGGCGAGAAACCCGCCAGAGCCGTTGTTGATGACCTTGAAGGGAAGGATATCGATGATTGAAGCCGCCGTCCTGCATATAATAATACCGCTGGCCATTGTTATCTGCGCCATATTTGTGGCCATATCCAGGGACCTGCTGTACGCCGCAGTGGTGCTGGGGGTGTTGAGCCTTCTTCTGGCTCTAGAGTTTTATCTGCTGCGTGCCCCTGATGTGGCCATTGCGGAAGCTGGCATTGGCGCGGCGGTAACGACGGCTATCTTTGTTATTGCCATCAGGGCAACGAAACGTATGGAGTAGCCATGAGACAGATTGTTGCTTGGTTTGTTTTGATAACACTGGTAGCGTTCCTCATCACCGGGGCGCTGCTCATGCACCCGTTCGGTTACCCGCCCTCTGAGATGGACGATTACATGATTGCCAATTCCCAGGCGGAGACTGCGAACAATAACGTGGTGGCCGCCGTCCTGTTTGATTACCGCGGCCTTGATACCCTGGGGGAGGCTACGGTGCTCTTCACCGCGGTGACCGGAGTGTTAATGCTCTTCCGGGCCTTGAAAAAGAGGGAGAAAAAAACGTAAATGCTGTCTAAGATAGTACGCACCGTATCGAACCAGCTGATACTGTTTATACTGGTCTTTGGACTGTATATCATCATGCACGGGCATGTTACGCCGGGCGGAGGCTTTCAGGGCGGCGCCGTCGTTGCCTCCGGCGTGGTCATGCTGATAGCGGCGTTTGGTTCCGGCGAGATTAAGAAATCGCTGCGCGAGAGCCATCTTTTTGTGGTCGAAAGCAGCGGCGCCTTGATATTCATCGGGATGGCCTTCGCCGGTATGGGCACCATCTTCTTCTACAATTTCCTGGTTGGCACCCCCGTGTTTGGCGGCGTTCCTCCCACCGGCCCCAATCCGGGTAACGTATGGACGGGAGGAGTCATTCCGCTGATGAACTTCGGTGTCGGGCTGAAGGTTATGGCTGGACTATCGGCAATAGTTCTCGCCATGGCGCTATTTTCCAGTGGGGAGGAAATGGAAGAATGATGCAATATATTCCTTTTAATATCCCATTTGTTGCCGCAGCGCTCCTGGTGGGTGTGGCTCTGTTCATTTTTCTGTTCAAGCGGAATCTTATAAAAATCGTGATGGGTATCGCCATTTTAAGCTCCGGGGTCAACCTGTTTCTGATAGCTCTGGGGTACCGGGCGGGGGGCGTTGCTCCCATCTATACGGCTACACCGGAGGGCGTTATGGTGTTGCCCGTGCCGCAGGCACTTACCCTGACCAACATCGTCATCACGGTTTCCGTGATTGCACTGATGCTGACCCTGGTGATGTATATCTACCGCCACATGGGAGATATTGACGCCAAGAAATCGAGATTGCTGAAAGGATAGGGTTTGGAGTACTTAACCGTACACTCACCGATACTGATTGTGGCTATACCGCTGCTGGCGGCATTTGTCATACCGCTTCTCAGCCGGTTAGGCAGTAAGGTAAGAGATACCTTTAATGTCTCTCTTCTCGGCTTTGTTACGTTTCTGGTTGCCATCCTGGCTATAGATATCTATACGAACGGTGCTCGCATCTATACCCTGGGCGCTTCGGTACCGGAACTGGCCAGACCGGAAGGGTATATGGTGCCGATACGCATTATGTTCCAGGTGGATGGCATCTCGATATTTATGGGCCTGACCATAACGGTGGTGGCGCTGGCGGCGCTGATTTATTCCCTTCAGTTTGTGAAAAAAGAGACCGGGCAGGACCGGTTCTATTCGCTGTTCATGCTTTTGTATGTAGGCATGATTGGCTTGGTATTCACCGGCGACCTGTTCAACCTGTTCGTCTTCCTCGAGATACTGTCCATCGCCGGTGCCGGCCTTGCCGCGTACCGCATCAATATGGCTGATGCTGTGGAAGGCGGTTTCAAGTACATCGTCATTTCTGCGGTCAGTGCCCTGCTGGTGCTCTTTGCCATTGGCATATTATACGGTCAATATAATCTGTTGAGCATCGCCGCGCTGGCCAATACCATGCAGTTCAACACCCTTGACATGATTGCCCTCGCCTTGCTGGCCATCGCCTTCGTCATGAAGCTGGCGGGCGTGCCCCTGCACATGTGGGCGCCGGATACGTATGCGGTGGCGCCGGCAGGCATCACGCCCATGATTTACACCTCCAGCGTCGCCTGCATGTATGCTCTCTACCGGGTAACCTTTACCCTGTATGGCGGCCAATTTGATACCATGCCGATAGGCTGGGTGGTCATCATGCTGGGCGTGCTCAGCATGTTCATCGGCGTTATGATGGCGATTCACCAGACGGATATCAAGCGTCTCATGGCCTACCACGCCATCTCACAGAGCGGTTACATGCTGCTAGGCGTGGGCGTTGGCCTGGCGGTGCTCACCGACCCCGTAGCGATGGCCAACTACGGAAGGGATGCCATGAACGGCGGTATATTCCACATCATAAACAATGCCCTCTACAAGGGTATGCTCTTTCTCACCGCGGAAGCCATCTTCTTCCGCATCGGGACCAGGGATATGAACAAGATGGGCGGCCTGGCGCATAACATGAAATGGACGACGATTTTCTTCATCATCGGGGCGCTCGCCATTTCCGGAATTCCACCATTCAACGGGTTTGCCTCGAAGCTGCTTATCTATGAATCGGTATTCCGGTTCAATCCGTTGCTTTCCATCATTGCCATGTTTGTATCACTGGTAACACTGGCTTCCTTCACCAAGGTATTTTATTCGGCCTTCACCGGGCCGGAAATGCCCGCCTACCGCGAGGTACGGGAAGTCCCCAAGTCAATGATTATCGGCATGGGCATAATGGTGGTCTGCATCATCTTCTTCAGCATCTTCCCCGGTCTGGTGGTTGATACCATCGTTGCTCCGGCGACGGATGCCCTGATTGACCAGGCGTCATACATTAACGGCGTTATGGGGACTGCGCCCTAGAGGTAATGAATAAAGAGAAAGGTAAATAGAGGTCAGGAGATAGGGAGTTGTCAGTTTTAATGTACGGATATGCGGTCTGGAGCCCAATCGTCTGGCTGGTGGCGCTGCTGGTCCTGGCGGCCATTGCGCTCTATGTGAGAAGTCGCGGACAGAAACGGTATAAGAAGGGGACGGCGCAGACCGATGTCTTTATCTCCGGCATTCAGGTTCCGCCGGCCGAACAGCGCCACATTCCGGCGCATAACATATACTGGGGTTTTTTCGAAGCGCTGAAAGGGTTTTACAGCACCATGATGCGACCACATACCGGGATTATCAATGACTATATGCTGTGGCTGGTAGCCGTAATGGCGCTCACGGTTCTGGTGCTGGTCTTGACAAGTTAGAATGGAGAATATATTTCAGGAAGGACGATGAATTTAAAGGCATTTAACCGAGCACTCTGGGTATACCACCTCAACACCGGTTCCTGTAATGGCTGTGATATTGAGATTCTGGCCGTGCTGACGCCACGCTACGATGTCGAGCGTTTCGGCATCATGCTGGTGGGCTCGCCGCGCCATGCCGATGTCCTGCTCGCTACCGGGCCGGTGGGGCGCAGCATGGAAGATAGCGTGCGACGTGTTTACGAGCAGACCCCCGACCCCAAAGTGGTTATGGCGATAGGCAACTGCGGTATTGAAGGCGATGTCTTTTATGAAGCTTACAGCCTGGTTGGGCCAATAGACCAGATAATACCGGTGGACGTTTACGTTCCCGGCTGCCCTCCCCGGCCGGAGGCAATTATCGAAGGGGTGGTGAAGGCCTGGGCCAAGCTGG
>SDBT01006889.1_pt1 | contig 18794 bp, 18 predicted proteins | sample 2277101 | NCBI WGS metagenome assembly SDBT01 (sample SAMN10404973, study PRJNA504765) | marine sediment metagenome | isolation source: marine sediment core GS10_PC15, 103 cmbsf | place: Arctic Ocean: Southern Knipovich Ridge | collected 2010
TCATCTACATCAAGAACGATGGTGCAAACGCGGCTGACGTGTTCCCCGGATCAGGTGATGATCTTGGAGCAGGAGTAGATACAGCAGTATCACTGGCCGCTGGTGAATCGGCATCATTTATCGGCACGGCGAGTTCGACATGGACTCCATGGATAGTAGACACCAAAGGTAGTGGCGGGGCACAGATCAGTGGTACTCCGGCTAACAATCAACTCGGTGTCTGGGTCAACGCCACGGACATCGAAGGTGATGCGAATTGGCAAGTAGTCGGGACAGCATTACAAGGTGTCCTAGGTAGTGGACCCGAAATGCGTAATGTCGCCGGAGTTAATATTCACCCCAGAAAGGGTGACACCGATACTGGCATCGCCAGTCGTGGCGACAATAGACTCGGGTTGGTTGCGCAGGGAATTGACGGAATAAAGCTAATCGGAGCTTCTTCCGCTGTACTTCAACAACATAATACAACTGTGGGACTTACTGCATTCGCAGGTGGTGGACAGGGAAGCGCGACCCAACTTAATTCAAGCTACAGCGTCATAAGTACTGTTGCGACTACGGGCGATTCGGTAAAATTCTCAACCACCTTAGAAGTTGGCGTCGTCAATTATGTGAAGAATGATGGAGCGAATGCCATGGATCTCTTCCCTGCAGGAGGGGACGATCTTGGACTTGGAATTGGCGTTGCTATCTCGGTTGGTGCGGGTAAGTCAGTAGCATTCATCGGAACGGTTGTTGGTTCAGTTTCGACTCAGTTTATATTCGAGGAACCAGCAGCTGGTGGAGACGTTTTCAAAGTCGGTACTCCGGCCAATAATGAGATCGGTGTCTGGACAGGCGATGGAACGATTGAAGGTGATTCTAATTTCCTGTTGACAGGAACACAACTGATCCTCCCATCGGGAACGTCTGCAGGATTACCGGAACTTAAAATAGGTTCGGGGCAGACCGGCTTCTTTACTGGCTCAGCTACTCAACTTCGTGTTACCATAAATGGGACAGAGCGGTTCACAATTACAAACGATATTATCCAAGGGTTCTTAGCGGGTAGTGGGCAGCTTCATAATCGTGTTTCGACTTCGACTGTCCCCACGTTTACTCCAAACACTAACGATGGCGACACAGGTATTGGCTGGACCTCATCAGATATACTTTCATTGATTGCTGGTGCTGTTGAAGGTCTTACTATCGCGGAATCGGGAGGTGTTATCACCATGACATTCCGTGGCGACTTACAAGCAGCGGGTGGTGGTGGTGCTGGACCGATGATGCGCAATGTAAGCGCAAGCCCATCTGTACCAACACTGATACCTAACCAAGCAGACCCGGACACAGGACTTACTCGATCAGGAATTGATGAGGTAGCTCTTGTTGGTGGCGGTCTTGATGTGATCCGTTGTGGAGAAGTAGGGGGCGTTGAAACAATTGGGTTTTACACAACTGCCGCAATAGCAAAACAGACGGGTGTCGCGGTGAGTTCCGCAGGAATCCACGCGGCTCTAGTCGCATTAGGATTGATTGCAGCATAACAGGAGAAAGAAGATGGGAACATGGGATGATTTATACTCAGCCGGTAAGCGTCTAGGCTTCCAGAAAGGCGGTCGCGTCAAGAAGGATACCTCGAGCGAGTTTGTTATGAAGACTGGCAAACAGGACACTATGGATCACGGTGTCCAACCCGCACGCAAGGGAACCACTCAGCAGGATGTTGAAGCTGGTGGTACTCCTAAACTAAAGCCGAGGTTCAAGAAAGGTGGCAGGTCTGCTAAGAAAGGCAAGCAGCAGATGGCGGAGAAGGGAGAAACCGAATTGAAGAAGAAGCTCGGTGCTACCGCTAAGAAGAAAGGATACAAACACGGAGGTAAAGGATACAAGACAGGTGGTTCAGTCAAGGTTCACAGCTCGAGGCCGTTGATCGGGAGTTAATTCATGGCAACGTCAGGAACAGTCGCTACAACTGTCTTCAAGACTAGGAAGGTTATTGATCACGCCTTCCGACGCTGTAAGATGGTGCCGCAGCAGATCACCAGCGAGCATCTCGATACTGCTCTTGATCTGTTGTTCCTTGAATTGTCCAGTCTGGGCAATCGAGGGATTCCTCTGTGGACTATCAATCGCATCCTATTGCCTATCTACTTCAGGACTGCTCGGGTTCCTACTCCACTAGGGACTATGGATGTCTTTGACGTTAACCTGAGAGAGAATCAACGACTCGAGGGGACTAACACTGCAACTGAAGGGGACGCTGAGAATGCATTCGATGCAGATCTGGAGACTGCCTGTATTCAGGTAACACCTGGTGGCAATATCACGATGCAGTTGGTATCAGATGGTACCGTGCCCATCTACGGTATCTTGCCTAACGTCACAGAGACGTGGGACATTACATTCCAGTTCTCCGATGATGACATAACCTACACTGATATCTTCACAGAGCCGGCGCTAGACGTTATAGCGGGTGAATGGTTCTGGCGAGATGTTGAAGGAGTAGACGATCATCAGTTCTGGCGCCTCCAAGCGAATGGAACGACTATCCTAAATGTCACAGAACTCGTTTTTCAGAACACACCGCAAGAGATACCTTTTTATAAGCTTAATCGAACGGACTACAGTAACCTTCCGAACAAGACGAGGACAGGAAGACCTACTCAATTCTGGTATGACAAGACGCGCCAGAACCCGGAGCTGGTCATTTGGCCCAATCCTGATCGGGAATTCACCTTCTCTCAGATCACTGGCTTCCTGCATCGACAAATCCAGGACGTTGGTACCATGCAAGAAGAGATCGAATGTCCTCAACGGTGGTATTTAGCTATCGTTTTGCAACTGGCGAAGCATTTGACCAGGGAAATCAAGGAAGTTGATCCAACTGTCATCCCAATGGTGGACCAAGACGCTGCTTGGGAACTCAATAGAGCCTGGACGGGTGAAGGTGATGGGTCTGACACCTTCCTTCGTCCTGGTATAAGACCCTACACGGCCTAATTATGCCTATTTGGCTTGATCCAACAGGTAAGACCAACTTCGGAATTGGAATCTGTGACCGCTGCAGTCGGAAATTCTCTCTAACAGAGCTTTATTCGGACCCTAACACCCCTGGACTCAAGGTTTGCGAAGATGACATTGATGAATATGATCCTTACCGGCTTCCAGCGCGCAAAACAGAGAATATTGTCCTCCGTTTTGTCCGACCTGACGTGCCCATTGATGATTTGCAGATTGGAGCAGTGTCTCCATCCTTTGGACGCTTCGGTATTCGAGTGGCCATCGGCAGTGTTGACCCAAGGATCACTGAAGACGGCAGTGTTCGAGTAATGGAAGATCCTTATCAGCTAAATGAGCCGTTAGGACAGGAGATCTAGTAATGACTCAAGGTACAAATGTAAGAATCTCTGATCTACCTCCCGCGACTCTTCCGCTTGTTGGAGACGAGCTTGTTGAGATCACTCAGAACGGTCTTAGTCGCTCAGTTGAGGCCGATGATCTAGCTGCTTCCGCTGCTGGCTTAGATGCGTCATTCCTAACGGTAGATCCGAATGCAATATTGATCAATGAACGGGTCCTGACCGCTGGAACCAATGTATCATTCGTAGACTCTGGTCCAAACGGCACGTTGACGATTAACGTGACTGGTCTTACGTTCCCATTGTTAGCGCCAGATGGAACGGCTGGTGCTCCGAGTTATAGCTGGAGTACTGCACCGACAACTGGAATCCATCTAATCGCTTCTAACTTGATGGGTTTCTCCATCCTTGGGACTACCAACTGGGAGATGGGCGGCTTATTTCAAGCAGCCAATAACGCTGGTCCCGCAATATCGAATACTGCTGTATCTGCGACAGTGCCAGGTCTTCTGCCCGCACAACAGGACCCCAACACAGGTATCGGCTCAAATACACTCGATCAACTTTCGCTGATTGCAGGTGGAGCGGAGATCGCACGAGCGACAGCAGCTTTCAATGCGAATCAATTTGCGTTAATTCAGTCAGGTTCTACGTCAGTCCCTGAACTTACCTCTCTCGCAGATCCTGATACAGGATTCAGATGGACAGGGGCTAATCAACTCACCTTTATAGGCTCAGGAAGTCGTGCTTGGCATTTCACCAGTCTGAGGTTCTTCTCGGAGTTCAGTCAAGGTCCAGCTCTTCTAAATGTCACAGCAGATAATGATGTTCCAACTGTTCTAGCTGATCAATCAGATGCGGACACTGGTATCGGCTCGTCTGGAAACGATGAGATGTCAATCATTGCTGGTGGCGTTGAAGCTATCCGTATTGATGAAACGGCTGGAGCGATCCAAGTTATCATTGATCCCGGCCTCACTAATACAAGCGATGCCACTCCACCGTTAGCATTTGGAGGAGGTACTGTAGGATTCAGGTCCCCAGACAGTGATCAGATCTTCGTCATCCTCAGTGGGGCGGAGCAATGGGGATTTACTACAACAAATTTCAGAGCGAGCATCGCAAATGGACCCGCACTTCAGTTCGTAGCTCCGAGCGACACAGTTCCATCCCTTCTTCCTAATAAGGCTGACCTTGATTCAGGCATCGGGCAGAATGCAGCCGATCAGTTATCACTGATCGCTGGTGGAGTTGAGATCGCTCGTGCAGTAGAAGCAGTTGGTGAGGATCGGTTGATAATTCTTCCAGCTGATACTACTCCGGGAGTAGCGGCTTTTCCTGCTCTTCAACTAGGTGGTAACGCTGACGGGTTCTTCCTCCCCTTCACAGGTCAGATTAGTGTTTCTATCCAAGGAACGGATACTTGGAAGTTCACTGGCGCTACACTTCGTGCTTCTGATCCTACGACTGGTCCGGGACTTGTCAACGCTGGAACCGTCAGCTTAACTAACGCAGGTCTCGCTCCTATCGCTGACAATATAGGGACAGGTGTTGGTTCAGATGGTGCGAATACTGTCTCGCTCATTGTCGATAATCGAATAGCAGTCAAGTACGACGAAGCTACCGGACGTGTCGTACAGACGAATAGCAATGAGGTCGGGCTGACTGCGAGTGTCACGCAGACACAGGCCGGAGGTCTTGGTCTACGTGATTCTTACAACGAGATCGCAACTGTCGCTAACTCTGGTGACGCACTGACTGCATTTAGCGTTGCTGCTGGTGATCGACTGATCGTCATCAACAATGGAGTCAACGCACTTCAACTCTTCCCGGCATCTGGAGACAACTTCGGTGAAGGGGTTGACACAGCAATCGTCATAGATCAGGGTAATGTTGGTGTATTTCTAGGTCGTGATATTACGAATTGGGACACGTTATTCAATGGTAGTCCTGAAAACGCTGGGACAGGAGGCGCGACTCTACAAGGTACTTGGAGATTTGATAGTTCGACTGTAGAAGCTGATCCCGGCTCTGGTGACTTCCGACTTGATAATGCTACGGTTGGATTAACCACTGAGATATTCATCAGCCAATTTACTAGACTCGGATTCGATGCCGACATCATCTTGGGTCAGCTTGCGGCAGGTGATCAGATCTTCATTCAGAATAGGACTGATGCTTCTGAGTTCTTACTGTTCGATATCACAGCGAATGTAGACAACGGTGGATGGTTCTCTCTCGCCGGTACAGTCAATCAAAGCGGATCGAACTTCACGAGTAACAGAGATTGTGGCATCGTGTTGCTATTCACGGGTGGAGCAAGTTTCCCCGGAACTGTTACAAATTCGATGCTTCGATTCGATGGAGCGGATTACATCGAAGAGACTCAAATACAAGCTACTGCTGCTGGTGTCTTCTCGGTCTTCGATGCTGGCCTAACTGATTCTGTATCTATCAGTCATGATGGTGCAAGTGGATTCATTGCTCTACTAAATGCCAACGTACTTAGCTTCACAGGAGCGAGTCTCCAGTACCAGTTTGATAATAACGTCGTAGTCACAGGTAATATTACAGCCGCTGGAGGCAATCAACTCGTCGCTCTTGATTCGGTTGCTACTGATTCGGTAACCATTGAACACAACGGTACAGACGGAATTATCACCACTACTCTCGGTGGTAAACTTAGATTCACAGGAACTGCAGGAACAGACGTTACGAATGAGGTAGGTAACTTCGAAGCTCGCTCAGGCAATGCACTTATAGCTTTTGACAGCGGCAATGCGGATCTCATCCGTATATCTCACAACGGTGCTGACACGCTCATGGCGAATACTGGCTCTGCAAGTGTCCTGCACACTGGAGTCGTCATTGGTTACAAGTTTGATAACAGCATCTACTCCACGGAGCAGGCTGCTGCTAATGCGGATACCGCAGGAGAAGGGCAGTTCTGGGTGCGTGATGATGCACCGAACACTGCGATGTTCACAAACGATGCCGGGATTGATAAGTCCCTGGTCAACGATGTAGCTCAGGCAAGGCGTACTACAGATTTTGAATTGACGACAGCCTTTGTTGACATCACGTTCGATACAACAGACGTCGAGACCGACTCCGCTGTGTTGGATCATGATCTGGTTACTAATACCGACAACATCATCATCGGACAACCGGGTACTTACAAGATCAGTTATGAAGTGGACATCGAGGTGGACACTACTGGCGAGAGCACCATAACTGCAGAGGGTAGAGTCCGGGTGAATGACGGTGGTGTCGGTCTTCCTGGTTCCGATGCACTGTGTGGAGTGTTCAGCGATGGATCAATCCCCGGAGATTTTATGCAGAATCATCTAAGTCAGTCATTCTATGTAACCCTGGCTGCGGGTGATTTCGTCACGTTGCAATTGGAGAAGGTAGAGATTAGCGGCACTGATGATTACTTCGCAACCAGAACTTTATTCACAGCTGAGAGGTGCCTGTAATGGCGAAGGTAGTAGTAGCACTTACCGAAGACTGGCGTAAGATCTCAGAGTTAGCTGGAGGTGATCCAAGTCTGATCATGTTTGATCCTCCCTCTAGCGAACTGGAGTGCCCAGATGTAACTCAAACTGCACTCGATACAGCTCATACTGCGTATCTTGCAGATCAGACGAACATTGATGCTGCTACAGCAGCGGCTAAGGAAACATCGTCTAAAGATTCGGACAAAGTGAAGTACGACATCGAACGAACACTAAGAGCGATAGTGGAATTGTTAATTGATGAACTGAACATACTGAGAACGATAGAAGGTTTACCTGATCGGACGATATCACAAGCTCGTTCGGCAATTCGCAGCAAGATAGATAATCTATAAGGAATAATAAAATGGAACAGCAACAAAACCAGATCAACCTGAGCCAAGAGAACATTCAACAAGCAGCAGCAGCTGGACTACAACTTCTGCAAACACCGGGAGCAGTTAATGTTCCTGGGCCAATGTCTATCACTGGAGTTATGCAGATACTGCATGGACTGCTGACAGCCATTGTTAACAAGCAAGTCATCGTTCTTAATCCACAACCCCTGGAAGATAAAACGCCTCCTCCCCAGGACGATGAAAAGAAACCGGAACTCAAGAAGATTGAGGGAGGCAAGAAGGAGCATTAAAATGGCAAGTAAAGCTGAAGTCAAAGAAGCAGCAGGTCGCATAGGTGTCAATCAGATTATTACCTATGCGGGCCTGGTGCCCATCTTTTGGTTCATTATCCAGCCCATCCTGGTAAGCGCATTGGCAGAGGAGATGCAGGAGTCGATCAAGCAGACGGTTGCGGCTCAAGTTGATCCGATCAATAACGCTTTCGTGGCACTGCTTCAACGGGATATCAATGCAACTAGAAAGGACATGGCGGCATTGAGATTTCGCAGAGATAATCCACCGGATGATGATTGGACTGCTGAGGACGCATCGTATTTAGCAGACTTAGAGATTCAGATGGATGCACTTGAAGAAGCGAAGACTGCGCTTCAGGCAAAGGTGGATACAAGTTAATGGATCTTTTGCTGGAGAGATTTAGCTATGCATCCTCGGAAACAGAGGGCGTTCTTACTGTTGCTGATCATGGGTTGGCTACTATTGAACGTCCGTGGGTGCCTTGGCATACTCTGGGAGGAAAGCCGTTTGCGTCTTGTGTCCCGGATGGAGAGTATAAACTTGAGCCTTGGACAAGGCCAAATAGAGGCGAGGTTTATATTCTTTCCAATCCCGAACTGGGAGTTTACCGATTGGATGGAGACAGAATCGGAGGGGTTGGTCGCTATCTCGTTCTTATTCACGTTGCCAATTGGGTCACGAACGTCGTTGGATGTATTGGCCCAGGTACGAGAAGATCACTTATGAAGAATCCTGAGACTGCAAGATATGAACGAGCGGTCTCAAGCAGCGGAGAAGCAATGAAGATTCTTCGGGAGCATTTGGGGCGTGAGGACACTCACGTTCTGACTATTCGTTCAAAATGCGGAACAGGAGGATGATATGAATACGATCATAGGAGCACTTATTGCAACCATCATCGCTATGGCTACAGCAGCATTGGCGTTAGTTAGCGGAGCGGGAATCACCTCTCTAGGTGACATCTCTGGTCTTCAGTGGACCATCCTGCTCATCGGTGGTCTGATTACATTCGGTAAAGACTTCCAGGCGATTACAGCCCGACGTCTGGTAAACAAGGTCACAGGATCGGGTGATGGAGGAGGTACCGTAGGATGAACATGATACAGCAGAGAGCTTATAACATCTATCTGCTTGCGATTGTACTTGCCTTACAAGCATGTGCAGGGTCTAACCCAATCGCAAAAGCAGATACGCTTGAACAGAAAGCTTTTGCAACATATGGCACGTTCGTCATTTTCGAGGAACAAGCAGCTAAACTCGTATCAAGCGGGCAGCTGTCCAACAGTGCCGTTCGAGCTATTGGCCGAGCAGATGAAAGAGCAAAGCCAGTAGTTGATTCGCTAATTGCTGCTACAGTAGAATTCGCAGCGATCAAGGCGGAGTTCGAGGCATCAGGTGAAGGTGAAGAACAATTCATTGCAGCTATGAATGAATTAAACGTATGGGTCAGCCGAGCCGTGCCTCTTGTCAATAACTTAATCTCAGCGGTTGAAGGAGCAGAATAATGGGAATACTAGAACTAGCCTTGATCGCCATCAAAGGTTTGTCGCTGGTCACCAATAACCCGGCTTTGGGTGGTGGCTCAAGCGTCCAGCTGAAAGAGGCTTCTGAGTTACTCGGTTTGCTTGGTGAACTTCTTTCACGAGGCAAAGAGGGTCATAAGGAACTGAAGGCTTTCACGGCTGTCATCGAAGAGATGGCTGAAACAGGTCGAGCACCGACTGTAACGCAGTGGGAAGAACTTCGAGCACGAAGTGATGCGGCACATGACGTTATCCAGAAAGCGGCTGCAGCAGCAGCTGAGCCGGAGCCAACCCCAGAGCCAGAAGCAGAAGTAGAAACTGAGACAGAACCGGAGTAAGATATGCCCGCTGCACTGACATTTGATTCTCTACAGACAGATTTACGTCAGTACCTAGAACGTGGCACTGTAGTGGATACTACGGTCTTCGAGCAATTGCCTCGCTTGATCAATTTGGCTGAGCGAGACCTTGCCCGGAAGTTGAAGATTCAGGGAATGATCAACGTTGTGACCAGCGTGATGGCTGCGGGTACTTCCGTGTATGCCAAGCCTGATCGCTGGCGCGACACTATCAGTATCAACTTTGGAATCAATCCGATCTTCAACGTGAGGACTCCGCTCTTTCCTCGTTCTTACGAGTATAGTCGGCTCTTCCATCCTGATTCTAATGTTCGAGCTCAACCAGAATTCTATGCCGATTATGACTATAGCAATTGGCTGTTTACTCCGACTCCAGATGATGTTTATCCATTTGAAGTTTTGTATTATCAACTGTTGCCTTTATTAGATGATACTAATCAGACAAACTTCTGGACGGATCATGCACCTAATGCATTGCTTCATGGCTCATTACTTCAGGCAACTAGATTCCTTAAGAATGATGAGCGGATTCCAATATGGCAGCAGAATTATGATACAGACTTGTCCGCTCTCAATGGAGAGGATTTGCAGAAGATTATTGATCGCTCAAGCACAAGACAGGAGGCTTAAGTAATGGGGTCTTTCACAGAAGTATTTGGTGGCAACGTACTCTATCCTGCTGGCCAAACGTATTTAGAGATAACTTTCTCGGCAGATATAACGCTGCAGTGGCCGATTGAGCAGCAGGTTGCGGGAGATGTAGTCTCTAGCATTATAGATATGGATGCTACAGTTCCTGGCCTCAATGTCGATCTTCCTGATGCTCGTCAAGTATCAGAGGGGATTCAGTCTGTGTTCACCAATATCGGAGCGAACACAATCACTGTTCGATCTGCCGATGGCACTGCTATTATCTCCCTGGACTCTGGTCAAGCGTGGGTTGCTTACCTGACTGACAATACAACGCTAGGAGGAACTTGGAGAACATTCCAGCTTGGCGCTACCATATCAGTAGCAGATGCCTCTGCGCTAGCAGGAGCTGGTCTTAAAGCTATTGCGACGACATTGAACCAGACGATGCCGCCAGCATCAACGTCATCTTCCCCTGTTACTCTGACTGATGCTGACAGAGCCATGTTGACGATTTGGACAGGAGGCGTCGGAGTATTGGATCTTCCTACTGCTGTATCAGTCGGATCTGATTGGTTCACGATTGTTCGCAATAGTGGATCGGGTGATTTGACGATTACTCCTCCTTCAGGACTCATCGACGGTTTTGCAACACTACTGATGTCCCCTGATCAATCGGCTTTCATTGTTAGCGACGGCACCAATTGGCACACAGTTGGACTAGGTCTAACTGCGTCTTCCATCTTCGACTTCATACAAATAGACGTCTCCGGCTCGGGAGACTATACGCTCTCCGGTAGCGAGTTGAATCGGGTATCCTATCGTTTCAATGGTCTCTTGACCAACGACAGGAATATCATCGTCCCAACGACTGTTCAGCAGTATTGGGTCGACAACTCGACTACCGGAGCTTTTGATTTCTTCGTCAAGACAGCTGCTCAGGTTACTCCGATACAAGTCTTACCGGATGGTAAACAGATTCTCTACTGCGATGGTGTAGATGTCATCGACGCTGACACGGCACAGTTTGCTACTCCTCTTACGATACCTCTGGGTGGTACGAGCGCAACCGATGCTCCGACAGCAGTGGCTAACTTGGGCGCTCTTCCGACTATCGTTGATCTTTCGGTAGAAGTTCCTGTCGTTGGAGACTTCTTTGCATTCCAAGATATTGACGACTCAGATGCGAACAAGAAGGCAACTATCTCGTCTCTGGGTGCATTGGTCCAAGCTCAACAATTATTCGATAGTGGAGGCAATGTTCGTGTCAGCGCTGAGCTTCTCGGTGTAACGCAGATACGAAGTGATGGCAACGTAGATGCTGAAGTTCGTTTGCTTGAGTTTGCTCATTCAGACGGATCTCCGCAGGCTCTGATCGGTCAGCCTACCGCTTCAATCACCCTTAGAATTGCAAACCTCATAGATGGCGGACCTGTTGTTCTTGATGCTATTAATGAGGGGATTAGTCTTAACCATAATGGTCTTTGTCGTTGGGAAACACAGACGCTTGGGATGGTTGCTTTAAGAAGTGATGGCAATACCGACACTGAGCAGCGGGTTATAGTATTTGATTTTCAGGATGCTTCGTGTCGTGCAACAATAGGGCATCTAAGTAATGATATTTTTCTAATCAGAAATGAAATTCATGGCGGAAATGTAGAACTCGCAGCTGAAGATACTGGCGGCGTACTACGGAAAATTCTTGAAGGTGATCCTGATGACGACGTCAAGCTGTTCGATGAAGGAGTGGAAGTTGCTCACACAGTCCCACCGGCAGATGGCGGTTTGGAAGTTGACAATCAAGACACCGGGGCAGGCTTCGAGCGAGTACTGACTACAGCAGATCTCGGTGGTGTTAGTGGACGAAATGGAGCTAAGGCTTTCCGAACCAACTCGCTGGCATTGACAACGGATGTTCCTACCGTCGTCCCATTCACAGCCGAGTCCTACGATACGAATAATTTCCACGATACTGCTCCTGCGGAATGGACAAAGATGACCATACCGGCTGGTGTATCAATCGTTATCTTAAGGGCTAGTATCTCATTCACTAGTTATCAATCAGGCGGCAAGAGATTTGAATTTAGGAAAAACGGATTTTCAAATGCTATTGATGATGCTTCTGCTTTCCTTGTATCTCCGACACCGGCTGTTGCTGGTGGAGTTGCTTCTTTCGTTGCTGTCCAAGGAACCAGTGAACAGATTGAAGTACAACCGGGTGACTTTTTTGAAGTAATCGCAGAATCGGAGAATCAGACTGGTGTTAGCGTATTCGCAGGATCGTGGTTCACAATTGAGGTTGTCCTATAATGGCTAAAGTAACAGTATTACCTGCACACAATCTTCGCGCACTTGCCGATCATGCTGGTAGCAGTGGAGGTCAGCAATTGCTTTATCGACCCGATCAAGGGACGCTCCAGGTAGAAGATGTAACTCAGCCAGATCTGGATACAGCACTTGTAGATTATATTGCGGATCAGGCGAACATAGATAATGATTTTGAAGAGAAGATGGCTGACGAGAAAGCGGATGGAGAGAAGGATCAGTTCGATGACAAGTCTGATCTGACGGCACTCATCAAGGTCATGGTTGAGGAACTCAACGTGCTACGTGCTTTACACGCGATTCCAGATTTGAACTTCGGTACGGTGAACGCCAGTGTTAGGAGTAAGATAGGTCAACCCTAATGACACAACCGATTAAAATTCTTTCTGCTCCCGGTATCAAACGGGATGGCACTGTGTTGGAGGGTGACTCCTACATTGATGGGCAGTGGTGTCGATTCCAACGTGGGAGACCTCGCAAGATCAATGGATACAAAAGCGTATCTCAGACAGTTCCTGAGCTGGCTAGAGGAATGGATTCATTTTCATCTGATGGGGACAACTTCCTGCATATAGGTCAAGAGTCGACCTTGCAACAAATGGTTGTTAATAGCCAGGGACAATTGGTTAGCCAGGCTGATCGAACTCCTGTAGGATTTGTTGCTGACCCCAATAACCTATGGCAATTTGATGTCTTCTTTGAACAGGTCGGAGTCACTAATCAGTTGATGGCACACGCTGGGGTGAATCTTCTGGACATTGACAGTTCAGTAACGACTCCAATCTTTTTTGCGGATGTCACTGCCCCAGGTGCTTTAGTAGATACTGGAGTTCGAGGAGTCAGCGGTGGAATCGTTTCTCTAAGTCCATTTTTACTCTCGTTTGGAAGTGATGGACTAATCGGAATTAGTGGAGTCAATGATCCAACTACGGTCACTGACGCAAATGTTACTCAACAGAAGATTGTAAAAGGATTGCCGTTGCGAGGAGCAGGAACAGGCCCAGCAGGTATCTTCTGGTCATTGGATTCAGTTATTCGTGCTACCTTCACGAATGTTGGTGGCACGGTCTTCGCATTCGATACACTCAGTTCTCAGAGTTCTATTCTGTCCTCACAATCCGTTATTGAATATGATGGCATCTACTATTGGATGGGAGTTGATCGGATGCTGATGTTCAATGGCGTTGTTCGAGACATACCGAATCAGGACAACATCAACTTCTTCTTCGACAACCTTAACTTTACACACAGACAGAAAGTCTTCGCTATCAAAGTTCCTCGATTCGGAGAAATCTGGTGGTGTTATCCACGTGACCTCGCAACAGAATGTACTCACGCAGTGATCTTCAATGTTCGTGAAGGGTACTGGTATGATACGGAGTTGCCGGATTCAGGGAGAACTGCTGGGATATACGCCAAGGTCTACCAGAAGCCTTTCATGGTGGATCTTGACGTTACTACCAACGGGTTTACTCTATGGCAACACGAGACCGGAGTTGATAAGGTTGTGCTGAGTGCCATTGATCCTATTCCTTCATTCTTTGAGACTTCGGAGATTTCCCTATTGACACAAGAACAGGCTATGGACAAATCTATACATGTTGCGAGGATAGAGCCTGATTTTGTTCAGTCAGGTGATATGACAGTAACGGTGAAAGGACGTATCAATGCTCGAGCACCTGTTACCGAAAGCGAAATCTTTACTTTCCCCGACACTGCAACCAATGGGGATGAAGAGACTGTGAAATTGAAAGAAGTTCAGCGATTGATGAGTTTCAGGTTTGAATCGAACACTGAAGGTGGTGATTACGAGATGGGCGAGCCTATTGCCCATATCCAGCCAGCGGATGGGAGGATTGAGACATGATTCTTATTCCTTCCGGGATGACTGTGATAGAATGGACTGACGCGATGTCCCTTTTGATACGCCAGGACAACACGTCGTCAATGAAGTTGGAAGACCCCGAGAGGTGGAGAGATTGGGCAACTAACGTAAACGGTGAGCCTGATCTTGTAGGACAGAATACACCTGATCCCTATCAATTTGAAGACTGGAGGGATTGGGCAATGAGATTTAATCAAACAGTGGAACTACCAGGGTAAAATCATGGGATACAAAGAAGGCGGTTCAATAGGCGACGTTAAGCCATTCATGGAGGATCTTGAGCAGATATCGCAGGTGCCAGGTGGCATCGACATGCTAATGACGATGGCTGCTGAAGAACTTGGTGGCGCAGAAGGCGGTAAGACGAAGCAATTACGTCTCTATGAAATAGGCGGACCTGTCGAGTACAATGAAGGAGGTCTAGCTGAGGCAGCTCAGATGACTCAAGGAGGAGGTCGCGGCGATGATTCAATGATGCTGCATCTATCCCCTGAGGAATATGAAGCCATCACTGCGATGTGGGGCGAGCCAGATATCAACCCTGAGACTGGAATCCCTGAGTATGGTTTCTTGTCCAAACTCTGGAAAGGCATCAAGAAGGTTGTTAAGAAGATCGTTAAGAGTCCACTCTTTAGTTTCATCGCTCCGATTGCTTTGAACTTCTTCGTACCAGGTCTCGGTGCTGCCCTTGGTGGCATGCTGGGAGCTGGTTCAAATGCAGCGCTCGTCGGCAATACCCTGATTCGAGCAGGCATAGGAGGCGTAGCAGGTGGCAAGGAAGGCGCATTAGCAGGAGCGGTCTCGGGACTGACGATGGGTGGAGCAGGCGCCAAGCTGGGCGCTAAGTTGGGTCTCGAGGGTACAGCAGCCAAGTATGCAGGAAATGCATTGATCAGTGGAGGGGGAGCGAGCCTAGGAGGCGGCGACTTTGGAGCAGGCGCTATGGGCTCGATAATGAGTACCTATGCGCAACCGAAGATGGAGGCAGCTGTTGAAGGGGCATTAGGTACAGTCTTCCCTGGTCAGCAAGGTGGCGGGAAAGAAATGAATATTCCACCAGGGTCTATGACAGCTGCTCCTACTACTGATCCCTTCACAGGCGCCGATACTACCATGTTGCCTCAGACGCTGACATCAGGAGCCATGGTTGAAGGCGTGGGAGGAACTCCTCCAGCTCCTGGGTTCTTAAGTCGAGCAGGGGACTGGATCAAAGAGAATCCGATGTTGGCTGCTGCAGGAGCAGCGGGACTCTATGGTGCGACAACTGGAGGCGGAGAAACGACTGATCAACCTCCCCAACTTCCCTCTGAGTTCACTGAAGGACTTCCTCCTTTTGAATTCAATCGAGAACAGCAACCTCTGATGCCTATGGAGAACTATTACACTTATGGACAGACTGGTGCTCCTCAACAGGGAGAACATCAATTCTTCAGTCCTAATGCACTTCCCAGTCCCGAGGAGGAAGGTGCATCTGGGATGGGGCAGCCGCTTCCAGGACTAGCAGGTCTAGCTGATCCAAACAGTCCAGAGTTCATGGCGATGATGGCGCAAATGGCAGCAGGAGCAGGTAGGCAGTTTGCCGGTGGAGGATATGCTCAAGGCGCTGGATCAGGACGTGACGATACTATCGAAGCTCTGCTGTCTGATGGCGAATATGTCATGGATGCTGAAACCGTCTCGCTTTTGGGAGATGGCAGTAATGATGCAGGCGCTGAGCGTCTCGATGAAATGCGAGAAGAACTGCGTCGACATAAAGGACGCGGATTATCCAAGGGTAAGTTCAGTGCCGATGCAAGACGCCCGATGCAATACCTGAAGAAAGGAGGTTACGCTCATTCTTCTAAATATAGGAAGGGTGGCAACGTCATCAGCGAGAAGAAAGTTCGTACAATTGTAAATGACAAGATGGACAGACACATTCGTCATCGGGCTCCACAGGGGCATGGGGTTCGAGCCGGTGTCAGCAGGCAGGGAAGATTTGCTGATGGTGGTAAGGTCAGTAACAAAAGGATTGCTAGGGCAATGGCTCGATCAGTAAGAGGAGAAGCATAATGGGTGTACTAGACTTTCTGTTTGAAGGCAGGCCACCGGCATCCACCACAACGTATGGCCAGTCCATTGAGTCGATACCTACATGGTTATCTGACTATACGCAGGGAATGGTAGGTAGAGCTAATGTAATTGCGGCAGAGCCGTATCAAGCTTATGAAGGTCCTCGAATTGCAGGATTCACTCCTGATCAACTTTCAGGATTCGATCTTGGCCGAGAAAATATAGGAAGCTATCAACCGGCTTTCGGAGAATCCGCTGGGGCTTTAGGCGAAGCGACTCGAGGATTTCCTGGAGCCGTCGATGAGTATATGAATCCTTATATCCAGAATGTTCTAGATCGACAAGCTGAACTTTCTGGGCGACAGTTGTCAGAGCAATTCATTCCCGGACTTCAAAGTGCCTTCATAGGTTCCGGCACATTCGGTGGAGAACGAATGGAAGAACTTGGAATCCGGGGAACTCGAGATATCATGGAGGGATTGCAGGGACAACAGCTAGCGTCTCTGGGAGCAGCGTATGGTCAGGCTGGCGAACTCTATGGCGCTGATGCGACACGAGAGCTGCAGGCAGCTCCACAGTGGAGAGCTCTGGGCGAAGCACAACAGAGAGCAGGCATAACAGATGCTGCAACGATGGAAGCGATTGGAGCTCAGGAACAAGGGATGACTCAGGGAAGCCTGGATCTAGCTTATCGAGACTTCCTCGAGCAGCGGGAATATCCGAAGGAAATGGTTGACTGGATGAATACAGTCATTCGGGGTATGCCTACCTCAAGAGCTACTCAAACAACTGATGTTGGTCCGGCAAGTGTCTATGGACCATCACCCCTGTCACAAATGGCCTCAGGTTATTCGGCTTGGCAAGGCCTTGGCGCACCTGGAGCCGGAGGATAAGAAATGCCACCACAAGAACCATTAGGCGGATTAGCTGCAGCTACTGAACCTGTTGATGAGATAGGTGGAGCTTTCGCTGGAGTCTTAGCTCAGTTCAACAGAACTACTCCTGAGGCTCAACGATTTGCTCGAGAGTATCTTCAGGACTATCAGGACTACGACTTTACAGCTGAAGAAGAACTCCTGGAGCAGTTCAGGGAAACTGCCGAGCAATCTCGACAGGCACTTCGAGATACTCGGGAGAAAGTACTTGCTGATGAATATGATCCTCGACAGAAGTGGTTAGCAGCAGCCCAGGCATTTGGCGCTCCGACCAGGACGGGTCATTTTGGAGAAACCATAGGAAAGGTAGCTGGAGCAATCCGAGAGCCTTTTGCTGAGGAACAAGCATTCGGCCACAGGAAGGATGAACGGTTACTTGAACTCGATATGGCTCTTTCGGGAGTGGACGAAGGTCTGTTGATGAACGAGTTCAAATTGCAGCAGATCCGTCGAGAACAAACGGGAGATCTTGCGAAAGAATCCTTGAGACAACTCGGACGACAAACTCCAGGAGTTGCGCCTAATATTACTTCTATTCCAGGTATCAGATCGCTTGATCAAAAGATGGCAACTGAATATGCCGACTGGGCAGCTGGTGGCCAAGCAGATATTCAATTCCAATTAGTTAATCTGGCTGAAGCCATAAATCAACTGGAAACAAGCGATGATATCAGCGGACCTTGGATTGGAATGCTACCAAAGATGGCGAGAGATGTTCTTTTAGAAAACAGCGCCAACGTCCAAGAAACAATTGAAACCATCGCTCAGCGATCACTGAAAGCAATTCTCGGTGGCCAATTCGGACAGAGAGAAGGCGAGATGTTACTGGAGCGAACTTTCAATCCTCGTCTGAAGCAGAGTACCAATAGAAATCGAGCTTTCCGTCTGATGCAACAGATTAAACAAGCCATGGAAGAAAAGACACGGGCAATGGAATACTTCCAGACTAAAGGCACTATGGCTGGATACGATGGCAAGACTACATGGACCTTGGATGACTTCATACCGGCTCCAATTATGAGACAATTCAGAGTCGAGGGTGGTGAGATAGTTTGGTTTCCTGAGGATTGGACTCGGTCAGAAAGGATTGAGTATTATGAAGAGATGGGAACAGGGATGGACCCTGACGAGGAAGAATTCGCTAAAGGAGGTAAAGTTCGTAGACGGTACGCTCATGGCGGTGGTGTTAGTGGATTCCGACACAAGAAGAAGTCACCTCAGTTCCATCTGAAGTATGGACGTAGAGCTCGCTATCAAGCTGGAGGAGATGTAACTGATCTCTACGCGGAGGATGAAGAAGAAGAAATCCCTGACATCGGTGATGATACTGAAGGATTCGTTCCTGCAGATCTGCTTGAATTGATCGGAGGTGCAGGCCTCGGAGCAGCAGCTGGACTAACAGCTGAGGAAGGTGGAACTCGACTCTATGAAATGCAGCAGGGTCTAAGTCGACCTCCGAAGAGCGAACAGTTCGTAGGGACTGCGATGGATCTCTCAGGAGTTGAACCCGAGGAGATGGCAAAAGATGTCAGGCGTGGTCGTAGAGCACGAGTTCCCGATCTTCCCATGGATCGCTCAGGAAATGTTACCA
>SDBT01006890.1_pt1 | contig 18793 bp, 18 predicted proteins | sample 2277101 | NCBI WGS metagenome assembly SDBT01 (sample SAMN10404973, study PRJNA504765) | marine sediment metagenome | isolation source: marine sediment core GS10_PC15, 103 cmbsf | place: Arctic Ocean: Southern Knipovich Ridge | collected 2010
GGTTGTTACCGATTTAGGAGACATTGATGTTGAAAAAGGTTTTTTTTATTTTTTAAAATATTGGTTTTCAACATTGATGTCTCCTAAATCGGTAACAACCTGTAAAGTAGTCGACGCTATTTCTATATTAGGAAATTATTTCCTTATTTAGTAATATTATTTCCTTATTAAGAATAAAAATATAAACTTCGGACAAAAATAAAACTCAAAAATAAATAATAAATAAAATAAAATAAAATAAAAAATAAAAATAAAATGGAATTAATATGTAAAGATCATGAAAGTGTTACCACAGATGTTGATAAAATTTATAATGATTTAGAAGTAGACACTCTTGAAGAAAGACATCCACATGGATATTTCTTTACACCAGACTTATCTCGACACTTGACTTATTATCTAGGTACTAATTGTGGATTTTATTGGGCAGCACAATGTGAAAATTGTAGCAAGTCGTGTAAATGTTTGAGTATGTTGAATTCTTCTCAAGCACATTCATTTCCAACACATGATGACATCAAACGTATACTTGATCTCGGATTTATATATCTATTGAAAACACGACCAGATAATGTTGTTCAATATGGTACTAAAGAGAATCCATTAATTCGTGAACGTCTTATACAAAAGATAAATATGGAACCTCGTTTTCCAGATCATCAAATATTGAAAAAGTATTTGACACCAAGAGAAATAAAAAGAGGAATCAAAACTAAAAGAACTATTACAATTCAAGATGTGTTTGAAGTGGAAACGCATACGGTTGTTGAAGGGATTGACTACGATAAGAATAGGACTATAGGGTGGTGGCGAGAGAAAGGGACGAAAATCGAGTTTTGGTTGTTAGATGGAAAAAAGCAGGATGAATTTTGGTATTATGGGGATGGGACGAAGAATGAAGAGCGTTGGTTTGATGAAAAGGGGGAGTTGCATCGAGAAAATGGTCCTGCTCATATTCGATATTACAAGAACAAGAAGAAGCATTCTGAGACGTGGTACAAGCACGGACTAGAACATCGACAGAATGATTTGCCAGCTGGGATCATATGGAATCTCAAAGGGAAGAAGGTGGCTGAAACGTGGCAAATAAATGGAGAAGAGCATAGAGATGATAATCCTTCTTACATTCTATATCATGTTAGAAGTGGGTTGAAAGTAAAGGAGACGTGGTGCAAACACGGACTAGAACATCGAGAAACCGGGCCTGCTATTATCACCTACACTTCCAAGGGTAAAAATAATCACTATGAATGGTGGAAGAATGGAAAACGTGAACGAGAACAATATTCTCAATCTGTTGATTCGCTCTCTCCATTAAAAAAGGTAATGCCAAATCAAGGTGTTGAAGAGCAGATATATCTACTCGTAGAAGATCTTGAAAAAGAAGGAGTGCTTTTGGGTCAATATGGAAATTATGCAGGTCATGGTTCTGTTGTCTCTACAGATGAGTTTTACGAGTTAAAATCACAAAGAAAACTATTTGATATTCCAAACGTTTTGTGTGCGATGGAAGAAATTCCAAACGTATTTTGTTGGAACTATAAAACGTGGAGAAAGGCAAGAGGTTCCTATGGGTTGAAACATGTTCTTGAAGGTTGGAGAGATGGCGATTATTATATTTCAAACGGGGATTTTATTATGGCAGCCATGTTATTGCAGCATGAAGTTAAGTTCTCTGATAAGTTCTCTGATGAGACTTGGGTCAATCCACTCATAAAATTATCTGCGAAATAATAAATAAAAATAAAAATAAAAATTCTAATTTAATAATAAAAAAATGTTAGAATCAATAATAGCAATATGTATGCTCGGTATAATATTTGTTTGGGGTGGACTATGTGCTTGTAGCGAATTGAAAGAGAGTTACAAAAAAGGAATTCAACAAAAAAAGCAAAGAAAAGAAAATAAATCCATTATTGAGGGTAAATTAAAACACTTAAGAAATTCAGTTCCTGAAGACGCTCGTTATAGTCTTCCGGATGAAATAAAAACTAAATTAGAAAACAAAAATCTTAGAGAAGGATATGGAATCTCGAAAAATATTGATTCAGTTCATTTGGAATCACCTCAAAAGATATATGTTGGCGGCGGGGAAGGTTGGGTTGGTAATCATTTGATTGAATTCATGATTACAATTAAGACTATTTATGAATTTATACAAGGTCACTGTTTTATTTACATAACAATTCCAAAAATGTATTCGATCGATTCTGATGAAATATGTGATGATCGATATATCACAATAGCATTAAAAACAACACAAACAGTATCTATATCTAGTCTTAATTATCATCGCAACAAAACCACTGTTCTCACTGAACGAAAAGGTATTTCAACATTTGAAGAAATTTTTAAAACTATTAAGGAATTTGAAGAAATAATAAAAAATAAATAAAAATTCTAATTTAAGAAGAAATAATAATGAATGAGAAAAAATGTTATAAAATTGCTATGTTGAAAGGTTTACAAGGACAAGGATTAATTGCTACAAAAGCAATAAAAACCGGAGCAATTATGTTTGAGGAAGAAGCAGTTGCTTCTTTTTTAAATATTAATGTAAAACGGATATGTACGCTTGTGGATTATCCATGCACGTATGAAATAAAAGAAGGAGAGCAGCACATGTCTATTTTTGTTGCATTGACATTGAGAATTTGCAAAGACAAAAAACTGGTGAACAAAATCAAATCATTAGCTTTATACGAACATACAACATTTACAACCAAAGAACGTGGACATAAATTATTAACCACAGATATACAAAAATATATTTATCGAATTATACGAACCAATTGTTACCAGCAATGTGATATGTTTTTGTGTAAACGAGGTGGTAAAACAGGAATAGGTACTGGATTGTTTCCTATTGCTTCACGAATAAATCATAGATGCTGCAAATTTAATTGTGATGTTAACGTGAACGGATCTAGAGCACGAGTAATAGCCATAAGAGATATTAAAATTGGTGAACAGATTACCACAGCTTATATAGAGAATCAACTTGGCAAGTTAGAAATTCAACGAAAAGCTATAAAGAAGAATTGTGGGTTTGATTGCATTTGTCATGATTGTTCTAATTCAAAATTTCGTAATCCCATATCAATTTCGACAGATATAATTACTTTATTATTGGAAATAGATACATTATTAAACCAAAAACAAGAATACACCAAAAACTATACTAATGCTGTAAAAGCTGTTGTTGATGTTTTTAAATCTTCTCAATTAGATATGCTTTCAAAATTATGTCTTGCAAAATTTTTATTTTTTATTTTTTATTCTCATATTGATAGACCACTGTGTGGTATAGACTGTGTAATGGTTGCAATGGAAGTTATAAAATGGAAAACTGAAAATTTGTTACTCTCGATAAATTCAAATTCGATTCATCGGTTTATTTTATTCTGTATGGTTTATTTATGCAGTGGTCCCCCAGGACACCCACAGTATAATAACGAGATGATATATACACATATGAAAAAATCCCCACATCTTTCATTTTATAGCATTGATTTATTATATACTCATGCAACATTATTTTCTTTTGGTTGTCGTTGGATGAATAATAATTTTAGTGATATAAATAAAATAAAAATTAAAAATTAAAAAAAAATAAATAAAAAAATGAATTTGAATAAAATAATAGAACTTCCATTAGAATTGTGGGTAATAATAGGAGAAATAGGAGGACCAGAGATATGGAGAATATTGACACTAGCTATACCCAATATGGGAAGATATTCATTAAATGAAAAAGTACAAATAAGAATGAAAAATATGTTTTTGAAAAAATCAATTGAAATAAAATGTGGTGATATTGCTCGTATTTTGGGGATTAGCTATGAAATAATAAGTTATAAATTGCCAAATGGGGAATTACATAATCCATTAAATAATGATATAGCATATATGAAATATATTAAAAGAGAATTAGAAGGTGAGAATTATAAATTAATAGTTAAAAAATGGTATAAAAATGGAAAGAGACACAGAGAAGATGGACCAGCAAAGATTAAATATTATTATAAAAATGGGAATAAAAGCAAAGAACAGTGGTATAAAAATGATAAGAGACACCGAGAAGATGGACCGGCACTAATTCAATATTGTGACAATGGGAATAAAATGAAAGAGGAGTGGTGGTTAGATAATTGCAGAGATAAAAAAAATAAAACAATTTGGTATGATGGATATGGCAACGCATCTTTTTCAGACCCGTATTCCGCTTCTCAATTTCACACAAATAATGTTGAGTGGGGATTTTCGACCAGTCAAGGTGTGGCTTACATGAATGTGTTGGAGCATGGATTCATGGAAAGTCCGCTTGGTCGACAACATTACCTCAATAATCTCCAACAGCTTAATGAGTCAATCGATGCAAGTGAGGCTCTTGGTGAAACAGCTAATGATTATATAAAAGAAGAATATTCTAAGGATGAGTTTAAAAGGAAATAGATAAAATAATAAATAAATAAAATAATAAATAAAAAATGAATAATGATGATGAGGATAAATATAATAAAGTTAAGCCAGATATTTTTGAGAACCTTAGTAAAAAGCAAACGATTGTCGGTTGTCTTACTTGTACTATTTCGTTGATATGTTTAATAGTTATAGTTGTATGTATAACTGTTATTCCTGCTGGACATGTAGGAGTTATTGATGTGTTTGGAAACGTACAAGATGATGTACTGCAACCCGGGATACATTTTGTATTGTGGCCAGTTATTCGTCTGTCAACTAAAACTCAAATCATATCAATGTCAGAAGATGTTCCAAGTGCAGAAGGGATGACTATTCATTTAGAAGCAGCTGCATTATTCCATTTAAATCCAGCATCGGCTGCAGAAATGTATAAACATGTAGGTACAGATTATCTTGATAAAGTAGTTATACCACAATTTCGATCTGTGTTACGTTCAGTGACAAGTGGACATGATACTAAAGATTTATATACTTCAGAAACACGATTAATTATGACTTCTTCTTTAAGCTCAGATCTTACAGATAGTTTATTACCACGTGGTTTAGTGGTAGAAAATACATTATTGAAAAAGATTGTTCTTCCTGATCGACTTCAAAATGCTATTCAGCGTAAATTAGAAGCTGAGCAAGCAAGCCAGCAAATGGAATTTGTGCTCCAGAAAGAAAAACAAGAAGCTGAGCGAAAAAGTATTGAAGCTCAAGGAATTCAAGATTTCCAAAATATCGTACGTCAAGGTATTGATGATAATTTGTTACGTTGGAAAGGTATTGAAGCTACAGAACGATTAGCAGATTCTACCAATTCTAAAGTAGTGATTATTGGTGGAGGAACGGAAGGCGGATTGCCTATAATTCTTAATCCAGCAGATAAATAAATAACAAATAAATAAATAAAATTAAAATTAAAATAAATAAGAAATGGAGAAGGGTAAAGAAACAGTTCACTATTACAACGTTGAATGTCGATTTTTCACGGAGTATTTACTACCTGCCAATAATGGGTTTGTGGATAATGCTTATCGTGTAAAGAGTTGCTATGGGTATATTCTAAATGAAGATCATGAGAAGGTTTATACTGATATATGTGGTTCTGACTTGATTGCAGTTGTTCCAGTTATCACGTTCAAGTATGCTATGGAAGATACACGAGTAGTACAGACTCATATTCTCCAAGTCCATACTGGCCCTTTAACGTCCCGCACTCCCACTGATGCTGAAAAGTATGGTGATCTCTTTAATCAATAATTAAAAAAATAATAAATAAATAAATAAATAAAATTAGAATGAATAAAAAAGAAGAAATCGCATATATTGCATTTGACATAGAGACTACTGGTCAATACATAGTGTCTCCAGATGGAGATGGAGACTGTATGTTTGCGATTGGATGGGCTATTCATCCCACAGGAGAAAGCGGTCAAGTAGCAATTAATATGAAGAAACCAAAAGATGTTTCTTGGGAGAAGTGGTGGGAAGAGAATAACTGGGAGATGCTTTGCTGGGAAGAATTTTGGTGTAAGCATGAAAAGAAGTTGGATTGGATGCAGGATCCGAAGAACATTACTATCGTAGAATCGAATCAAGAGATGATGGATCATGTGGTGAAAGTTATAAAACGTGTGGAAGCCAAATATAAGAAAGTAATACATCTGTTTAACACAATATGTTTTGATTCAGTATGGATTGAAATCAAAATGATGGAAGCGGGCTACAATTCGATGCTTTATCGCAGAAGTGGTGATGGAAGGGCGTGGGGTCGAGAAGTGGGATCATATCTTATGGGTGTCTACAACCTCTCTCCAGAGACTCCCAGTAAGACTGTTTCATCAAAGAAACGCAAACTCGAAGCACTTATTGAAGGGTGGTCTCCTAAAGATGCACACTATCCTAAAAGTGACGCTGAGGGAATCTTAGGGTTGTTTTTGGAAACAAAGAAAGTATCTCTTTCTCGTGAACTAAAAAGAAATAAAAATAAAAATAAATAAAATATTCAAAAATTAATTTTTTATTTTTGAATATTTTTCAAAAACAGCATAAGCAAAACCCTTTGGAGTCTGAGACCTCAAATTTCGTCTATTCGGGCTTGGAGCCATTTTATGTATTCTATCTGCTGTTTTTGGATCTAATTTTATAGGTAGTTTTTTTGGTAAGATAAAACCTCCTCCAACCCACAAACAAGTAGTTTTTTTATAACCATCATTTTGTCCATCTTTGTATAACCCATATTCATATGGGTGAAATTTAAAGTTAGGTTTTCTCCACTCTGTAGAGATGACAGAGATAGGATTTTCTATAAAATATGGACACTTTAATTTTTTTCCTATTTCATCTGACCAATAAATAAGATCCATCGCTCGTTTTCGAGTTCCAGGCTTCTTCAATTCTTTTGACTTAAACCATCTAGCTCCACTTACTGCGAGATCAGTACATGGTGGAAAGAAAAAAGCAATAACTACTTGATCAATAACATCTTTATATTCTTTCCAAAACATTTTTTCCCACTCGTATACATCCATTCCCCATTTTACAATGTTATTATCAACAGTTTGTCCTGTAGGGTGTTGAACATCGATTATATGACACTCATATCCTGCATCAGCCCACGGTTTAACCATATTGCCTGTATAATCAAAGCATGAAATAACAATACGTCGTCTTTTTCTTTTTTTATTCATTCTAATTTTATTTATATTACTATGATGTTTTAAGTAGGCTTCTATTCGTGAAGAAAAAAGAAATAAAAAATAAAAATAAATAAAAATAAAAATAAATAAAATTAAAATAAAATAAATGGAAGAAATTCCATCGAAATGGACATGCGTTGGTTGCAGAGAGCTAGCCTATCCACCACATATGTTTAACTGTGGGCATTTTGTGTGTCTTGGGTGTTCAAAGAAGATAAAGAAATGTACTTTTCGTTGTAAATCCCCGAAAGAAGAAATGGAGAAGCAATTTCCTCAACTAATCAAGCAGAAGCAAAAAGATAAATCAGTAGCACCCACAATCAGAACACCATCATGTCCAATTGGAATTGGACCATCAACTATAATTGGAATAGTGGGTTTGTGTTTTGCTATCCTTGTTATTTTGTTTGTTGTAGAGAGGTGGAATAAGCACAGGACTATGGATCCGATTCGAATACAAATGAAAGATGGATATGTATTTGATATTTATATTAAATATGCTTTAGAATTTATTACTAATTCAACCATTAAAGAGATAGAAAGGAACCTAACTGATTTGGTTCATAAATGGGCAGCTGAAACAGATACGATACATGCAGCAATTCAAGCAATTCATAGTTACCAAAATAAATTTGGAAACTATATCAGAAACTCTGAAGTTTACAAACACATACTTAGTGTTAGTTATGAACTCACCGAAAATTATAACCGTCCTTATTCTTGCGAGTTGCCACGATTCTGGAAAAAAGATACAGAGTTTAAAGTACAGAACTTAAAATTCTCTAGTGGAACACTTTTTGAAGAGGTGATATTCAGAGTGAACTTTGTAACGAAATATCAACAATGTGAGTCTACCAACTATCGTTACAAGAATAATGTATTGTCTATTAATGTAAAATTAAAATTAGATCATGTTATTCGAGATCACTGTTCAACTGTTGATGTTTATGAATTTGTGGATAAAGACGAGCATATCTCCTCACTAAATTCTAAAATCAAGAGTGAATTAGACCCACATAATAATTTTATATTTGGCTGGTTGGATCCTACCGTTTCTTATCACGGAATTAATCGCTTTGAATAAATTAAAAAAATAATAAAAATTAAAAATTAAAAATTAAAAATTAAAAATTAAATAAAATGGAAAGTTGTGCAAAATGTGGAAAAGAAGAACCAAATATGTACGCAGTCTGCTCTCACTGTCGTAAGTTAAAATGTTTGCCGTGTTTTGATGAATCATATCCTCCTTCAGGATGCCGTGGAATATGTTGTTCTGACTGTGTGAATCTATGTGATTGTAATGCTCTCGAAAGTTATAATAAATGTGATAATTGCAGTACTCCAGAAAAACATATAAAACAATGCCTTCACTGCCTTAAAAATCAATGCCCTTCATGTTTTAATGGGCCTGACATGTTTTTCGGATTTCGTGGACCCTGTTGCTATAGTTGCAAAAATATATGTAACTGTGAGAAAGAGACTCATACAGTAAATACTCCTTCATTATTTAAAACAAAAATAAATGAATTTTATTAATAAAGTTTTAGAATGCAGCATCTCCCCAAGCGTATCCTACTAGAAAAAGAAAGACTAACATGATCGCCCAAGCATCTCCAGATGTATTTTTTTCTTTATTCATATTTTATTTTTATTAAAATGAATAAAAAGCAGAAATTAGAAGAAAATAAAGAGAAACCTAATCCAAAAGATTACCATTGGGTAAATGTAGACAACCAATTTATTATTTATGATATAAACAATCTTAATTATATATGGGATACATGGCAACGGTTGATGGATAAACTCAAAAAGATATACAATGAAGAAAACGACAAAACAAGTGGATTCTGGTGCAATAGGGAGATGATCTTGCGCAATGCTCCAAACACTGTGATTCTTGTGCATAGAGAGACTCAAGAAATTATTGCATTCTACATTGTGAAATACAATAATGAAAATAGAGAAGCCAACCTTCACATCTTACAAACATTTCCGCCCAAAAACGGCTATGGCAGGATGGTGATCGAACATGAAAGCAAACACGATTGGCTAGTTATAGCTCAAGATCCTCTTGCAGAATCTATAGAATTCTGGGAACATATGAACGTTCCCATCATGGGACATATAAATGGAGTCATGGCAGATCAATGGCTTCGCGATTTTAGAACAAAATAAATAAAATTTATTCAAAACAAAATTAATAAAGGTAGTTCTTTTTCCACAACTCTTCTTCCCACTTCTTCACAAAGTGATTAAAAAATACACGCGTATGTGGAGTCATATACCTGCAATGTTTAGAGAGTTTTGGCCAGATTAACATCGGATCATGTCGACAACAATCCAGTAACCATTTCTTCAAAAATAAAACAAATGTAAAAAGAACTTCTCTACTTATTCCTGGGGATTCTAGCAAAACATGTTTCTTCTCGGAGCGAATATACACGGATAAATCGTTTAAATATGCACCAGCAACCATTTCCACGTCTTTATAAATATGAAAACCCAACTCCCAGTCAGCATTGAACAAACCACCTAGCGGATTAACCAAGGAATATTTATCAGTCATAGAGAACAATAGCTGATTAATAAATACAAAAGTCATATTTTAATAGGACTTGGTTATTAAATACTAAAATGGTAATGCAGAAATATATTTTACTGTTAATACTTATATTTATAACTAGAGTGCACACACCTCATCCGTCCTGCGGAAATGGAATGTTAGAACCCGGTGAGACTTGTGAACACATAGCTGGATTTAATCCTTGTTGCTCTATTGTTGACTGTATGCCACTACGCGAAACAGAATCTTGTGGTCCCAGTTCTGTTTGTATCATGGGTATATGTACTCCATTAAATCTTACTTTATGTGGAGATGGAATTATCAATTTAGATGAAAAATGTGATCTAGGAACCACTTTAAACAATTTAGCAGGAACATGCTGTAATCCTGATTGTACTTTGGCTAATTTTGGAAGGACGTGTGAAACCACACCTTCATCTGGAATGTTCGATGGTATTTGTACTATTCCAACACATGTATGTTCTAATAGTAACAAAACATGTTTCCATGATTTTGACTGTCCTCCTATAATCATTTCTTCTGGAGATTGTTTTCTCAGAAGTGGATGTAACCTACCTCAATGCGACCCTGAAACTTTATGTGGTTATAATGGAGATCCGTGTACTTTAGAAGAAGATTGTGCGATTCACTCGTCATCATCTGCTCGAATCTCCGATTGTGCCATACATGGAGTATGTGATAATAATGTAACTGTACCTCGATGCATTAAAAACGAAAACATCCCTTTCCTAATGAACATCACGGCCAATCCTGTATGCAAACCAAATACTTGTGGAACTGATAAAGATTGTACACCCATCTCCTTTCTTCATTTTGATCCATGTGTGCAGAACATGACTTGTCAAGAAGGAAACTGCATTTCAGTTCCTATTATGCCATGTTTTGACAATCATGTCAATACCAGTGATATTTGCACCAAGTCAAAATTCGATGCACGGTGCATTAACCCAGAGGGAGATTTGGGAGTACCTCCTACTAGCATGTGCATGTTAGATGAAGATTGTGATGTAGAAGGAAGATGTAATACAGTTGAAAATGTGTTTCCACGAGAAGGCAAACCTTGTGTATTTGATGAAGATTGTGAATCTGGTGGTCTACATGATACTACTCCCTGTGACTTTGAAGAACCCTCTCCTGGATGCTGTGAAGAGCAACACGAGTTGACGTGTGACAATCCCTTTTTCCGTGAACCTTTCTGTGGTGATGGGATGTTAGAAGGAGAAGAAGAATGTGATTTAGGGGTATTTAATGGTGTTTCTGGATTTTGTTGTAATGAGAATTGTACTTTACTACAATTAGGATCTCCTTGTGAAGAAGAAGGTGCAGCAGGTTTCTGTTTTTTACCTGATAGAGCGTGTAGTTCAGACCACACTATTCCCTGTTGTACTGGAGAAGAGTGTCCTGGATTTCTGGTCAAAGGAAATTGTTTAGTAGCACATGAATGTGGATATTTTGGAGATGTTTGCACTTTAGGAAACCAGAACTCAGTTTGTTTGCCAATTGCTGATGGATGTGATAGTGTTTCCATGCCTAGTGGAATTTGTGATGACACTTTCATGACAAGTTCAGGAAACTGTTTTGATCGACGTGAATGTGTTAGAGGAATGTCTACATCCTGTGAATGTCCAGGACATTTTGGCAAAGAGTGTTCATTTGATGTTGAATGTCCTGATATTCCTCTTGGAATATGTAACCAAGCTACACCTAACGGGTTATGTAATGAAACAACAACTCCTGCTCAATGTTTAGATGCGATTCCAGGACATCCTATTCAACCAATTTGTGTAGTACGTAATTGTACTACAGACAAAGATTGTTTCTTTCTGAACTTTGAACGATTTGATCTTTGTTTTCATACATTACCATTTTGTGATGAAGGAACTTGTCAGTTTAGAAATTCAGAAACTACTCCATGTAATGAGGAAGAATGTCTTGCTATAGAATTTCCAGAATTTGATAATTCTTGTGCACGATGTGGTAGTGAGTTCACTGTCAGAGACAGATTGGATCCTTCATTTGACAAAACTAATGTAGAAAATTCTAGAGAATATACAGCAGTTGCTGATGGATATGGTAATCTTGCAGTGGTAGGTGTTGGAGCATTTGATCATTCTGCAATAAATGCAAATAATGGCGCAATTCATTTATTTGAATTAATTGATCCTCCTGAAAGTGATTGGGTTGAAAGAGATGCTGTTTTGAATACTCATTCAGCTAGTCTAACGAATTTGTTTGGAAATGCTGTTGCTATTTGGGATAGATGTGTAGTAGCACTCACTGCTCAAGATTTTTTGGAAACAGGGAGTAGTAATACTATAATGACTTCTTTTCTAATAGAAGATGATAAAACTTTGACATTGATTCAAAGAGTAACTAATTTCGTCGTTGGTCCGAACGCGATTAACATGAATGGAGATGTTGATATTTATGAAAGGTGGATGGTTAGTGGAAGTCCTAAATCTGCTGGTGGTGGAGTTATATTCTGGAAAAAGGGTCCTGGACGACTTAATTGTACATGGGATATTAAACAAGCTATTCCTACTGATGAGATTTCTGAACTTTCTTTTGAAGATGAATTTGGTCGTCAAGTTGATATGGATGGTAATTATAGTATCATTTCAGCAGAACGAAATGCTTTAATTTATAAAAAAGTTGGAGAAACTTGGTCTGTTATTTGTAATCCTTCTCTCGGAGGAGTTGATAATTTTGGTGAAGATGTAGCTATTCATTTTCCATATTTTGCAATTTCTCGTGGAAATAGAATTCATGTTTACAATTTTACTGATACAACATGTACATTGGAACAAATTATTGAACCATTAAATGCTAGAAGTGGTAGACTTCGTATGGATTTAAGAACATATTGTGAATGTTCTGCTGTGATTGTATTAGCTAACGAAAAAACTCGATCTCAAACTGATAATGATGTTGAAATGTGGACTCGTCAGATTAATGGTACTTGGATTCGTCAAACAACTCTAGTAATTCCTGATTTTGGTTCTGGTATTAGTTCAATAAAAAGTATTGGTTTAGGTGGAGTTGTATTAGAAGAGTTACCAGATGGTCAAGTGTTAGAAGCAACTGGACATAATTCACGACTTCCATCCAGTGGCGGTGATGGTGGTTTTGTAAATGTGATTTCACTTACTTATTGTCAACAACCAGCTGACCAATGCGGAATTTGTGGAGGAGATGGATGTTCGTGTGCAGTGTGTGGAGATGGAATATTCAATCCAGAGTGTAACGAAGGATGTGATGAAGGAGTTCAAAATGGAGAACCGACTTCTTGCTGTCAAATAACTTGCAGACTAAAAGAAGGTATTTGTAGACCATCTACTGGTGACTGTGATCCAGCAGAAGAATGTATGGGTACTGGAGAATGTCCTCCTGATATCATAGATCCAGATGATACTCTTTGTGATGAAAGCCGTGGAATTTGTCTCAATGGAACATGTATTCGTAATGCCACAGAATGTGGAAATGGGATCGTGGAAGAAGGAGAGGAGTGTGATTTAGGAGCATTCAATGGTAATCCTGGTTTATGTTGCAATGAAACATGTAAATTCGATCGAACTGGTCGTGAATGCAGAGCATCTGCTGGTATATGTGATGTAGCAGAAGAATGTAGTGGTGAATCTGCCACTTGTCCTCCTGATGATAAACGCATGGAAGGACTTGGATGTAGAGAAGGGACGGCATTTTCCTGTGAACAAGATTCTTTCTGTGATGGGATCTCAAATGATTGTCCGCCTAACTTGCCCCTTGAAGCTGGAATAGTATGTAGACCCAAGAATGGGTTTTGTGATGTTCTCGAACGATGTAATGGTGTGAATACCACATGTCCAGAAGATAAGTTTAGGAACAGTTCATTAATCTGTAGACCTGCAATTAATCAATGTGATCTCACTGAAGTGTGTAGCGGGAACAGTGCAGATTGTCCCGAAGATATATTCAAACCAGTAAGTACACCATGTAGTCTTGATAATTTGACGTGTACTTTGGAACTATGTGATGGTAGAGAATGTGTAATAGTATTAAATAACTGTGATTGTGAAACTGATCAAGATTGTATAGATCAATTAGGAGATTTGACTATATGTCTGACTACTGAATGTATAGAAACAGATTGTGACAACACTCCAATTGAAGATACATGTTTTATTGATGGACGGTGTTTTAACGATACTGATCTCAATCCCAATAATCCGTGTCAAATATGCGACGTTGAATCTTCTATTACTTCATGGTCATTTTCTCCTCAAGGCACTTTTTGTGACACCGGATCAAATGAAGGTCCATGTTCTGCTCAAGATGTTTGTGATGGTTCTGGAACCTGTGAAGATCAATTTCTCGCTGAGAATACTTGTCGAGCATCTGCTGGAGTTTGTGATGCAGAAGAAGTGTGTGAAGGAGATTCAGATGATTGCCCTCCTGATCTTTTCATAGTGGGAGGAGTATGTAGAACTGCTGCAGGTCCTTGTGATGCCGAAGAACTATGTAGTGGAGTTAGTATAGATTGTCCCTCGGATATGTTTCTCACAACTAACGCACTATGTAGACCCGTAGTAGGACTTTGTGATCTGCCAGAGTTTTGTCCCGGGAATTCTATCATGTGTTCTCCTGATATATTTGAACAAGCAGGCACATTATGTAGAGATGCTATGGGAATTTGCGATAGGCAAGAGAGGTGTAATGGTACTTCTCCACATTGTCCATTAGATGTATTTTTAGATTCAAGTATTGAGTGCAGAGAAGCAGCAGGAGATTGTGATCTTGTTGAAAATTGTAGTGGTTTTTCTGCCATTTGTCCTGAGGATCTCAAAAAGCCTGCTGAAACATTATGTAGAGCAGCAAGAGGTGAATGTGATGAAGAAGAGAGATGTACTGGTCTCACTTCTGGGTGTCCTATAGATTTATTGAAAACCCCAGCAGATATTTGTAGACCAGCTACTCATCCATGTGATTCAATAGAAAGATGTACTGGTATCAGTATAGATTGTCCAATTGATCGCAATTTGACTGAAGGAGCTGGTTGTAACGGTCTCAATCTCACTTGTGTAAGTGGTAGATGTAATGATCAAGCTGTGTGTATAGAAACACAAAGCACTGGCACTTGCTTGATCAATAACACATGCTTTGATTTCAATGACGCTAATCCAATGGATCCCTGTTTATTCTGTGACACTTCTGTAAATACTACTGACTGGACTGCAAGGCCTCCTACTTTTCCAGGATGTGCTCCCCCACCCCCACCACCACCAACTCCTCCTCCCCCACCCCCACCACCAACTCCATCTCCCCCTCCACCACCACCAACTCCCCCTCCACCTCCTGTAGAAGACGATGATATGCTGACAGCGCTTGCTGCGTTGATTGGGGTCATTGGACTGATACTGGTTTCCTGTATATGCTGTTTCTTGCTATGGAAACGTAGACACCGTAAAATAAAGAAAAAAGATGATAGAGTATTTAGGTATTTCCCAGGGGCTACAGAGATTATTGGAACAAAAAAGAGAAAATATGTTATGCCACGCACCATTAGATATTATTAAATTCAAAAAAAAATAAACTTTTATTACAAAGTAGCATCATCTTCATGCATAATACTGAGCCACATCTTTGCAGATTCATGTGTGAGGAACATATTTGCATCACCTCCTGGATGATTCAGTTTTATATTGCGTTTAATATGCAGTTTTGGTTTTTTCGTTTTAAAATCAAAAAATAACATCCCGTGTGATTTTATAGTATATGGTGTATTTGTGATCATGTTAGTGATGGTGGCATGGATCCATACATCTGTTACTCTTTTTGGATTCTTAGTTATACACTTTATTTCACTTTTGATTTCCTCCGAATAATCATCTGGTTCGATCACATACATGATATCATGTATTTTTGTTTCAGTACGAAGAGTGAACGAAAATGGATGATTGAGTGCTAAAATTGGGGAATTAGATAACTCTATACAATTTAATCCGGAATTTGACCGTGTTCTTTTCACTTCCTCTGCAACTGTTTTATTTGTAGCATTCTTCCAACTCTCTACTGTTACAATCATTGCCGACTTTTTCATTTTAAACTTAATAATATTAAATTAAATAGAAAAGAGATCTTATATTTAATTTAATATTATTTATTGACTAACTATTGTGAGGATAATTCAATAGCAGTAAATTTAACCGCTTTACTTCTTGGCGGAGATAGGTGTTATCTTCTTCAAGTGTTAGAATATACAGATCTAATTCTTCCAGCCGTGTTTTCATTCTAAAATCATTCTCTCGTTTTTTATCCCGATATCTCTTTGCATTTAACCGGTTATGGATTTTCCTACGATATTCGCTCACTAACGCATATTCACCACATGTCATATTTGTGGGCAACCAGCTGAACCATATTTCGAACTCGTCTTTCGAGTACGATTGCCATTCCTCTTTTGTCAATATAAACTCTTTTCTCATTTTATTTTTTATTAAATTTTATTCTTTATTTTTTAGTGTAAAAACTCTTCATTTTTAAACTCCATCTATTCTGTATATCTTATCATCTTTATACCACTTCTCTACTATTTTATTCCCATTTTCATAATAATAAATCCATGCTGGTCCATCTTCTCTGTGTTTCTTATCATCTTTATACCACTGTTCTAACTGTTTATTCCCATTTACATAATACTGAATTATTGCTGGGTCATTTTCTCTGTGTTTCTTATCATCTTTCCACCACTGTTCTTCCTTTTTATTCCCATTTTTATAATATTGAATAAATGCTGGTCCATCTTCTCTGTGTCTCTTATCATCTTTCCACCACCACTCAATCCATTTATTCCCATTTTCATAATAATAAATCCATGCTGGTCCATCTTCTCTGTGACTCTTATCATCTTTATACCACTCCTCTTTTATTTTATTCCCATTTTCATGATACTCTACCCAAGCTGACTTATTTTCTCTATGGAGCTTTCCATTTCTATACCACCTTTTAGAATTAAGTATTAAATGTTCCCCAACACCTGTACAGGCTGATTCTTCATTATGTAATTCTCCAAAATGTTCCCCAATAGTTGCTAGTAGATGACTTGTGCATGCTGGTTCTTCATTTGTATTATGTAATTCTCCATTTGGTAATTTGTAACTTGTTATTTGATAGATATTACCACCAACTCCTTTTTCCATCTCAATTGATTTTGTCAAAAACATAGTTTTCATTCTTATTTGTACGTTTTCATTTAATGAATATCTCCCCATATTTGGAATAGCCAACGTTAATATTCTCCATACCTCAGGTCCTCCTACCTCTCCCACCATCACCCATAATTCTAATGGAAGTTCTATTTTATTTAAATTCATTTTTATTTATTTTTATTACTCTTTGTCGTCTTTTTAATCTTATACCTCAATAAGTGAACCAATATCTATAGATTTAAGACGTGGTATTAATAACCCCGTTTCTAATTTATAGAGCAACAAGCTGGCACAATTAATTTGAAAGTTCATCCGTAGAATATTCAATGGTACGTGATGTAGTTTGCATATATAAATTGCATTTGGACTACTGTCAGATTCTAGGTGATAACGTTGAGTGAAATTTTGCATCGTATTAAGCATTAATATTAATACCGTAGTGATGATTCCATGCACCATAAACAATAAAAATTCTCCAGATAATAGTGCATTTCCCATTCTAAATAAAGCAATAACTCGCATTGATAAAACAGTCATGTATAATCCACCAAATAGAACGGGTGATAAAATAGCACAAAATATAATCAACAGACGCCACCATAACAACGCACTACAACTAGTTAATTCGAACGAAGCATCTATACGTGGTTTCCAATGTCCAAACTTTTCTTTTAGGGATGCTTCGTCTCCTCTAAACTGACTTGCCAAATCAGCAAAAAAAGTATCCTTGCGCATAACATGTTCATATTCTGCTAAGACATATGATGATGGTTTATGAGCTAAAAACCCATTTCTTATGAGGTGATGTATAGCAAAATGGTCTTGTTTACCTTCCTCACAAATATTAGAAAATCCAATCCAACCATTCCAAACACAATTAACTGACGCAATACTAGGAGGAATAATTACAGGTGCGACCTCAGGAATAGGAAATGTATATTTCCCATTTTCCAATTTCGTCCTATCTGTCAACTTTGTAATTTCTTGGTGCGCCTGAGCAGCTTCTACAAGTTCTTGATATTGGTCTGCTTTTTTCTTACGTTCTACCACTTGCTTCTCTATGTTCGGATACTCTTTCTCAATTTTCTTCCGCAGATCGGTGTCGTGTTCATATCCTGTGCACTGTTGTCTACAATAAGGACAAGAAAAAGCATTTGGGTATGCTCCAGCAATACACTTAATACAGTATGTGTGCTTGCATGGATCAAGTTTGATCGGGTCATGGAATATATCTTTACAAATATCACAAGTTAATTCATCAGGAATTTCTTCTTTATTCATTTTATTTTATTTTTTTATTTTAAATATTTATTTTGATTTGTTTTTATTTCCTTGGATGCACTTTTCCAAGATATCTCGATCCATCTCAGAAAATCGTCCTTCAAAAAATGGTTTGTATATCCCATCGAAAAAGTTTTTATAGTCGTTGTATGAGGCCACAGATCGCTTCTGCTTGCTTTCTTTTAACCACCATTCATACGTGAACCCCTCGGTTTGGATTTTTTGCGTAAATAAGTTGTGCTCCTTAAGTTCTGTTTTTGACAGTTGGCTGTAGTAATCACAATAGTTTTGCACCATTAAATCAAGACATTCTTCTTTTTTTGTTGACATTTTATTTTTTTATTTTTTTATTTTTTATTTTTTATTTTTATGAGTGAGTTTTTTGTCGTTATAAATTTCAAATTCTTGCCCCCATTTTGGGGTAGACTTCCAAATAAGGAAATAATATTACTAAATAAGGAAATAGCGTCGACTACTTTACAGGTTGTTACCGATTTAGGAGACATCAATGTTGAAAACCAATATTTTAAAAAATAAAAAAAAACTTTTTCAACATCAATGTCTCCTAAATCGGT
>SDBT01006891.1_pt1 | contig 18791 bp, 23 predicted proteins | sample 2277101 | NCBI WGS metagenome assembly SDBT01 (sample SAMN10404973, study PRJNA504765) | marine sediment metagenome | isolation source: marine sediment core GS10_PC15, 103 cmbsf | place: Arctic Ocean: Southern Knipovich Ridge | collected 2010
GAAATTCGGGTAAGACCGGACGTATAAATAAAGAGAACGAGGCATAAATACCTCACCAACAGGAAGAACAATATGCAATTAGTAGAAATGCCATTCGCGTTCGGCGTTAAGGGTCGTGTCAAGGTCGTAGATGATCTAGGTCACGTTCTCCTTGATGAAGAGCCTAACGCAGTCCATCCACAAAATATGGCCCGCGTTATCGCAAGAGGCCTTGCTAATGAGCCGAATCATTCGATTCATAGAATTGCATTTGGCAACGGAGGTACCTTAGTCGATGCAGCATTCACAATTACTTTCAATACCCCAAATGATGGGCAGCCACCTGACACGCGTACGTGGGATTCGCGCCTCTACAGTGAAACGTATTCTGAAGTCGTCGATGAGGGAGATCTTGCCCTTAATCCTAGTCTTGGCGTTGATGAAGGTTCTGCCGGTCCCAATGTCGGAACCCGTCCAGGCGGTGGTTCAGTTCCTTCTAGCGATCCTTCTTCCGTTCCTCATGTAAGTGGACCGGGAGTTCGCTCAAACGAGCTCGGACTCACGTCTGAAGTCGTTGTCACATCTGTCCTTAATCCCGATGAGCCAATGGGCCAGTTTTCCTCGGATGACGGTTCGGAATCAGGATCTACAGGAACAGAAACATCATTCACGTTTGATGAGATTGGGTTGTATACAGATGGCGCAGACGCTATCGATTCAGCTGGATCTCAAGACATTAATGTCGGTGATCGTAACTCAGAAGAAGACACAACGCTTGTCCCTAATACATGGTACGAATTTACGATTGATGTAGACGGTGGTGGTGATCAGGTTATTAGTTTCCTCGCACCAGTAGCTGGTGGGTCGGGTGCAAGTGGAGAGATTCTTTATGGTGACTTGACAGAAGCTATTCTTACAGGTGACGTTACATGGAATCCAGCTTGGTCTGCTTCTAACCCTCTACCTGGCAGCGCAACAATTGGCATTACAGATAACACAACTTTATTCCCATCCACTTCAGGTTTGCAGACATTTGGTTTCTTGCGCTTCGTAAGTGGTAGTGCTGGACTAGGGTCGACCATCGCACTGACTGCTTCATCTCAGGGTGCAACAGACGGTAGTTCAGAAGTTAATGCAGCCGACATGATTGCTGCATTGAATTCGCCAACAGGTGGCGTAATTGAAGTTGCTGCTGATGGTGCAGATGCTGGTGTTCAGAATGATCCGGTTAACTCTTCTACAGAGCGTGAACGTTTGCTAACACACATTATCTTCAATCCTATCTTGAAATCTGCGAACAGAACCCTTACAATTACTTATACGTTAACGATTAGTGTTGCAAGAACAACACCGTAATGAAACTCTTTGAAGCGTTCGCCAAACGAACCTACGACAAGGGTCCAGAGCCAGGCTCAGCTGATGACGTGGGTCAAGGGGAAGGATTACTAGCACAAGGTCTCGCGGCAGTCGCGATTGAAGACTTAGCGGGTACCGACCGCGATAATTATCATGATGCGTGGTTGCTAGCTAATGAACATCAGCTTACTGATTCTGTAAGTAGAATACGAGAAATTCTTGATGAAATCCTACGGAGACATTACGGAAGAGGAAAGTTTAAATAAGGGCGTAGCCCCTTCTGTTGTATCCCCACATGGCTATTCCTTTTCCCCGGCACAAGCCTGGGCTATGGTAGCATTAGCCTCTGAAAGCTGTTCCATTGCGTATTGCATATTTCCTAGGGTTTCCCAGGTAATCTCTCGCTGTGCGACAGATAGGCAATCCATAATCTTCTTACGTTGATAGCCAGTCAGCGTAACTTTAATATCAAAAGATTTATTACTCACGGTTAGGGTCCTCCTCAAAGTAAGGCCGCATAAAGCGGCCTTTTCTTTTGCAGTCTACTTAATGTTGACTTACGCCTTTTTAGTCTTCTTCTTCGCGGTCTTTACTGTCTTTGGAGCCGCTTCCACAACCACAACCGGAGCTGCTACAGGTACTACCTGTACATTTGGGTTGTAATTATAAGCTGCGATAGCCGCTTCTGCTGCTGCCTTACCAGCTGCCTTAGCTGCTGCGTCGGCAATAAGATCAGGAGATATTCTCTCATCAAGAGCTGCATTTCCACGTGTATCCCAATCCGCCGCACCAGACTGACCGAGTCCTGGTGTAATCGATTGACCACTAGGCGTCATCTGACGAACAAGCTGATGGAAATATACAAGGGCGTTGACACCATTGTTTAGGGTAATCTGACTTGCAAGATCCCATAGTTCGAAGCTACGTGCGTTGCGATTCGTGATGATTTTGTATAGACGCCGTCTATCAATCTCGTCTAACCACTTGATTGGGAAGTAATAAACGTTACCATTACTGTCACGCTTCATGATTGCGCATTCAACGAAAACCCCGTTCTTTTTTAGGTCGATCCACCCAATGTGAGGGTGACTGCCTTGTCTAATTTCGACTGATGCCATGATTGTTCTCCTATTAGCATATGAACTTATTTAGATGGCGAAAAATCGGAGGTTCCCTTTCGAAAGGGTAAATACTTTCATGAAAATTGAGCATTTACTCCAAGAAGGCATATCGAAGCGGCCTCTTGCAAACATACCTGGCTTGTCGCGTCGTCAAGTTGACACGCTTGTTGAACTTTTAGCAGTCGCTATATCAGCGAAAATTACGGAAGACTGGGAAACTCGAAAAGAAGAGATCATCGCTCAGGGATTTCCAAATTTCGCGGAATATTTTGCGTCGTCGAATAATGTTGAGGATGATTTGTGGGATATTAACAAGGTTGTTGAGCGTGAAGTTTTTGCAAGAGTTAAGGAAGCGATGCTATGAAATTAGAGCAGATAGTTCAAGAAGGTCTTACGAAGAAACAATTAAGACCAGTGACGGGACTCAATCCACGTGAGGCTCAAATAATGACGGACTTGGTTGCGAAAGCAATAATAGCAGAACTTGCAAATGAGTGGAAGTTTCAGCGGGATGAAATTCCTGATGAACCAGAGGAGTTAATGTCAGAGGGAATCATGCAAATGGTGGATACAATCCTATCTACGAATTATGATATATTGCACATGACTGTTGTAAACGCGATTAGGAAATTTAGATGAAGCAGGGAAGATGTTGGTGAGACAAGCTAAGGAGAGCAAAAATGTTTGATTTTTCAGAGATTGATTTTTGGAGAAAGGGACACCTGGCAGTAGCAGAGTGGTTTGATGCATGGCGCATTATTCCACGTCTAGTTGTTATTCTGTTTGGGTATGGAGTTTACGCAATTGTAAAATGGTACATGCATCTAGAGCCATACGTTCTTCAAGGATGTATTGAGGCTGGTGGAAAGGTTACAGAGTGTTTGATAGTAGCTCCTACAACACAGCACACGGCCCTACTAACAGCAATGTTTGCCCTGGCGGCAGCAGTGTTTGGATTCTATACAAAGGCAGCTCGTTCGTGGACAGGTGGGTTTAGTCCTTGGAATAAGAGCGTCGAGAAGGCAGTAAAGGACGATTAACTCTTCTTTTTGGGTTCTTCGATGTAGCCCTTTTTGCCAAACATCTTATCAAGCTTCACTTTATTTCGCTTGACCTTGTCAAGCGTAGTTACCCATTCACCAATACATTTACCAGATTCGGTTTCGAGAACCACGAAAACTTTCACAGTACAGAACTGGCTCGTTCGAAGGCATCATCCATGTCATTCAAGTTAAAGATTGGAACCATTTGCATCATCGGAACACCACATGACCAAATTGTTACAAGCACACTTTCGGTGAGCGTATCAATTGTGATTCGATAGCGATCGATTATTTCAATTTCCTTTATCTCTTCGAGGTAGAGAAACATAGCTTCCATCGCACGCGTATATTTTGCGTCCGATGATAGACCTTTCATCCGACCAATATGTCGGCTGATACAGCAGCATTTGTGAAAGATTGAATTCATTATCTACTCAGCATGTTAGCGAATAGCTCGGCTTGGTCAGCGATCTTCTTGAGATCGTATTTGCCCAGAAACTTCATGAATTGGAAGTAGCTAAAAGAGCCAGGCTTATTCATTCCTTTTAAAATGATACGTACCATTTTCCGCTCAATGTCATCTGGTTGACAACGGAGGTCCATCAAATGTTTGTTCTCGGCGAAAAGCTGCTTGACAATAAACTCCGTTCCATCAGGCCCCTTCCATGTTTCATGCATGACGTTCGCACGCTCGAATGCATCTTTGTATGCTTTACGAATACGCGTCTTCTTAATTCTAGGCAACGCACTCTGAACGTTATCTCCAGGGTCACCACGCAAGCACTTCTCAAATAGGAATAACTCAGCATCATTGTCCCACTCACTCAAATCTCTAGGCTTGCCAGAATTTGGATCCATCAGTGTGACGTTAGGATATGCAAGAAGTTGTAGAAGATCCTTATCACTGCTCACGATTGTGATTTCATTCTCTTCGTTAGCGTAGATTTGAACGAACCCAGCGACGAGGTCATCTGCTTCGAGTCCGTCGCCAGTAAGACAAATAACAGAAGTATGCTCTCTCATCATGTCTTCGAACTCATGCAGATGTTGCATGAACTCTCTGTATTTCTGTTTTTCTTTCGGCGTCATTTTCTGACGGCGATTTCCCTTATAGAGTTTCTTTGATACACACTCTTCTGTTTGCGTGTATTCTTTTCGCCAGCTAGGACGATCAAAAGCCATCACGACCTTGTGTGGCTGAAACTGTTTGAAGTATTTGTTGAGAGTGGTAAGTGCCATGTGTGTGGCAAGACCGGCAACAGCCATATCATCTTCCTTCTTGTTAACAAAGAAAGTTCGATACAGCAAGTTCGAAATGTCAAAGACGAGATAATGATTAGATGGCATCGGGCATTTCGTCGTAAAGGTTTCTGTCTTCCATACGATCTGCCATGTCGCGAAGCAAGATCGTAATCCATTGTTGAACGATCATTTCGTCACTTCTACCAACATATCCTGCATCGACTAGCATTGTTACAAAGGCTTGGTTCCAATCTAATTCAACACGAATTCCTTGAGTGGTTTCAACCCATCCAATGATGTCAACCCATGGCTCCGTTGAGTCCTTCATTAGGTCAACGTAATCAGCGCGCGCCTTCTTTTCTTCTTCACGAGCCTTAAGCATAGCTTGCCTCTTTCGCTCGTCTTCGGACTGAAGGTCCTTTAGAAGGTCAGCTTTGATTTGTGCGTACATTGCTGGATCTATTGGAACAGTAGGAATTGCTTCTGGTGCAGGAGGGGACGCAATTGGCTCCAATGCCGATTCTGGCTGTGCTTCATGCTGGACCGATCCCTCGGTTATATTTGTTTCTTCTATCATGGTTATACCTGTGGTAATACGTATACGCCAAGCCCGTTAACTACGATGTGAAGAATACCCTTTTCACCGACGTCAAACGTTCCGTCTGAGTCATGCTTAAAGAGCGTTAGAAGCACCTTAACCGGATATCGATGGGCAAAGTTTATCTTGTCGCTACCATTCAGTAGTTGAACTTGGTCTGCAAATGTGTGCGTGAACACATCATTATTTACATCTACCATTTCGAAGGCTACCCCATCTTTGTTGCTGATAATTGCCACAGTATCGGGGGAACACATGGCTGTTGCGCCCTTTTGTAGCAGAAGAACCGCATCACCGTTCATCTGTACACGAAATTTCATCTTATCGTGAATCACCTTCGGAGCACGTATTGCAGACGGATTAGCGCATCGATAATCAATCTTTACACCCTTGCCCTTCATGACGAGTGACCGAGCGTAGTCGTCAGAACCCTTAATGGCTTCGACGGTGAATTTCTCCTGGGTCCTAGCAATGTCAAGACGCGAAGAGAAAATGTTGATTCGGTTTAATCCGATTGAACCAAAAGGAAGATCCTCTACATTTTCAGTTTGGTGGAGGACAACACAGCGGTCATCATCGATCGCGCGAATCAAATTAGGTTCAATAATAATACTGTCGATGCCAACCATCTTCGCGGTATCAACAATATTTCGCATATAGGTAATCGTTTCGGTGTCGAGTTTCATTCTTCTTCTCCTTAGATTGAATACTGTACTAAAACTCTAGTACTGATTCAACATAATCTTGTTGTTTAGCTGTTTTCTCAAATCGTATTGTCTCTTCTTCGTTCAACCATTCAGGAATGAATAGACCTGTGCCCCTGTGAATATAGTCTGCGAGAACCCTTCGATGACAAAAGGTATAAGGTTTTTCGTAGCAAAGGAGAAAGCAATTTTCAGGAAGCATTTCAATTATCACTTTAGGTGATAGATTTCGTTTCGCTAAGTCATCAAGGTAGATGTGTGAATATTCTTCCTCAGTAAGTTGTCCCTTCTTCCACTTACCGAGTAAAGACCCAGATGGACCTAACTCAGGCATGTGACGAAGACCAGGACAGAACTCACGCACCTGTGGAATAATGGAGTAACTGATTGCGATCGCAATCGGGTCTTGACCTTTACGGTTGTAGTTAGATGTTTGTATCATTGCGCTCTTCGCGCTCTTTGCGCTCTTGATTAAATTTTGTGTAAGGCCAAACATGTTCTGCAACCCAGTCTCGGCCCATTTCCTTAGCCTCGTGATTCAAAATAGCAAAACAACGAGGCGCCATAGAGTGCGCATTGAACCTGTCAATCTCTGAAAGATACTCTTGTATTTCCTCGACCGTTTCAAAGAATCGAAGTGAGTGTACATTTGGTGTAGCACTAAGTCCTGTTATCATTAACATCGTATTGTCTCTCGCGGTATGTTCGTTTTGCAAATCGAAGATGCTCGATTACTCCAGCCACGACCAATTCAAAAGTGTTAGGGTCTGTGACAAATTGATATTGTTCTAACATGTGGGTACATTCAGCTTTCGAATAATCCTCCCACATGATACGATCGTTTATCTCGAGATTCATTAAAACTCCAATAACGATTCAACGTGAAGGTCTTGCCTTGTCGGAACCGTTCTATCAATAGCTGTAAGAATATTCTGTAAAGGTTTATCAACTAGCCGCTCAACATGCATCTCACGTTTGACGCTGAAGTTATCATAGAACCAACTTGGAACAACTTCAATGTCTGTTGGGATCGCAATGCTTTTGAATCGACCATACATTTGTGTGAGGTAAAAGACTTTGATCTTTGTACCCGAGACAATCTGCGGACTGTCTTTGTCATCGTATTCTTTGAGCATCAGGTTGTAATGAATTGCCGCCGCGATATGACCTGAAATGCGAGCCGTAAGGTCTTCGATCTTCGCTGTGTATTCCTCAACCTTATTCACGCCTTTTGGTAAACCGATCGACATGATGTCATCTGTGGTATGAAGTTTTGTTTTGAGCGCAACGATGTCCGTCGCTACATCTGCCCAATCTTCCCCTTTCAATAAACGCTCTATAAACTTATTCAGTTGGTCCGCGATTATCTTTGGTAGAGTGGTTTTCTTTGTCTCAAGTCCCATTACTTTGAGCTTGTCAACACGCGTACCTTCCTTGTCAGCAAGATGCAAGAAGTACCGCTTTTTATTGATGAAAATGCCTTGGTCGGAAACGAGCTCGCGTTCTGCCTTAATCAATCCACCGTTCGAGCCTCTGATGAGAAACGTTTTTTCCATGAACGCTGGGAACGATTGGTTGACGAGAACTGCGATGTGATCAGCGACTTTCACTGCTGCATCGACGTCGTCTGTCCACGTTTCAAAGTAAGTGGAGTCGGTGTCTCCATACACAATAGCTTCACCAAGATATTCGTATTCGCCAGTCAGAGCCTCGTTAGCCTTTGCACACTGGTGTCGTAAGATTCTTCGTCCAGTTGCAGTTACACTTTCACCCATTCTCGGATCATAGAAACGGAAGTATGCATTCGACAATGCTCCATAAGAAGCGTTCAACTTGATCTTGAATGTGTATTGAAGCTTGTCGTAATATGCAGCTTTATCAGTATCGCCGTTCGCTCTGGCTTCCGCTAACAATTTCTTGTAGTGGAGCCTCATGTTAAACCAATTCGTAAGAATCGACGGAATGATTCCCGGCTTGTTCTGATCAAACACCGTACCATATCCGCTAACCGAGTAGTTTGCCTCTAGAAGTTTTTCTCTCCATTCTGATGCAGTCATCGTTTCAGGCCGACCGTCTTCCCAAATCAAACGTAGGTTTACAGCAGACCCCTTTGCAATTTCATCCGAGGCAAGTTTCTGTTCGTCAAATTGTCCCAGAAGAACTTCTGGACTGATGTTCATTGCGCGAATGGCAGTTGGGTACAGAGATTGAATATCTATCGACCCGACATAACTGTGCCATCCAACTTTCGGTGGCAACACGTAAGCGCCAGCGATTCCTCCGCTACCTTCAATTGGTGGAGAGGCATCGGGAACAATTAATCCACCCAAGTCGTAGTGACAGGAGTTAACGATTGCTTGTTCGAATAATCGAATCGTACCCATCACTTGTGAGAACGAACCGCACGATAGATGATAATTAGTATTCGCAAGATCGAAGTATCCAAGCTGATCCTCGAATCCTTTTAGGATTTCTGTATCACGAATGTTGTATCGAACGAAGAACGGGAAGTCAGTTTTATACAAATCGCCGAGAGCGCCATCGTACTCAAGTTTAGGAAGTGTAGGCTCGCCATCAGCATCGGTTAGTATTGCATTAGCAATTGGTGCTAATCCGTACGATGGATATTTGCCTTCCTCGTACTTTTTGAATAGGCGCATATAGTCGGCTACAATCCGTCCAAAGCACTGAAGTGTTATGTGATCGTTACCATAGTCATCTGGCGTACTTCCCCATCGTGGTTTTGTGAAGTACGGCTCTTCACCCTCGTCGGCCTCATTGACAGATAGTCGCCTAAAGAACATCCCGCCTTTATCCATCTTTTCAAGACGCTTACCAATATAGGGCGTATCAAAGAAATCCGAGTTCCACCCACACAATGCATCTGAGTCTTCAATAGCAATAATAAATTCTGCGAGCAGCAGTTTTTCGTTCTTACACAATATGATAGTGAGGTTGTCTGGAAGTGGAACCTCTTTACCAGCATCGATTCTTAACTGTTCCTCATCCCCTTCATATTCAGGAGGCGGAACGGCGATCAAAATATATTCGTCTTTCCACTGATGATAAATTGAAAGAGAGTTGATTGGTGCGATAGGGTAATCGACCATTTTGTGAACTGGTATCTCTTTGAGGTAATCTACCTCGATATCGTAGAACGATACGTGAAGTTTAGGGGCCTCAACTTTATAGTAGTTGTCAGCGAGAACTCGAAACTTTGCTGGGATGTCTGATTCGTACAGATCTATGCGATTGCTCTTACATTCAGCCTTTGCCGCATTGAATTCTTTGTAGCTCGGAAAGTCAAATCGTTCGAGTTTGTCTCCGAAGATGCTTGTGTGCTCTCCGTTGGAATTAGGGATATAGAAGTAGTAGGGAGCATCAAACTTACGTATTACGCGCTCGTCTCCGTTACGTTCCCAAACTAAGATCTGATCGTTTTTTGTTCTTTTCGCGTCAATGTAGCTCAAGTAAAGGTCTCCGTAAAACATTCAAAGTATACAGATTTTTCGGGTCTCTTCAACGTTCATGGTTCAATCACCCTCCCCCATAAATACTACGACAAAATATTTTGAAGGGAGTCAGATATGGCAGTTTCTATTCCACCAAAGGGTGATGCAGCGATCAGAGTTGGTGCGCATTTTACGCCGCTTGAGGTTTCCGCCCAAACCGTCCCAGACATGACCGTGCGAATTGAGCCAGGTTCGTTCTGGACCGCAGATCGATTGTTCAAGGAATATGGTGGTGGTAACTCTACCACACTTACAGCAGCGACGTCGTCTCCAAAGCTTGTCGTAATTGGTGTTGACGAAAACGCATCGATTAACGTTATTGATGGTGTTGAATCTAGCTCGCCATGCTTGCCAGTAATTCCCGCAAACGTTATTCCACTTGCTTTCGTTTTTGTAACAACTACAACAACATCGGTCACAAGTGATACTGTATTTGATATTCGACCATTGTGGCAACTGTTTACGGAAACGGTTCCAAACCTAGCAGCCGAATTAGCAGCGCGTCCAACATTCACAGATATGAATTCCGCGTTAGCCTTAAAGGCCGACACAACCGGTACCCCAAGTGCAACATGGTGCCTAAACGATGATCATGTAGGTGCTCCAACGCTCGATGGTATATTGAAGGTTGAGCGTGGATCTTCTCCTGACGTTTCGCTTCGGTGGAATGAAACAACAGACGTATGGGAATTTACAAACGATGGGTCAACATTCTTCACGATTGGTGCATCAGCAGGCGACTTCTATACGAAAGCAGAATTAGATGGTGGTGTGCTTGATACACGCTACTACACAGAAACAGAGTCCGACGCATTGTTTGCAACGATCGTTCACACTCATGTTTCAACAGACATTACAGATTTCACAGCAGCCGTCACAGCTCTATTCACAGCAATCGCATTAGATGATCTATCTGATGTTGTAGTTACTCTACCAGCCGATACAGAAGTATTGATGTACAACGGCGCGGATTGGGTAAACAAAACAGTTTCATTGGAAGATCTTGGTGACGTAGCCCTATCCGCTCCAACAACAGATCACGTTTTGATTCACAACGGTGCATCTGATTTCGTTAACATGCTTCTTGAGCTTTCCCTAATTTCTGATTTTGATGCCGCAGACTTTGTTCACACAACAGGTGTCGAGTCAATTGCTGGCGCAAAGACGTTTACGGACGACATGGTCGTTAGTGCGAACCTTGATGTCACAGGTGATATCACAGGCTTGTCTCTGGAGTTGAACTCCGGCGAGATTATGATTAATACAGATATTGGTGGTGGCGGCGATGCTGGTATAGAGATTGATCGTGGTGGTGATCCAAACGCTCTATTCTATTTTGATGAAACAGCCGACGTATGGATAATTGGTGTTGATGGTGATGTTGGTCAGGTGGTCACAGGTGCTCATACACATACTGCTTCTGACGTTACAGATTTTTCAGCAGCGGTCACAGCAGTACAAACTGGTCAAACAGTTGATGTCCATTCAGATGTTTCGTATCCATTCGCTCCAGTTCCAGGCCAGTTCCTGAAATTCATTGGAGCAGTATGGGAAAACACACCACTTGTTCTTTCTGATGTTTCTGATCTAGCCGCAGCACTTCCAGGTGCAATGGGCGTCGTAAGTATTGATGACCTTGGTGATGTTATTATCACAGGTGTAGTCACATCAGAAGTTCTCCGCTTTGACGGTTCCGATTGGGTTAACGAGGCTCTTGTATTAGCAGACGTCTCCGACTTCACGGAATCAGATTACGTACATACAACAGGCGTTGAGGTGGTTGGTGGTGCAAAGACATTTAGTGATGATATTGTCATCACAGGTAACCTAACAGTCAACGGCACAACGACAACGGTTGATTCTACTGTCGTGACAATTGCTGACAACGTTATCACTCTAAACAGTGGTGAGGCTGGAGCAGGTGTCACAGGTGGTACTTCTGGAATTGAAGTTGATCGAGGCTCTGAGCCAAATGCACTTATGTTCTTCGATGAGCCATCGGATAAGTGGCGCGTAAATGATGGTACGTCGACAGATGATATCAGCGTTGTAGGTCACACACATTTGATTGTCGAGGTTACGGATGTAATCGCATCTGCAGCAGAGCTTAACTTCTCTGTTGGAGTAACTTCTTCAATTCAACCACAAATTGATGGTAAGGCAGCTAGCGTTCCAGGTGGAGCAGGCAATATTGCAGAGCTCGACGGTATAGGCGATGTCATCGACAGTGGTGTTCTACTTTCAGCGGTTTCCCTAACAGGTCACGTGCATGACGCAACAGATCTTACAACTGGAGTTCTTGCGGATGCAAGAGTTCAGGAATCAAACGTTACACAGCACGAAGCAGCATTGTCGATTACAGAGAGTCAGATTTCTGATCTAGCTCATGTTGATGCTTACACAAAGGCTGAGTCGGATGGTGTAGCAGGCGTTGCAGGATCGAAGGCAGATAAGGTGGCAGCAGCAACGGACGGTAACTTTGCTGGTCTAAATGCAGCTGGTAATCTAACAGACAGTGGTTCGAAGACAGCTGACTTTGCATTAGCTTCACATACACATGTGGCAGCAGACGTTACAGACTTCAGCACAGCAGCAGACGCACGAATTGCATTGGCGATTCTTGATGACCTAGCAGACGCATCAGTCTCAACCGCAGTTCTTGATGAGTTCTTACGCTTTGACGGTGTTGATTGGGTAAATGAGACGGCAGATCTAGATGACTTGTCTGATGTCACACTAGCAGGTCCAGTTCTAGCTAACGTTCTTCGATACAATGGAGCGGTATGGTCAAATGCTGCTTTATTGGAAGCAGATATAAGCGACTTCGGCGACTACGTTGATCTAACGACCAATCAAGTCGTTGCAGGTGAAAAAACATTTAGCGACAATGCAACATTTAGTTCAGACGTTACCATTGTTGGTGATTTAACGGTTAGTGGTACAACAACGTCAATTGAAACAGTTAACATGGAAGTTGAGGACAAGAACATTGTTCTTAACGCTGGATTTGCAGGACCTCCTGCAGGTGCAGATGGTGGTGGTCTAACAGTCGTTCGTGACTCAAGCACACCAACAGATACAGCAAACTTGCTGTGGGACGAAACAGCAGGACGGTGGAAAGGTGGTCTTGACGGAGCAGAAGAAAACTTTGTACTTCCTACAGATAACAGCCATCCAGATTATGAATTGATACCTGGTACTGGCGGAGCCGTATATGTTGTCTCATTCACATTTACAGCACCAGCAGGCGGTAAGGCTGCGGTGCAAGTATTCCGAAATGGAATTAAACAAATTGAGGGTGCATTGAAAAACTTTACGATAACAGCACCTTCCACAGTTACATTCACCGCGGGTTCGATTCCAGTCGCGCTCGATGATGTTGAATTTTATGGATTCGGTTAATAGTTAAGGAGTAACTTATGGCAGCGGTTCTACCTCTCGCAGCACAATTAGATATAGCAGATATAGCAGATGCGATAGCATCCGATCCCTCTGCAGTAGCGCTTTTAGGAGCATCGTTCCTAGAGCTTGCAGGCGGGACAATGTCTGGCGACATCGAGCTGGATTCGAATAAACTTCGACTTGATGCAGACCTCGATACATTCATTGATAGTACAGTTGATGACCAAATAGATTTTTGGGCAGGTGGTGCTGTTGAGTTACGACTCACTGCTGCTAGCTTAAGTGCTATGAGCAAGCCAATCACAAATGTTACAGATCCATCGGGCGCACAAGACGCGGCTACAAAGAATTACACGGATACAACTTTCCTACCATTAGCTGGTGGAACGCTATCTGGCAATTTGAATATCTCCGGATCAAATGATCTAATCGTTAGTGGTGAAGGTTTCTTTGCAAATGGCTCAGCTGCTAACCCATCAATCACATTTACAAGTGACGATGATACAGGTATTTGGTGGAGTGGCGCCAACGCAATGGATTTTGCAACTGGTAGTATAAATCGATTCCGAATGGAGTCAGATGGTACACTAAGTGCGCAAACAGCTAGTTATGAAGCGTTGGTTACATCTGATCAAGACATGACCAATAAAAAGTATGTTGACGATGGGCTAGCTGTCCATACGGGTGATGCTACTGTACACTTTACAGAAGGTTCTATTAGTCACGTAAACATTCAAGATATTGGTTCAAACTCTCACGCAACGATTGACACTCACCTTGCTGATGGTAGTATTCACGCAACGCTTAACGATGCTGGAACAGGCCTAACTGAGGTGTGGTCAGCAAGTAAGCTTGATGCGGACCTCGATGGAAAGGTAGACGTCGGCGGCGATACGATGACTGGCGAATTGCTAATGGAAGCTGATATTCGCATGGACAATGGATCAACCACTCAGTTATTCCTTGCAAATGGTACACTCATGGATCCAGCATTAGCATTCGATACCGATGCAAATACTGGTGTATGGTGGCCTGGTGCTAATATCTTTGAAATCGTCACAGATAGTCTTGCTCGTTTCCGAGTTGCGGCAAACGGTTTGCTTACAGCTAGAACGGCTTCATACGAATCACTCGTATTTGGTAATGCGGATGCACTTCCAAACCTTGCATACATTGACGCAAACTACTTGAACTTAGGCGGCGGTACATTATCTGGTGCGCTTGAAGTAAGTGCTGGTGGATTAGATGTAAGTGGTGGTAACTTAGATGTCTCGGCTGCTAATCTTAATGTTACGCTTGGTAACATTCTCGTTAGTGCGGGCAACATCACAGCGACAGCTGGGATCGTAAACGGCCAATCTGTAACTTCTGACACTAGTATGACTGCTGTTGGCGGCGTAACTGCTGGCACGTGGTTCCGAGGTGGTGAAGGTTCTGCGGCAGTTCCAACATTCGCATTTACAGTAGGTGGTACTACTGGTGTGTATCAGAACAATTCCAATGAGTTGGATTTCTCAACAAACGGATTGGCAAGATTCACAATCGGATCGGATGGTACGCTAGAAGTTAACACAGCCACTTATGAGGCACTTGTTACTGATGACGATGATGTTCCAAACAAGAAATATGTTGATGATGCTGACGCGCTTAAAGCAGATCTTGCAAGTCCAGTTTTTACTGGGGTTCCAGTTCTTCCAACATACACTTTGGGAACGTTGCCAGCTCAAACAGCCGGTGGAGTTATTTTTGTCAGCGATGCAACAGGCGCATCTTTAACAGGTTCACAATGCTTTAGCAATGGAGCAGTTTGGATCGACGTAACAACTGGCGCAGCTGTAGCTTAAACTTTGCTCACAGGAGCAGCGACTTTCTTGCCTTCAATAACGGATTCGTAGAGTTCTTCGAAGTGTTCGTTCTCGGCGCACAAGTCTGAATATGACTGTTTGTACATTGTACGGGCCATCTTATTGATGGTCTTCTTTTCCAGTTCAAATTTCTCTGCTGCTTGTCCAGCAATATCTTTCATATGGTCGCGTTGCGCGTCCATCTTTTCAAGGCAGTAAGTCATTTCGGAAACCATTGTCTTGAGGGTTTGAACGTCTTTCGGGGACGTAGGAACATTACTCATATTCTTCTCCTTATTATGAAGAAGATTCTATAACGATTTACTGAGCGGTGGCAACGGTCTTAGCTTGTTTCCGTTTTGGGTTCTTTGCTGTCATGAATGTATGACCTCCAATCTTACACGCAACTTGAAAGTCTTTCGCCCAATACGGAGGTTTCTCTAAAACGATATGAGACCAGTAATGAGTTGTCGTAGGTTCACACGGTCGCTCTTTAAGACGAAGGAGAACGAAGATCGCTTCTTCTACTGACATCACGTAGTTTCTATATGCATTGATGTTTATCTTGCCACTCTTTCGCTTAAATTTAATACGGTCAGACTTTCCGTCCAGTGTCCACGAGAACATAGGAACCATTTTTTCAGTTCGGTAATCCCTGTTTCGTTGCCAGATTACTGCACATGGCTTCGCAGGGTAGTGCTTGGATTGAACTCGATCGAGAACGGTATAAGCAACCTGACGCTTCCCCTCGCGTGACTCTAACGCAGCTTCGAAATAAATGTTGTCCGCCATACACCGCAACATTTGAGGGTCGACGTCGATTGGACCTGTGATGGCACTCAGATAGGTCAAGACAGCACCAATAATCAAGTCTGCGCTCATTGGTTGAGCTCGGTGATCTTTTTACACGTAATATGAATTGACGAAGCAGGCTTTTTGATCTGTGCCATTGCCTCTTCGTTTGCTTGTTTGGAGGTTTTACATACACCAGACGTAACTAGCATCTGTAGAATGATTGGGTTTTTCATATCCTTGGCGAACCAGACCTTCGTCATGACAGTTGCACCCATCTCAACGCGCACCGTAAATTCTTCCCTCTTCTTAGGAACTTCCTGTGCTTCAATATCTGCCTTTACCCGTGCATAAATTTCATGCTGCTTGGCTTCGTAACGCTGATACACATCGATTGAGATATAAGAGACAGCAGTGATGCAAGCTGATATGACAACGACGCCTAGTAGAGTTTTCGCTCGTTCGACGGCTTCCATGCTCCAACCACTCACGATGGGAAGGGGAGAGTTTTCTTCTTCGGCCACAGGATTTCTCCAGAAATAGAAAGATAGATTATTATCTGGGGGAACAAGTGGCCAAATCAACCGTTAGAACTGGCCAGGAAACCACGATGTATAATCACCAGGGAAACCAACGGGTTGATAAATGTACGGCATCTTACTAGCCAGGTGAAAACGCACCTGAAACAAGTCCCCAGCCAGTATATCGGTCGTGCCATTGATGAAGTGTGGATCACTCGGAAAAAGGATTAGAGTGCCTCTCTGCGGGTTGAATCCGAAGTTATGCGACGGGAATTCTAGTTTGCCACCATACACTTCGAAGTCATTATCGAAAGGGAGCGTCTCCTGATAATCACAGAGAAAAAGAACGCCTGTTAAATCACGATCTCGTGTACGTAGCCACTTTTTACGGAGATAGTCACTGCTCTCACAATGAGGGTGCTCAGCCTTCATATCCTGGGGGTACCATTCGAATCCCATCCGCTCGGTTCCACGATGAATGAAACCTGGGTAATACGATTCGAGTTTTGGAATAAGGAATTTGAAGCGGTCGTAGATAAGTGTTTCTGACTCTTCATTATGGCGAATCATTTTGGTAGGAAATCCGTCTGCGTCAATATTAGGAGTGATGACATCAACACGGTCTACAATCTGCTCGCACAGTAAAGGAGAAATGAAATTTTCATAAACAAAGAAAGGAGATTTGGGGGCAGCCATATTTTAGTACTCTACGTTTTCCAAAATTTCCATTGCGTCGGTTCGCATGTAGCGGGTAAGCTCTTCAAACGTTATGTTGGAGGAACTTAGGAGATTTAGGAGTTCTGTTATTTGTTCTGTTTTATCTGGAGCGTGTTCAATTTCAAACTCTTCAAATTCGAGTTCTTCGACAAGAGCATCCCAATCCATCTCTTCATTCTCCTGTCGTGGGTCAATAAGGAATCCACCCTTTTCGAGAATGTTCTGGCCGATCAACACTGGATATTCCATTTGTGATCGATCGTTAAGATTGAACATGACGCCTTGTAGCATTTTACCGTTTATGGCGACGTTTAATTCGACAACTGGACGATATTCGTTTCCACCATCCGGACTCTTAACAAGCTGCTTATCGGCCATGTCCATAGTAAGTACATTTGGAGAAAGATGCTTGCATAAGAAGCGAACCTTTCCATTCTGAACTTGTACACTATCTGCATGTAGAGAACTAATTGTTGCGCCAGTATCGACACGTCCTTTTAGCGATGTTGTGGTAGGAAGGTTGGTAAATTTGACTTCGACAGTATCGCCTACAACACTTTGATCTTGTTCGTAGATGAATCCACGACGCTTGCTCGTTGTGGTGGCACCGATTGGAATAATTCGATTCTGGAACGACTTCCACATTAATACGATCCACTCATCTAAGCCAACGTCTTTGGCGTCCTGCTTGTGGCCTCCAACGGTGTATATTATGACACCATATTTGTTAGAGCGAATTAGCTCGTCAAATGAATGTTGAGATCCATGGTGAAGCGTATAGTGAATACCCTGAACGTCTAGTTCATCGGTGATGTCAACATGCCCATCTTTGTGGGCATCGCGAAGGTCTTCAAGACTCTGAAAGCTGGTCGTCATAGTATTCATCAATCCTTTGTAGTAGTGGACTAACGTATTTATCAATCTGATCTTGATAGACCATAGGAACCATCCCCCTTTCCACGCTAATTAGGATTGCAACGTTGTCAATCGGGATTCCCGTCATTTCGTGATACATGATCGCATACGCTGTTGTTTGCAGGAAATAATCGAACACCATGTCACGATCTTTGATGTTATTTGACGTCTTGAAGTCAATCACGCACAGTTTGCCGTCATACTCGCCAATGCAGTCAACTCGCCCAGCAATTCGCAGCACATCACTGAAGAGCGCTGCTTCTTGTATGTGGATGTTGTTGACTTTCTTCAGAAAGAATTTGAGCTGATTGAATCGCTTGATATACTCAGGAATGTATCCGTCTGTTGGATTAGGGTTATTATCGAGATATCTTTCAATGATTTCATGAACCGCTGTTCCGCGTTTTGCGGCACGGTTCATTTCTTTTTCGGATGCTTTTTCGCCTATGCCATCCCAGTCTTTATCCATTGAGTCGCGCCACTCAACGAGCCACGGTTTCTCTTTATGACCGAGCATGGTAGTAACAGACGGGTAAGCATTTCCGGTTGGAGTATCATAGTGTCGAACGCCAGATGATTCATCTGTCGTGACATTCAAGTCAGGTAGATTGGGTGCAGGTAAGTGAGTAAACATATTCTTCTTATTTTTTGATATGAGCGAACTCGAGCATTTCGTCACGGAAGGTATCAAACCACTTTTGAAGTTCTTCGCGTTGCTTAAGCTGTTGTGCTCTTTTCTTTTCTTGTTTTTCTTTTTTATTCATCTTATTTTTGTTATAATTTGGACGTTTTCATCGCCAGCAATGGTATATGTATCTTTCCCACAATCTTGCAGATTGTTTGTAAACCATTCAATCTCGTCGGGGTCCATGTGGTTCCGATGAATCCCCTTCAAAGCTTCAATGGGACCGTCAGCACGAATGTCATCGATGCTCCACATGCCATGCTCATATAGGTCGAGATTCATAATACGCCACGTTCCTGGACGCGCCGGTACATTTTGTTTCGTACGAGCTTGAATACCTTCCGATAGTTCTTGGGGAAC